>OKRX01002460.1_pt1 | contig 12311 bp, 10 predicted proteins | sample 1601241 | NCBI WGS metagenome assembly OKRX01 (sample SAMEA3541500, study PRJEB24748) | human gut metagenome | biome: human gut; feature: human-associated habitat; material: faeces | place: China | collected 2012
GGCGGAGCAAGCTCCCCCCGCTGGCGCAGAAGCTATGCCGCCGCCATGAGGTGATCCCCGTGTGCGGGGAGATCTTCGGGGGGCTGCCCACGCCCCGGCTCCCCTCCGAACGCCGGGAGGGCGGCGTGTTTGCAAGCGACGGCGGTGATGTCACCGATGCCTTCCGCCGGGGGGCGGAGGAGGTGGTGCGTCTGGCCCGGCTCACCGGGGCACAGGCGGCCATTCTGAAGGAGCGCAGCCCCTCCTGCGGCTCCGGGGAGATCTATGACGGCACCTTCACCGGAACGGTGGTGGAGGGCTGGGGCGTGACGGCGGAGCTGCTGCGCCGGGAGGGCATCCCGGTGCTGGGGGAGTCCCGGATGGGAGAACTGCTGACAGAGGGCGAGGCGTGTTTGGTCAAAATCACAAGAGACCCGGCGAAAAAACTGTGAGATTCTGAAAAAATGGTCCGGCCCCATTGACAGCCTATGTATAAGTTGCTAAGATGGTAGCGTCAACAAACCGAAAACGTTACCGGAAAGGTTTCCAAGTTTTCGGTACTATCTCCGGAGGGATTACCGATGACCATCAAAGATATTGCCCGGCTCTGCGGCGTCAGCGTCAGCACGGTATCCCGTGTGCTCAATGACCGACCTGACGTCAGCGAAGAGAACCGACGCCGGGTGCTGGAGGTCATTGAAAGCTCCAACTACATCCCCAACAACACCGCACGGGATCTGGTCAAGACCAAGTCCGACGCCATTGGGCTGGTGGTGCGGGGCGTGTCCAACCCCTTCTATACCGACATCATCCGGGCCGTCGAGGACAGCATCACCGCCGAGGGCTTTACCATGGTGATGCAGCAGATCGGCACCTGCGATGACGAGATCAAGCGGGGGGCTATGATGGAGCGGGAGAAGCGGCTGCGGGGCATCGTGTTTCTGGGCGGACGATCCGACTATACGCCGGAGGAGCTGACCGTGCTGAACGTACCCTTCGTCTGCTGCTCCTACGCCAATCAGTACGGCACACTGCCGGAGGGCTCCTACGCATCGGTGTCCATCGCTGACGAGGAGGAGGCCTATCGGGCCGTGACGGAGCTGTACCGCTGCGGACACCGCCGCATTGCGGCGCTGGTGGCCCGCACCGATGACCGGGCCATCAGCCAGCTGCGCTATCAGGGGTATCTCCGGGCGCTGGCGGACTGCGGCCTGCCGACGGAGGAGGAACTGGTGATCCGCGCCGGGTCCTTTGACATCGGGGACGCCTACCGGGCCACGGCGGAGAGGCTGCGGCAGGGGGCGGACTTCACGGCGGTGTTTTCCATTGCCGACAACATGGCGCTGGGCGCCATGCGGGCGCTGCGGGAGGCGGGACGCCGGGTGCCGGAGGACTGCTCCGTTATCGCCATCGACGGCCTGACCATGTCGGAGTATTTCCATCCCATGCTGACCACCCTCTGCCAGCCTATGGAGGAGATGGGGCGGCGCAGCGTGGAGATTTTGATGGACATGATCCACGGCCGGGGACGGCCTCGCTGCGAGACGGTGCGGACCGTGCTGCGCCGGGGAGCGTCTGTGCGGCGGATCAACTGAGTTTTTCCCATCCCAAGGGATGTGAAAAATAATAAATGAAGGAGAAATGAAAATGAAGAAGTTTCTTGCATTGGCTCTGGCTCTTGTTATGGCGCTGTCTCTGGCAGCCTGCGGCAAGAAGGCAGATGACAACAACAAGGGCAATGGAGACGAAGCGAAGGGTTCCGTGTACTACCTGAACTTCAAGCCCGAAGCCGACAAGGCCTGGCAGGATCTGGCCAAGACCTACACCGAGAAGACCGGCGTGGAGGTCAAGGTCGTCACCGCCGCCTCCGGCCAGTATGACACCATGCTGACCTCCGAGCTGGACAAGTCCGCTCCTCCCACCATGTTCCAGGTGGGCAATCAGGGCGCCGTCAACTCCTATGGCGATTTCTGCTATCCTCTGGATAACACCGACGTCATGAAGGAAATGACCACCCAGGACTTCAACCTGAAGAATGCCAACGGCGAGACCGTGTCCATCGGCTACTGCTATGAGGCCTATGGCATCATCGTCAACAAGGCTCTGCTGAAGCAGGCCGGTTATGAGATCACCGACATCACCAACTTCGAGTCTCTGAAGAAGGTGGCCGATGATATCCACGCCCGTGCCAACGAGCTGGGCTTTGACGCCTTCAGCTCCGCCGGCCTGGAGGGCTCCTCCAGCTGGCGCTTCTCCGGTCATCTGGCCAACATGCCTCTGTTCTATGAGTTCCGGGATGACAACGTCACCGCTCAGCCCGCCACCATCAAGGGCACCTATCTGGACAACTTCAAGAACGTCTGGGATCTGTACACCACTGACTCCGCCACCACCGGCGCTGCTCTGACCACCGCCACCGGCGACACCTCCGAGGCCGAATTCGGTCAGGGCAAGGCCGTGTTCTTCCAGAACGGTTCCTGGGAGTATGCCAACCTGGTCACCAGTGATGACAAGGGCTTCAAGATGAACCCCGAGGATCTGGCCATGATCCCCATCTACTGCGGCGTTGAGGGCGAGGAGAAGTCCGGCCTGTGCTGCGGCACCGAGAACTGCTGGGCTGTTAACAAGAACGCCAAGGAAGAGGACATTCAGGCCACTCTGGACTTCATGAAGTGGGTCGTTACCTCCGACGAGGGCACCACCATGCTGGCTGAGCAGTTTGGACCCTGCCCCTTCAAGAACGCCAAGACCCCTGAGAACGTGTTCTTTGCCGATGCCAACGCCTATACCGCTGCCGGCAACTACATTGTGACCTGGGCCTTCAACTGGACTCCCGCCGTGGATGACTGGCGTGCGGGCGTGGTGGACGCTCTGACCCAGTACACCGTCAACGGCGGCAGCTGGGACAACGTCAAGACCGCTTTTGTGGACGGCTGGGCCACCCAGTATGCCAAGGAGAACGGCTGAGCTATAAGCGCTCCGTTGTAACGCAATAGGACCGGGGGCGGGCCTATCGCCCGCCCGATTTTCTCACCTGCGGCGCACAGAGCTGTTGGCCGGTATGGACCGGGCAAGAGCTCCGGGCGCCGCCCGGAAAAAACATAGATAGGAGAGAGGCGTCATGAAACTTCCGAAACACCGCCGGGACGAGGCCGCGCTGAATTCCCGGCTGATCCGCCGCCCCATCAAGCGCATGGTGTGGCTGTTTTTGCTGCCCACCTTTGCCGCCTTCTGCATCGGCTTCCTGTACCCCTTCTTCAAGGGGCTGTTTCTGTCCTTCTGCAACTTCCGCATTACCAGCCAGTGGACATGGACGGGGCTGGAAAACTACCGGAAGGCCTTCCAGGACCCCGGCTATATGCACGCGTTCTGGTACACGGCGCTGTTTGCTCTGGTGAGCCTGATCGTTATCAATCTGTTTGCCTTTACCATTGCCTATGCACTGACCCAGAAGTTCAAGGGCACCAACGTGTTCCGCACGGTGTTTTTCCTGCCCAACCTCATCGGCGGCATCGTGCTGGGCTATATCTGGTCCATGATCTTCGACGGCATCCTCATCAAGTACAACACCTCCGTGATCCTGGAGACGAAATACGGCTTCTGGGGTCTGGTGATCCTGGTGTGCTGGCAGCAGATCGGCTATATGATGATTATCTATATTGCCGGACTCCAGGCCGTGCCCGAGGATATGCTGGAGGCGGCCCGCATCGACGGCGCCAACCGCTGGCAGACCCTGTGGCGGGTCACTATCCCCAACGTGATGCCCTCTATCACCATTTGTATGTTCCTGAGCCTGACCAACGGCTTCAAGCTGTTTGACCAGAACCTGGCCCTGACCGCCGGGCGTCCCTTCCAGCAGCTGGGCAACGGAGAGACCATCAAAACAACGGAAATGCTGGCCCTGAACATCGTCAACGCCTTCGGCACCAGCGGCGGCGGCAACCGCGGCGTGGGTCAGGCCAAGGCCGTGATCTTCTTCATCGTGGTGGCGGCCATCAGCATCATCCAGCTTCAGGCCAGCCGCCGCAAGGAGGTGCAGCAATGATCAAAACCGAAGCTCTGCGCCGCAGAGAGCGCCGTCAGGCGCTGCTGACGGTGGTGTTCACCATCATCTCCGTGATCTATCTGATGCCGGTGCTCCTGGTGCTCATCAACTCCCTGAAGGCCAACGCCTTTGTCAACACCGAGACCTTCAAGCTGCCCACGGCGGAATCCTTTGTGGGGCTGAAGAACTATGTCAAGGGCATGACCTTCGGCAACTTCGCCTTCTATAAGGTGGTATTCTACAGCTTCTTCATCACCATTACCTCCACGGCGCTGATCCTGCTGTGCACGTCCATGGCGGCGTGGTACATCTCCCGGGTGGGGAGCCTGGTCAGCAAGATCGTGTACTACCTGTGCGTATTCTCCATGGTGGTGCCTTTCCAGATGGTCATGTACACCCTGGCCCGGACGGCGGACCGGGTGCATCTGAACACCCCCTGGACCATCCCCGTGGTATACCTGGGCTTCGGCGCGGGCCTTGCCGTGTTTATGTTCACGGGCTTTGTCAAGAGTCTGCCGCTGGAGATCGAGGAGGCCGCCGCCATCGACGGCTGCGGCCCGGTGGGCACCTTCTTCCGGGTGGTGCTGCCTATGCTCAAGCCCACCATGATCTCCGTGGGCGTGCTGGAGATCATGTGGGTATGGAACGACTATCTGCTGCCCAGCCTGGTGCTGGACATCAACCAGTACCGCACCATCCCCATCCACATTCAGTACCTCAAGGGCAGCTACGGCACCGTGGACATGGGCGCCACCATGGCCCTGATCATGCTGAGCATCCTGCCGGTCATCATCTTCTACCTCTGCTGCCAGAAGCACATCATCAAGGGTGTGGCAGCCGGTGCGGTGAAGGGCTAAGGAGCATAGAGCCTCCGCTCGGAGGGCGGGGCTGATAAGTATTTCAAAGCATTTCTATAAGTAAGTGAGTGACTACCTATGAATCGAAGCAGCGGCATTCTGATGCCCATTTTCTCCCTGCCGTCCCCCTATGGCATCGGCACGCTGGGCAAAGCGGCGTATGACTTTGCGGACTTTTTGGCGGAGGCGGGCCAGCACTACTGGCAGATGCTGCCCCTTGGCCCCACCAGCTATGGGGACTCCCCCTATCAGAGCTTTTCCACCTTTGCCGGTAACCCCTATTTCATCGATCCGGACCTGCTGGTGGAGGACGGCCTTTTGACGAAGCGGGAGGTGAAGGCCTATCGCTGGGGGGATGATCCCCGCCATGTGGACTACGGCGCTGTGTATAACAGCCGGCTGAAGCTGCTGGCCAAGGCCAAAAAGCGGGGCTGGGAGCGTGACCGGGAGGAGGTCACGGCCTTTGTGGCAGAGAACGCCCGGTGGTTGCCGGACTACGCCCTGTTCATGGCCTGCAAGCGCCATTTCGGGATGCGCTCCTGGACGGAGTGGGAGGATGAGGACATCCGCCTGCGCCGCTCTCCGGAAGTGCTGGAGCAGTACCGCACCCTGCTGCGGGAGGATGTGGAGCTGTTTACCTATATCCAGTATCTGTTCTTCCGGCAGTGGGAGGCCTTGCGGACCTATCTCCATGAGAGGGACATCCACGTTATCGGTGACCTGCCCATATACGTGGCCATGGACTCCGCCGACGTGTGGGCCGAGCCGGAGAATTTCCAGCTGGATGACCGCTGTGTCCCCACGGAGGTGTCCGGTGTGCCGCCGGACTACTTCAGCGCCGACGGCCAGCTGTGGGGCAATCCCCTTTATCGCTGGGATCGGATGCAGGCCGACGGCTTCGGCTGGTGGATTCGCCGCATCGACGGCGCCGGGAAGCTGTATGACGTCATCCGCATCGACCACTTCCGGGGCTTCGAGAGCTACTGGGCAGTACCCTACGGCGAGACGACGGCCAAAAACGGCCGGTGGGTCAAGGGCCCCGGCATGGCGCTGGTGGGTGTGCTCACCGGTTGGTTCCCGCAGCTGGAGTTTATCGCTGAGGATCTGGGCTATCCCACCCCGGAGGTGGCGCAGCTGCTGCGGGATTCCGGTCTGCCGGGCATGAAGGTGCTGGAATTTGCCTTCGATTCCCGTGATACCAGCAGCTATCTGCCCCATAGCTACGGGGAGAACTGCATCTGCTATACCGGCACCCATGACAACAGCCCGCTGGCCCTGTGGCGGCAGGAGGCGGATCCGGCGGATATCGCCTTTGCCAAGGAGTATCTGGGGCTTAATGACGAGGAGGGCTTCAACCGGGGAATCATCCGGGGCGGCATGAGTTCTGTGGCCAAGCTGTTTGTGGCTCAGATGCAGGACTATCTGGAGTTGGGGGCGGGACACCGCACCAACGAGCCGGGGACTCAGTCCGGCAACTGGCAGTGGCGGATGCTATCGGGAGAGCTGACGCCGGAGCTGGCGCAGCGCATCCGGAAGCTGACCCGCATCTACGGCCGATTGGCCTGAGAGAATAGCGAGAGGGACTGAGCAAATGCCCAGTCCCTTTTTCTTTCCTGCGGAAGGAGAAGACTATGATCCGTGTGCATGAGACGGGACTGCGGCGTGGAGGAGGTCACAGTGAACAAACCGAATCCTCAGTCTGTGGGCCTTTACCGGCATATGGGGGCCTATCGGAGGATCGATTGCGGCGAGGAGGGGCCCCTATCCACTGCTTTATAGGGGGGCGCCGGAACTGAAAACAGCACATGACCCCGGCGGCCATTGGCCGCCGGGGTCATGCTATGGAAAGGAAGGGGATAGAATGATTTACCGCTGCACCCGGCCGGAGCCGTCGCCGCCGGCCAGCTTCTCCACCTCAGAGACGGTGACCCGGTTGAAGTCACCCTCGATGGAGTGCTTCAGGGCCGAAGCCGCCACGGCGAACTCGATGGCGCTCTGGCTGTCCTTGCCGTTGAGCAGGGCGTAGATCAGGCCGCCGCCGAAGCTGTCGCCGCCGCCCACACGGTCCACGATATGCAGGTGGTATTCCTTGGAGAAGCAGTAATTCTCGCCGTCGTACAGCATACCGGCCCAGTCGTTGTCGCTGGCGGACAGGGAGGTGCGGAGGGTGATGGCCACCTTCTCGAAGCCGAACCGATCGGCCAGCTGCTTGGCTACGGACTTGTAGCCCTCCTTATTGAGCTTGCCGCCGTAGATGTCGGTATTCTCCGCCTCGATGCCGAACACATCCTTGGCGTCCTCCTCATTGGAGATGCAGACGTCCACGTACTGGCACAGCTCCGTCATGGCGGCACGGGCCTGCTCACGGGTCCAGAGCTTACCGCGATAGTTCAGGTCGCAGGAGATCTTTACGCCGTGCTTCTTGGCGGCTACGCAGGCCTCCTTGCAGATCTCCACCAGATTGGAACCCAGCGCCGGAGTGATGCCAGTGAAGTGGAACCAGTCGGCGCCGTCAAAGATGGCATCCCAATCGAAATCGGAGGGCTGGGCCTCCTGAATGGCGGAGTGCGCCCGGTCGTAGATGCACACGCTGCCCCGCTGGGAGGCACCCTTTTCCAGATAGTAGATGCCGATGCGATCGCCGCCCCGGACGATGGAGCGGGTGTCCACGCCCAGCCCACGGAGGGCGTTGACGGCGCCCTGTCCGATGGCGTGGGCGGGCAGCTTGGTGACGAAGGCGGCGTCCATGCCGTAGTTGGCCAGCGACACGGCTACATTGGCCTCGCCGCCGCCGAAGGTGGCCTGCAGCTGATCGTCCTGAAAGAAGCGGTAGTAGCCGTTGGGGGCCAGCCGCAGCATGATCTCACCGAAAGTGACGATACGTTTGCTCATAGTGATTCCTCCTTATCTGCGAACCAGATGAATGGCGAAGCCGCCGAATTCACCGTCGATATAAATGGCCTTGGTGTTTCCCTTGGCATCCGTCTTGCGGGTCTCCGGCAGGCAGCGGATGCCGCACAGGCCCAGATGATACACCGCCCGGTCCACGTTGCTGGTGGCAATGGCGATGTGTCCGTGGGTGCCACGGCCGGGGGTCTTGGTACACTCCACGGCGTGGAGGGCCTGTACAGAGGAGTTGCCCATCTGATAGGAGAAGCCGAACATATCGCACAGGGTACGGGCCAGCCGGTCGGCCTCGGCCTCGCTGCCGCAGTTGATGCCCACATGATCCAGAGAGAAACCCAGCATGGTGCGAACGGCCTCCCGGCTCAAGCGGGTGATCTCCGCCCAATTCTCCTGTTGGATGAGGTCCTTTTTCACCATCCAGGTGCCGCCGCAGGCCACGATCTGGTCAAAGGCCAGATAATCCGCCAGATTCTTGGCATTGACGCCGCCGGTGGGCATCCATTTCAGGGTTTTGTAGGGGCCGGCCAGAGCCTTCAGCTTGGCCACGCCGCCGTTCTGCTCGGCGGGGAAGAACTTTACTACCTCCAGACCCAGCGCCATAGCCTGCTCCATCTCGCCGGGAGTGGCGGTGCCGGGGACCATGAGCGCACCCTTGGACAGACCGTAGCGCACCATGTCGGGGTTGAAGCCGGGACTGACGATGAACCTGGCACCGGCGTCCAGCGCACGATCCAGCTGGTCGTGGGTCAGCACCGTGCCGGCACCTACCAGCATTTCCGGGACCTCCCGGCTGATGGCACGGATAGCCGCCTCGCCGGCGGCGGTGCGGAAGGTGACCTCGGCCACCGGCAGCCCTCCGGCTACCAGTGCTTTTGCCAACGGCACGGCCTTTTCGGCGTCGTCGATGGCGATGACCGGGACGATGCCGATATCAGAGATTTGTTTCGGAACAGGATGCATGGATAGACCCTCTTTTCTGTGTAGTAGTGGAAATGGTCAGATGCTGCGTGCTTACACGCAGACGGGAACAAAGGGAAAAACACCGCACCCGGCGTCAGCGCCGGATATCGCCGGAACACGCTCAGATGCGGTGGTTCTTTCGGGTTTTGGAGGGGGTTACTTGCTGCCCTTCTCCAGCGCCTCCCACAAGCCGGATAGGTACACGGCGCCCAGCGCACGGTCGTAAAGACCATAACCGGCACGGCCCTGCTCATCCCAGATCATGCGGCCGTGGTCGGGGCGAATGTAGCCGTCGAAGCCCACGTCATGATAGGCCTTCATGATCTCGTAGAGATCCAGACTGCCGTCGCCGGAGAAGTGGGCGGCCTCCTCAAATTGGCCGGGGCCGGTGAATCGGATGTTGCGGACGTGGGCGAAGTGGATACGGCCCTGTGCGCCGAACTCCCGCACCATGGCGGGGATGTCGTTGCAGGGGTTGGAGCCCATGGAGCCGGAGCAAAGGGTCAGCCCATTATAGGGACTGTCCACCAGCGACAGGGTGCGGCGGACATTCTCGGCGTTGGTACAGATGCGGGGTAGGCCGAAGATATCCCAAGGGGGATCGTCCGGATGGATGGCCAGTTTCACGTCGTACTGCTCACACACGGGGATCACCGCCTTCAGGAAGTACTGAAGGTTGCGGAACAGATCCTCGTGGGACACGGAGGCGTATTGGGCGAAGAGCTTTTTCAGCTCCGCCATGCGCTCCGGCTCCCAGCCCGCCATCTCGAAGTCACCGGCACCCTGTTGGATGCGGTCGGCAAAGGCCTGCGGATCAGTGATGCAGTCGATAATGGACTGGTCATAGGCCAGAACGGTAGCACCGTCGAACCGGGGCTTGGCCAGATCCGTGCGGGTCCAGTCGAACACCGGCATGAAGTTGTAGCAGATGACCTTGACCCCAGCCTGACCCAAGCGGGCCACGGTCTGGCGGTAGTTGTCGATGTATTCGTCCCGACTGGGCAGGCCCAGCTTGATGTCCTCGTGGATATTGACGCTTTCGATGACCTCCAGCTCCAGACCGGCGTCGTTGACTTCTTGCTTCAGCGCCCGAATACGCTCCGTGGGCCACAGAGCCCCGGCGGGCATATCCATCAAGGAACTGACAACGCCGCTCATGTTGGGGATCTGCTTGATATAGCGCAGCGGTATGGGATCCATCTGACTGCCATACCAGCGAAATGTCATTTTCATGGCTGATCGCTCCTTACTCTCTCACTCAGCTGCCGGCGCAGGATATCACGCACCGCTCCCGGCCCTGCCAGCATGGCACGGAAATCGTCCTCCACCGTTTTGGCCAGCCCTGCCTCATACAGATCCACACCGAAGATATCGGCGTTTTGCAGGATGGGACGCAGCTGATGGGTGAAGGTATCGGGCTTTCCGAGGGTTACGTCCGCCAGCAGCGGCTGCAGCTGGGGAAGCAGGGGATCCGGACTCACCGGCATCGTCTTACCGGCATCGTCTACTCCCAGCAGATAGCGGCACCAGCCGGCAAAGACCAGCGGGATATACCGCAGCTGCACCATGGGGAGGCTGCGCTCCCGGTAACGGCGCAGGGTGCCGCCGTAGCGCACTGGTAGCTTCTGAGAGGTATCGGTGGCGATGCGCTGGGGCGTGTCGGGAATGGCGGGGTTGGGGAAGCGCTCATGGAGCACCTGATGAATAAACTCCGTGGGCCGGAGGATGCCGGGATCCTCCACCACCGGGAGACTCTCGCCGGCGATACGTTCCACCAGCGTTACAAGGTCGGTATCTCGCATCTCGGCGGAAATGGTCTGATAATCCAAAAGGCAGCCAAACACCGCCAACGCCGTGTGCAGGGGGTTCAGACAGGTGCCGACCTTCATTTTCTCCGACTTCTCCACGGTGGCCCGATCGGTGAAGTAGACACCCGCCTGCTCCAGCGGCGGCCGACCGTTGGGGAAATGATCCTCCAGCACCAGATACTCCGTGACCTCGGAATTGACGAAGGGGGCGGAGACGGTGCCGGTGGCGCTCTTGGTGATGGCCATACCCGCCACGCCCAGCGCCGTCAGCTGGTCGGCCACCTTCTGGGAGGGGTGGGGGGTGATCTTGTCGATCATGGACCAGGGGAAGCTGACGTTCTCCTCACAGGAGAGCCAGCGGAGGAAATCCTCCGGCACGAAGCCGCCCTTCTGCCAGCCCTCGGCAAGGGTTAGACAGCTGTCCCGGAGCTTTTTGCCGTTTTGGGCGCAGTTGTCCATGCTGACCACGGCAATGGGGCTTCCACCTGCCAGAAACCGCTGATACAGCAGTGCCACGGCGATGGACAGCGTGTGCCGGGGCCGGAATGGCCCCGCCGCCAGATCCTGCGCCACCACGGGCAGGAGCGTGCCGTCCATATCCCGGAGGGCATAGCCCTTCTCGGTGATGGTGAAGCTGACCATTTGCAGGGAGGGGTCACAGAACATCCGGCAAAGGGTTTGCCAGTCCTCATCCTGCCAGTCGGCTTTCAGACAGCCTGCCACGCTGCCGATGACCTCCCGGTCACAGGAGCCGTCGGCGTGCATCCGCACCAGAAGGGAGAGGTTGTCGTAGGGGGTATAGCCCTCCGTGGCGGCGCTGAAATTATGGGATGCCGCCGCCACGATGCCGGTGTCTGTAAGACCGGCGTTCAAAAGGGACTGCTGGGCTGCCGCCAGAAAGGCGCGAAAGATGTTCCCGGCCCCGAAGTGTATCCAGACGGGATGCCGGAGCGTCCGCTCCTGCATGGCGGAGACGTCGTAGCGGGGGAGGGCGATGTGAGCTGCCTGCCAGCCGCTCTTGTTCCGCAGACCCTGAATGTTCAGATGAAGCATAGAATGCCGCCCTTCGTATCAGACTCTGGTATCCACCAGATGCTTACCAAGCTTCTTTTCCAGCTTGCCCTGCAGCCAAGTCAGCATGGTGCTGAAGATCAGGTAAATCAGTGCGGCCTCGCAGTACAGCAACATGGGCTCAAAGCGAACGGCAATGATGCTCTTGGAAGTCATGAGTATCTCCGGCACGGTGATGGATGCCACCAGAGAGGTATCCTTCAGCAAGCTGATGAAGGAGTTGCCCAGAGAGGGCACCGCCACCAACGCCGCCTGCGGGATAATGACCTCGGTCATGGTCTGGAGCTTGCTCATGCCCAGCGCCTTGCAGGCCTCGAACTGTCCCTTGGGAATGGAAGTCAGCGCAGCGCGAATCACCTCAGAGTTGTAAGCACCTTGGCTGACGACCAAGGCAATGATAGCGGAAGGAATAGGCTTGAGAACGATGCCGATAGACGGCAGTCCAAAGAATATTACGAAGATCTGTACCAGCAAAGGTGTGCCACGGATGACCCAGACGATGAACCATGCAATGCCCTTTAGGGGCGGCAACTTGGACATCCGCATCAGTGCAATGATGAAAGCCAGTACGAGGCCCAACGCAAAGGAAACCAGCATCAGCGGTACAGAAACCGTCAAGCCGGCCCGAAACATGGGCCAGAAGGACTCAAGAAATAGTTCCATAGGGGCTTCTCCTTTTTAAGA
>OKRX01002461.1_pt1 | contig 12311 bp, 9 predicted proteins | sample 1601241 | NCBI WGS metagenome assembly OKRX01 (sample SAMEA3541500, study PRJEB24748) | human gut metagenome | biome: human gut; feature: human-associated habitat; material: faeces | place: China | collected 2012
CTTTGACGTAATCTGCTTCTGGCGCTTTGCGGCTTTTTTCTTACCATAATTCATGAGTTCAGGCCTCCTTCATACCAAGTCATTATAGCAAATAAACAGGCTTTAATAAAGAAAAAAATGAAAACTTCATATTTCAGTAGGAAAATCTTAAGAAATTCGGTATAGTAATAGATATAACGACTATGTAATGTACGAAAGGGTGACTATATGCTATCACAATATAAGACGGTATACAAAGGCGGCGAGGGCGAGATCACTGAAAAGAAATCCCGCTTTATCGCTACTGTGGTGCCAGTCCATACGGAAGAAGAGGCGCTTAAGTTCATCGAGGCGATGAAGAAGAAGTATTGGAATGCCACGCATAACTGCTTTGCCTATGTCATCGGGGAACATGATGAGCTGCAAAGGTGCAGCGATGATGGAGAGCCTGGCGGTACCGCGGGAAAGCCTATGCTGGATGTTCTCACTGGAGAGGAGATTCACAATGCTGCCATAGTGGTAACGAGATATTTTGGAGGAACACTGCTTGGAACCGGCGGGCTGGTCCGTGCCTATTCATCTGCAGCCAAACAAGGTTTGGCCTCATCAGTGATTATAACCAAAATTCCCGGAGTTAAACTTCGACTTGCCACGGATTATGCAGGATTGGGAAAAATCCAGTATATTTTTGGACAGAGGGGCATAAAGATTCTGGATTCTATCTATACGGATAAGGTGGAAATAGCCGCGCTGGTACCTCTCGATGTCTTAGAAGCCGTCAAGGCCGAGATACGCGAGGGAACCAATGGGCAGGCAGGAATGGAAGAAGGAGAGCAGTGTTATTTTGCAGAAGTATCCGGAGAAGTGCTGGTGCTGGAAGAATAGACAAAGGGGATGTCCCCTCCTACGGATCGACCATAGGAGGGGACATCCCCTGAATATTATCATTAAGAATATAAAGTTTGAAATTTTAGGAAAATTCAGGCTCGATCAGGCCGAACGTTCCATTTTTCCTTCTGTATACAACATTTACTTCATCTGTTTCTGCGTTTGAGAAAACGAAAAAGCTATGTCCGAGCAGTTCCATCTGGATGCAGGCATCTTCAGGGAACATCGGTTTAATACCAAACTTTTTCGTGCGGACGATGCGGATTTCATCGTCATCAGATGACTCGTCGTCGGATTCGATAAACTCTTTTTTAATGCTTCCTGACGGAACAGCAGCAGTAGGATGTCCCTGGCTTTTCGCAACAAGTTTGTTTTTATATTTACGAAGCTGCCGTTCAATAACCTCTTCTACAAGGTCGATCGACACATACATGTCGCTGCTCGTCTGCTCGGAGCGGATGATAGATCCTTTTACAGGAATCGTCACTTCGATTTTCTGACGTCCTTTTTCCACGCTAAGCGTTACGATGATTTCTGTTTCAGGAGTGAAATACCTCTCAAGTTTTCCTAACTTTTGTTCGATAGCCTCTTTAAGCCCCGGTGTTACTTCAATGTTTTTTCCGCTGATGATAAAATTCATGCTGTTCAACTCCTTTTTGTATATACTTAACATAAACATGTGTAAAAAGGATGTTTATATTATGAAAATATTATAACACAGAACAGCTCTAATGTATATAATAAATCGTTTTGAATTCTGTAAATTCTTCAAATTTCATTAAATTTTCATAATTTATTTCATCATACTTCTCTTCCGCATCCTTGAATCCAGGATTTTTTTGCGGATACGCAGCGTCTTCGGCGTCACCTCCAAAAGCTCGTCGGTGTCGATAAAATCAAGAGCCTGCTCAAGACTTAAAATTTTAGGCGGAGTCAGTCTCAAAGCTTCATCTGCGCTGGAGGAACGTGTATTTGTCAGATGCTTTGTCTTACATACGTTCAACTCAATATCATCTGTTTTTCCATTCTGGCCGATCACCATACCTGAATAAACCTTTTCTCCCGGTCCGATAAACAAAGTTCCGCGTTCCTGCGCGCTGTATAAACCATAAGTTACAGATTCACCTGTCTCAAATGCGATAAGCGATCCCTGCTTACGATACTGGATATCGCCTTTGTACGGCTCATATCCGTCGAAGCTTGTATTAATGATACCGTTTCCTTTTGTATCTGTCATAAATTCTCCGCGATATCCGATCAATCCTCTGGACGGAATGGAAAACTCAAGACGTGTGTAACCGCCGTTGGAAACCCCCATATTGCGAAGTTCTCCTTTTCTTTGGCCGAGTTTTTCGATTACAACTCCTGTAAATTCATCCGGCACATCAATATAAGCTGTCTCGATCGGCTCAAGTTTCTTTCCGTTTTCATCCGTATGATAGAGAACTTCCGCTTTGCTTACTGCAAACTCATATCCTTCGCGGCGCATATTTTCAATCAAAACGGACAAATGAAGTTCTCCGCGTCCCGACACTTTAAAACTGTCTGTATTTTCCATTTCTTCCACTCGAAGACTTACGTCTGTGTTCAGCTCTTTAAACAGGCGGTCACGCAGATGGCGGGAAGTTACATATTTTCCTTCCTGTCCGGCAAAAGGACTGTCGTTTACAATAAACTGCATCGCAATCGTCGGTTCTGAAATTTTCTGGAAAGGAATTGCCTCTGCTTTTTCAGGAGAACAAAGCGTATCTCCGATCGATATATCAGAAATACCGGAAATAGCGACGATCGATCCGATCGTTGCACTTTTAACTTCTGTTTTGCTCAATCCGTCAAATTCATATAATTTACTGATCTTTACTTTCTGCTGTTTGTCCGGATCATGGTGATTGACAAGTATCATATCCTGATTCACACTGATCGTTCCGTTATCCACTTTTCCGATACCGATACGTCCGACATATTCGTTGTAATCGATCGTGCTGATCAGCACCTGCGTCGGAGCTTCAGGATCTCCTTCCGGAGCGGGAATATATTCGAGGATCGTTTCAAATAACGGTTTCATGTCCTGCTGCGGATCAGACAGATCAAGGCATGCAACTCCTGCTTTGGCGGATGCATATACAAACGGGCACTCAAGCTGATCGTCAGATGCGCCAAGATCGATGAAAAGTTCAAGAACTTCGTCGATTACATCGTCAGGTCTTGCTTCGGGACGGTCGATCTTGTTGATGCAGACAATGACAGGAAGGCTTAATTCAAGCGCTTTTCTTAATACAAATTTTGTCTGCGGCATTGCGCCTTCAAATGCGTCGACAACGAGGATCACGCCGTTGACCATTTTCAGCACACGTTCTACTTCTCCGCCAAAATCCGCATGTCCCGGCGTATCGATAATGTTGATCTTTGTTCCTTTATAATGAACTGCCGTATTTTTGGACAGGATCGTGATCCCACGTTCCCGCTCAATATCGTTCGAGTCCATAACACGTTCCGCCACTTCCTGATTTTCACGGAAAACACCGCTTTGTTTTAAAAGCTCGTCAACCAATGTCGTCTTTCCGTGGTCAACATGGGCGATGATGGCAATGTTTCTTACATCTTCACGTTTTGTCTTCATAAATATACACTCTTTCTTTATTTTCCCCTGCTAAGGGAGTGATTTATAGTTATAGTTTTACTGCAACTGTTATATTTTATCATAAAATTTTCATTTTACAAGAACGCATGTCGAAATTTTGTGTCGAACGATTCTGTATGAAATCAGTTCTAAACAAGATGAAAAAAACATAAATTTAGTAGTGACTCAAAAATACAAGCAGTGCCGGACAGATACCCCGGCGATAAGAGGAGAGGAGAATTACAGAGCATGTCAGATAAGATTATTGAGAACAATCAGGTAACGGTTATAGGATCGGTGGCTTCGGAATTTACATACAGCCATGAAGTATTCGGAGAAGGATTTTATATGGTAGATATTCTCGTGAAACGGCTGAGCAATTCCAGTGACAGGATCCCGGTCATGGTCTCGGAACGACTCATCGATGTAACGCAAGATTACAAAGGCAGAAGCATTATGGTGTCAGGACAATTCCGGTCATATAACCGTCATGAAGAACAGAAAAACAGACTTGTTCTTTCAGTGTTTGCACGGGAAATGGAGTTCATCGAAGAAGAACCGGACGGCGCAAAGACAAATCATATTTTACTGGAAGGATATATGTGCAAGACACCGGTATATCGAAAAACCCCTTTAGGACGTGAGATTGCGGATCTGCTTCTTGCCGTAAACCGCCCTTACGGGAAATCAGATTATATCCCTTGTATCTGCTGGGGAAGAAACGCACGGTACGCATCGAACTTCGATGTAGGAGAACATGTGCGTATACTGGGAAGGATCCAAAGCAGAGAATATGTAAAGAAATTATCCGAAACAGAAACAGAGACAAGAACGGCATATGAAGTGTCAGTGAGCAAACTGGAATGTATTGATGAGTAATCTCATCATTTAGCAAATCCGGGCTTTTGCTCGTTGCCTATACAAATAAGGAACGCTGCTTACAGGCTGACTGTCGCCTGTAAGCAGCGTTCTTTTTATTGTTCAAAAATTTTTATTCCTTCTTCTGTCTCCGCAAACCAGCACTGCTCCGTTTTTTCCGTCATCGCCTGTCCGTTCGTGCCTTCCATCAGCTCTTTCATCAGAAATCCCTCTTCGTCATCCGGCACAAGAACTGTAAGTTCTACTTTATCTGTATACACTGTATCAAGAACGGATAATCCCCTTTGTCCTAAAATATACTGAATTTTTCCAAGTCCCGTATAGTCTGTAATAATTTTCAGTTTAAACCCATGTATCTTGGTTATAATAACCGTATGAGCAAGCGCCTCTGCCGCCGCCGACGTATACGCTCTTACAAGACCGCCTGTTCCGAGAAGCGTGCCGCCAAAGTATCTGGTGACAACAACAAATACATCTGTCAGTTTTTTCCCTCTTAACACTTCCAGTATCGGCTTCCCCGCCGTTCCTGCCGGTTCTCCGTCATCGCTCATTCTCTCTGCCGCCGGATTTCTTCCGATTACATATGCCCAGCAGTGATGTCTGGCATCCCAGTGTTTTTTTCGGATTTCTTCCAAATGCGCAAACGCCTCTTCTTCATTTGAAACCGGAAATACCTCTGCTATAAAACGGGATTTTTTTTCCACAATTTCTCCTGTTCCTTCTGTATATACCGTATGATAACACTCCATTTTTATCTTCTCCTTTTTCATAAAACAGTTCCATACCTTTTCTACTATAGCAAAGACATGGAACATGTACAACCATTATGCGGATCTCTCGCCTGTACGAACGTGAAGATACTGATATTATGATTAAAATTCTTTATAAAATATGAAGATTTCATTTTTTTCTTTATTTAAAAGACCTTATTTGATATAATCATAGAAGTTGAAAAGGAGGATGTTATTCGTGAACTACGGAAAAAATAATCTTTCAAAGAGAAAATCATCAATCTCTTCGAAAAAGAAAATGAAAAAGAAACGCGTAGGAGTTCGTTTTTTTAAAGCAGTTATCACCTGTATGCTTCTGCTTGTCGTTATAGGGCTTGTCGGCGGTATAATTTTTGCAAAAAAAATCATTGACAACACCCCGGACGTATCTGCCGAAGACATTCAGCCGAAAGGATTTACAACAACGATTGTCGATCAAAACGGCACAGTCATCGACACTCTGAAAGATTCTGATTCAAACCGTGTCTACCGTACTTATGACGAGATCACGGCAAAAACAGATTTTCTTCCGCATGCATTTGTGGCGATCGAGGACGAACGTTTCTATGAACATAACGGAATCGATATTCAGGGAATTTTAAGAGCCGGCGTCGTCGGAGTCATGAACGGTTTTGATTTTACCGAAGGAGCCAGTACCCTGACACAGCAGCTTATCAAAAACAACGTATTTGATTTTGTCAACGAAAAAACATTTTTTGACAGAGTGGAACGTAAATTACAAGAGCAGTATCTCGCTCTCGCATTTGAAAAAGAGATGAACAAAAACGAGATATTAGAAGCCTATCTTAACACGATCAACCTCGGTCAGGGATGTCTCGGAGTACAGACGGCATCTACAAGATATTTCAACAAAGATGTGGCGGATCTGACCCTTTCGGAATGTGCGGTCATTGCCGCGATCACACAGAACCCGACAGAGTACGATCCTGTAACGAATCCGGAATCTAACGCCAAACGCCGTGAAAAAGTTCTCGGCAACATGCTTGAACAAAAATACATCGATCAGGCGCAGTACGACGAAGCGCTTGCCGACCCTGTGTATGACCGCATTTTACAGACAGCCGCGATCACCGAAGATACAACGCCTTACTCTTATTTTACAGATGCCTTGATCGAAGATGTCATTCAAGATCTTATGGACGAGAAAGGTTACTCGGAAACACAGGCTTATAACCTTCTCTACAGCGAAGGATTGACTATCAAGTCTACTCAGGATCTGGCGATCCAACAGATCTGTGACGAAGAAGCCTCCAATGATGCTTATTATCCGATCGTAGAATACGGTATCACAGACTACGCACTGACAATCCACCGTGCGGACGGATCTGCCGAAAACTACAGTAAGGAAAACTTAAAGCAGTATCTGATCTCTGTACGAGGCTCTGCCGCTCCGTTTGTTTTCAGTTCGGAAGATGAAGCGAAAGCTTCTATCGAACAATATAAAGGCACTCTCGGTATTAATACAGATGCAGGCGATATTGTAGACGAACGTTTAAACATTACGCTTCAGCCTCAGGTTTCCGTCGTATTAATGGATCAATATACAGGACATGTAAAAGCCATTGTCGGCGGACGCGGAGCAAAGACGACCAGCTTATCTTTAAACCGCGCCACAGCTTCCCCAAAACAGCCGGGATCTTGTTTTAAAGTTTTATCCACTTATGCCCCAGGATTAAACGAGTGCGGCATGACTCTTGCAACAACGATCAAAGACGAGCCGTACCGGTACGCCAGCGGACAGCCGGTAAACAACTGGGATAACAAATACATCGGAAGCGCCCGCGTACGCTATGCTATCGAACACTCCATGAATGTTTGCGCCGTACGCACTCTGACCGAGACAGTCGGACTTGAAAAGGGATACAAATATCTCGAAAACTTCGGTTTTACGACGCTTGTAAATAATGATCCGAACTATCCGGGTATGTCGGATATCGCACAGGCTACCGCCCTCGGAGGTATTACAAGAGGTGTTTACAATATTGAAATGACCGCCGCTTATGCCGCGATCGCAAATAGCGGAATTTATACCGAACCGCTCCTTTATACAGAAATTCTTGATCACGACGGCAACGTCCTGATCGATAATTCAAAACCTATAACACGTCGTGTTTTAAAAGAATCGACAGCATTTCTTCTGACAAGCGCTATGCAGGACGTAATCAACCGTGGAACCGGAACGCCTGCAAGACTTAACAACATGCCTGCAGCAGGTAAAACAGGTACAACGGAAAACAGTACTGATCTCTGGTTATCCGCATATACGCCTTACTACACCTGTTCTGTATGGACCGGATATGACGAGGATAAAACACTGGAACAATTTTGGAATCAGTCATGGCACGAAGTAATATGGAAGCACATTATGGATCGCATCCACGCAGAATTAGAATATAAAAACTTCACTCCTCCTGCTTCTGTTGTACAAAGAACAATCTGTACCCAGACAGGAAAACTTGCAGTGAACGGATGTCCTTCCATCACAGAGTATTTTGATAAAGACACTTTGACAAAAGAAACTTGTCCGGGACACGGAAAGACAGATGACGAAAGTAAAGATGACGAGAACAACGAGGATAATTCGACAAACAACAATTCAGGCAGCTCCGAAAACTTAGGAAATACAAACGGAGATGATGGCGATGATGTGGATCCGATTCCGCCTACGCCGGATCCCGAACCGAATCCCGAACCGGAAGGGCCTGAAGTCATTCCTCAATCTCGATGACCTGCCCTTCTTCATCCTGGTGATGCTGTTGACCGGCGTGGGCCTGGTGATGCTGCTGTCCGCCAGCTTCCCCTCCGCCTATTACGAGACGGACGGCCAGAACCCCATGTCCTACTTTATCCGCCAGGGCGTGTTCGCCATCATGGGCGTGGCGGCCATGCTCTTCATTGGCAAGATCAACTATCAGCGGTTCCGCGGTCTTGCAAAGCCGCTGCTGTATCTGGCCGTCATTCTGCTGATCCTGGTGATTGTTCCGGGCAACCCCTTGGCCATTACCCGGAACAACGCCACCCGCTGGCTGGGCATTCCAGGTACTTCGCTGCAGTTCCAGCCCTCGGAGATCGCAAAGCTGGCGGTGGTGATCTATTTTGCCGACAGCATCTCCAAGAAAAAGGACCGTATGCAGACGTTCCGCTACGGCATCGCCCCCTATGCGGTGCTGCTGATTGTCTTGGCAGCCCTGGTGGGCATCGAGCCCCACCTCTCCGGCGCCATCCTCATCATGGGCGCCGGCGCGGTGATGATGCTGGTGGGCGGCATCCACTGGAGATGGGTGGGGCTGGCTATGGGTGCAGCCGGACTGCTGCTGTATCTGGTGCTGGGCGTGATCGGCTACAACGCCTCCCGCATCGAGATGTGGCACAACCCCTGGCTGGATCCCCAGGGAGCCGGTTACCAGCTGCGCCAGAGCCTCATCACCATCGGCTCCGGCGGGCTGTGGGGCGTGGGCCTGGGGAAGAGCCGCCAGAAGTTTCTCTATCTGCCGGAGGAGCACAACGATTTCATCTTCGCCATCGTCTGCGAGGAGCTGGGCCTGATTGGCGCCACCGTTATCATGCTGCTGTTCGCGGCGCTGATTCTCCGGGGCTTCTGGATCGCCCTCCATGCCCGGGACCGGTTCGGCAGCCTGATGGTGGTGGGCGTCATGACCCTGGTGGGCCTTCAGACCTTTTTGAACATCGGCGTGGTGACGGGCCTGCTGCCCACCACCGGCATCTCCCTGCCGTTTTTCAGCTATGGCGGCACGGCGCTGTCCATCCAGCTGGCGGAGATGGGCATCGTCCTGTCGGTATCCCGGCAGATGAAGCCTACAAAGGCGGGGTAGTACGACCCAGAGGAGATAAAAGATAAGCGATAAAGGCGGAATCTCAAAATGTCCGGCTGTGCCGGACACCGAATCTCTTCTCCCTTCACTTTTATCCCATATCTTTCGATTGGAGTGCAGCAAAGTGGAAGCATCATTGAAGAAGGTGATCTTCACCTGCGGCGGCACGGCTGGGCATGTGAACCCGGCTATCGCGCTGGCCCAGCTGATGCGCGAAAAGGACCCGGAGACAGAATTTTTGTTCGTGGGAGCGGAGCGGGGACTGGAGAAGGCCCTGATCCCCAAGGCGGGATACGACTTCCGCACCGTCCACATCTCCAGCTTCCACCGGTCCTTCAAGCCTCGGGAGATCCGGCACAACCTGGTCTCTGTGGGGAACCTCCTTCGGGCGCCCGGAGAAGCCGTCGGCGCGCATGGTGAACGACAGCAGGTATTTCTCGCGGAAGTTGTAGTTGACACGTCCGAAGTAGGAGATCAGCACCTCGTCGGTCCGCGTGCTGGTCGGGTAGTTGGTGATGTTGGAGGTCCCGACGTTCAGCGTCGGAATCTTGTCCGATGCCGCCCCCTGCACGCGCGCGTCGATGCTGTTGTTCTTGTCCTTCATGTAGTCGTAACCGGCCACCACGTCGATGTTGTGGTCTTCAGCGAAGGTTTTCTTCCAGTTCAGGTAGGTCTGGAAGTCCATGCGGTTGGTCTCCGTGAAGGCCTCTTTCGTGGGCCGGATGTTGGTGCCCGTCGTGGGGTTGTTCTTCACGAAGAAGTGGCTGCGCGAATGGCGGTTGTGGTTCGAGAACTGGGCCACGGCGCGCAGGCCGTCCACGATCGCCCATTCGAGGTTGATGTTCACGCTCGACCGCTTGGTCGTCTCGCCCGTATCGCTGTAGTAATAGTTGTAGTAGGCGGCGGGCAGCGTGGTGTTGTTCGGCCCCATGGCGGGCGTTCCGGCCAAATCCTCCCCGGCTTCGGCGTCGTACCAGTCGCGGTGGGTGGCGGGTACCGAAAGGCCGCGGATCACCGAATTGCGCTTGTTGAGCGCCCCTCCGTCGAGCATCTGCCGCTCGATCTGCGAATAGTCGAAGGTCGTGGTCGCCGTCAGGCGTCTGGTCACCTTGAACGAGGTGTTGCCATGGAAGGTGAAGCGGGAGAATCCGGTGGCCATGCCGATGCCGCCGTCGTCCGTATAACCCGCCGACGCGGCATACCGGATGTTCTCGCCGCCGCCGTTCACGCCGATATAGTAGTTCTGCCAGAAGGCGTCGTCGAACCACTGGCTCTGCTGGTCGTTGTCTTGGAAAACGATGATCTTGCCGGGGTTCACCGGGTCTTCGATCCATTTGTAGCCTTTCGGCAGCGATTCGCCCGGATTGAGGTAGCGCGTCGTCCAGCGCGAAGCGGCGCTGTTGCCGGCTCCCGCCGATTCGGCGCCGTCAAGAATGCTGAGCGGGTCCGCGCCGCCGCAGTAGCCTTCGGCGATCGCCGGGCGCAGCGTGAGCAGGTAATCCCGGCCGTTCATCAGATCGAACTTCGTGGCCGGACTCTCATAGGCCCACTGCCCCTCGAAAACGATCTGCGGTCCCTTGTGGGGCGCGCCCTTCTTGGTGGTGATGAGAATCACGCCGTTCGATGCGCGTGAACCGTAGATACCGGCCGACGCGGCGTCCTTGAGCACCTCGATCGACTCGATGTCGTTCGGGTTCAGGCCCGCCATTTCGCGTACGGCGCCGTCCACCAGCACGATCGGATCGTTGGAGTTGTTGATCGACGAACCGCCGCGAATCAGGAATTTCGGCGCCGAACCCGGCGTAGCGTCGGTCGTGGCGACCTGCAAGCCGGCGATACGGCCTTTCATACCGTCCCCGACGAGGTTCACGGGCATGCTTTCGAGGGTTTTGCCGTCCATTTTCGAGATCGCCGAAGTCACGGTCTTGCGCGTCTGCGTGCCGTATCCCACGACCACGACCTCCTCCAGCACCGACTGGTCCTCCTGCATCGTGACGTCGATCACCGAACGGCTGCCGACCGGCTCTTCGCGTTCCGTGTAACCGATGTACGAGAAGAGCAGGACCGCGCCGGGCTCCGCCTCGACCGAATAGGTGCCGTCGGCCCCGGTGGTCGTGCCGCGCGTGGAGTCCTTCACCAGCACCGTGGCGCCGACCAGCGGGCTTCCCGCCGCGTCGCAGACACGGCCCGTCACGCTGTTCTTCCGCTGCGGCTCCGCAGTGCGGTCGTATGTCAGCACGACCGTGCGGTCCACGATTTTGTAGCGGAATCCCCGTTTGGTGAATACGTTATTCAGAATCCGCTCCAGCGGGGCGTTGCTCTCGCGTACCGACACGTCGCCCATCGGCATGGACGCCAGCGCCGATTCGTAGGAGAAAAGCACGCCCGTCTGCTTGGTGAAAGCGTCCGTAAAAGTCTGTAGGGTAGCGGACTTGACCGTTAGGTCCACATCGTGGTTTTTCCGGAAAGGGGAGCCTCCGTCGTCTTCGGCATAGGCCCTCAGGCTCAAGCCGGTAAACAAAAGAAGCATCGCCACTCCCCAACGGAAGATGGAATTTTTCTTCATGATTTTAAGGTTTGCGAAAAAGGTTAATTGGGGTGAAAACCCCCGTCCGCGGCGGCCGTCCGCGGACGGGACAGGGGATAGCTATTTACCGCGCACGACCTCGCAGCGCTGTCCGGTCATGAATTCGACGATGTCGATGACCTCTTCGAGCGAGTTGGTGCGCAGGTAGTTGATGTCGTATCGTTTCCGGTTGTCGGGATCGGCTATGCGTATCCGCACGCCGTAATTCGATTCGATGCGGGCGATGATTTCGCCGATCGTGGCGTTCTTCATCGCCACGAGGTTGTAACGCTCCGTCACGAAATGCTCGGCGTAGATCTCTTCCACCTCGATGTCGTCCTTCGCGGCGTCGAACACGGCCCGCTGGTTGGGATGGAGCCGCACGAGATTATAGCCTTCGGGGGTCTGCAGGCGCACCGAACCGCGTTCGAGCACCACTTCGGTCAGCGGATCGGCGGCATGCGCCCTGACGTTGAACGCCGTGCCCAACACACGCACCGACAGGTTTTCGGTCTTCACCACGAAGGGACGCAGCTACCAAGTCCAACGCTCTACCACCTTCGCCGTCGATGCGCACGACACGCTCCGCAGAACCCGCGCCGACGGCGTATTGCAGCCGGGTTCCCTCCTGCATCCACACCTGCGTGCCGTCTTCGAGACGCAGGGCCGTGATTTCGCCGCTTTCATTCAGATAAGTACGGAACAGCTCGTCCCCCGGCGTTCCGACGCCGGCGAACCACGCCGCGGTTACGGCG
>OKRX01002464.1_pt1 | contig 12303 bp, 11 predicted proteins | sample 1601241 | NCBI WGS metagenome assembly OKRX01 (sample SAMEA3541500, study PRJEB24748) | human gut metagenome | biome: human gut; feature: human-associated habitat; material: faeces | place: China | collected 2012
ATTGCTGTGTGAAGCCCATCTGACGGGAGAGTTGCTGAGCCGCCATAAGGCGGCGGATATCATCGTACACACCGATATAGGTGACTGGATTGGAGCGGGTGGAGATGCCGAGGGAGTCTTGATCTACATACTCTACCGCTTTGATGCTGGAGATACTTCCTTTGATACCACGGCAAGGGATTTTGGTGAGTGGGGCTTTATCTATCAATCGCTCTACCCCTTCGTAAAATATCTCTCGCACTAAGGTGCTTTTGCCTGAGCCACTCACCCCAGTTACCACGGTAATTACGCCAAGGGGGATGGTGACGTCAATATCCTTTAGATTGTGGAGATAGGCGCCTTCTACCGTGATGGTGCTCTTGGAGGTTCGGCGTCGCTTTGGCCACGGGATCTGTTCTTTGCCCTGCAGATACTTCACGGTGTAGCTCTTGGAGCGGGTGGGTAGCTTATCGGGATGTCCCATAAAGACGACTTCGCCTCCGCCAATACCCGCCTCGGGACCCATATCGATGATTAAGTCGGCTGCCCGCATCACCTCTTCATCGTGCTCTACCACCACCACGGTATTGCCCATATCTCTCAGTTGGTGCATAATATCGATGAGGAGATGGGTGTCTCTAGCGTGCAGACCGATACTTGGTTCGTCTAATATATAGAGGGTACCGATCAGCCCTCCGCCGAGCGAAGTAGCGAGCTGTATGCGCTGGCCTTCGCCTCCCGACAAGGTACCTGCCACTCGGTCGAGTGTGAGGTAGCCGAGTCCAATATCGTCCATAAAGCCAACTCGGTAGCGAAGCTCCTCTAGTAGCCTTCGCCCTATCTTGTAATCCTGATCTGAGAGCTTTAGGGCTTCGAGCCACTCTCTTAGCTCACTGATAGGAAGGGTCACTAGCTCGGAGATATTCTTGCCACCCACCTGCACATAGAGCGCCTCTTTACGTAGTCGCTTACCTTTGCAGGTAGGGCAGACGGAACGGCCACGGTAGCGCGCCAACATAATTCGGTAGTGCATCTTGTACTGTCGCTCCTTGATATGGTCAAAGAAGTCGTTGATGCCGTAGATTTTATCCCGACTATAGCCATGTATCTCGGGCAAGCCATTGCCATTCCAGAGGAGGTCTTTCTCTTCTTCCGTTAGCTCTCGATAAGGGCGGTGGATAGGGAAGTCTAGCTTTTCGGTCTTCCGGATAAAGTCTTTCTGCCACTCGCTCATCTTGGCACCTCGCCACGGCATCACGCACTCTTCGTAGAGGGAGAGGTTTTTATTTTGTATCACTAAGTCTTCGTCAATTCCTAGCACTTGGCTGTACCCCTCGCAGGTAGGGCAGGCACCGACGGAACTATTGAAGCTGAAGAGCTTATCGGAAGGCTCCTCAAAGGTGATGCCATCCAATTCGAAGCGATCGCTGAAAGTGGCCACCTCATCACCATAGACAATCTGTGCCGTCCCTTGTCCTTCGAAAAAGGCAGTCTCTACAGAGTTGCCGAGCCGATTGTTGGTAGCATCATTGTCGGGCTGTACCACCAGTCGATCAATAACGAGCGAAAGATCCTTGGCATTGCGTGGCAACTTCTCCGGCTCTTGTAGCAGGTCTTGGATACGCTCTACCTCGCCCTTCAGCAAGATACGACTAAAACCATTGGCAAGCTGTAGCTCTAAGTGCTCTCGTATCGTACGCCCTTGTGGCAATGTCATCGGAGCAGAGACCATATATTTAGTCCCTTCGGGAAGACTATTGATATACTCCAGTACATCTCTCGTGGTGTGTCGCTTCACCTCCTGACCACTTATAGGACTAAAGGTATGCCCTACCCTCGCATAGAGCATTCGGAGGTAATCGTAAATCTCGGTCACGGTACCTACCGTAGAGCGAGGGCTACGATTGAACTTCCTTTGCTCAATCGCAATAGCAGGCGGTATACCACTTATCAGATCTGCCTCGGGCTTCGCCATTTTACTGACAAACTGACGAGCATAGACACTCAGGCTCTCCACATACCTTCGCTGCCCCTCGGCATATAGCGTGTCGAAGGCGAGCGACGACTTACCACTACCACTCAGCCCAGTAATCACGATCAATTGGTCACGCGGGATATCCAGCGACACCCCTTTGAGGTTATGCACCCTTACCCCCTTTAGTATAATATCATTCATTATATCTATCTACTTGAACTATCCACAAAACTACCAAAATTATCAGAGCCACTACCCAGGCACAACTTTATAGTACAAAATAGTCGTCCACTTGCAAAATAATAGGTACCTTTGCCGATGCGTTTCACCCCGTAAGGTCGTGTACCACAATCGGGAGACCGTGGGACGCAGAATTTATCACTATTTATTTACAAATCAAAGATGGCAACAGTTATCAGATTACAAAGACACGGTCGCAAGGGTTATCCTGTTTACAAGCTCGTAGTGACCGACAAGCGTGCTCCACGTGACGGCCGCTTCGTAGAAATTTTGGGAACTTACAACCCTAATACCCACCCAGCAACTATCGACCTTAAGTTCGATAGAGCACTATACTGGCTCAATGTGGGTGCCACTCCATCCGATACCGCACGCAGTGTCCTCTCACGCGAAGGCGTATTGATGATGAAGCACCTTCAAGGCGGTGTAAAGAAGGGTGCATTTACCGAGGAAGAGGCTCAGAAGCGCTTCGAGGCTTGGAAGCAAGGAAAGAACTCGGAAGTAGCTCAAATCAAGAGCAAAGACGAGGCAACTAAGCGTGAGGCAGCTAAGAAGGCACTAGAGGCAGAGCATGAGGTAAATAAGGCTCGTGAAGCAGCTCTAGCAGAGAAGAGAGCCGAGGAGGAGAAGGCAAAGCAAGAGGCTGAAGCAGCTGCTAAGGCAGAGGCTGAAGCAACTACAGAGGCCGAAACTCCAGCAGAGGAGGCTCCCGCTACTGAAGAGTAAGCGAAGTCTCTCTACATACAATAAAAGGTGCCACGACCATTTGGTTGTGGCACCTTTTTTGTTTTAAGTCAGTTGACAGATCAGGAGTTAATGGAAGACATCCCCGATGCAGAAGAGCTCTTTACCTCATTCGTTGGAAGGATAATCTTGCTAGCGCCAGATGCCTCAAGCCATGCAGTATCGGCAGAAGCACGCTTGCCCTTGAAGCCCGATGCGCCAGAGACCTCAATCCTTGCCTCCTTTACATGCCCCTTGTACTCCATAGAACTAGCACCCGAGAGATCCACAGAGAGGCGACCAGAGATATCACCATCCACCTCCACGCTCGAAGCTCCAGAACCATCCACAGAGAGTTGATGGATAGAGCCATCAAACTCAAACTTACTAGCGCCCGATAGGATCACACTCGTAGACTTCAGCGAGCCACGAGCCTCAAGGCTACTAGCTCCAGAAAGGTCTACACGCATAATGCCTAAGGTGTGGCTTCCCTTGATATCCACCTCACTTGCACCAGAAGCTCTCACCTCCTCTAGCTTAGTCACATCCGTCACATAGAGCTTCACCTCAATGTCGTCACTACTAAACCAACGGCGACTCCTTGACTTCTTCTCACGCGAAAGTGTGAGCTTACCATCATTAAAGTTGTACTTAAAAGTACCGCCCTTGCCCTCTTCTTCAACCACCATCTCATTCTTGTTGGAAGGGATAATCTCCACATCGATAGAGTGGCTTACCTGCAGTCTCACAGGGCTACCATCCAGAGAAATAGTCTGCGTCGTTTGTGCCTTAGCACCAACCGCCATTGCACCAGCCACAACAAGCGCCGCGGTCAATAATGTCCATACCTTTCTTTTCATACGCTTTTTATCATCTAAAATAATTGATAGCATTATTGCTTTCCGACGGCAAGATACAAACAATTCGGTAGTTTGCAAAACAAACAACCACTTTTCTTTCCCGATTCTCCTAAGAGCCGATTACTCCACAGGCCCTCCGCGAAGTATCAATTGCCTAATAAGCCCTATCTGGGCATCAACTCGGGCCAAGGCAGTACTTCATATAAAAAGGGTCGAGCCCCACGAAGAGACCCGACCCTTAGAATTCGTTTACTCAATTAGAGTAATTACTTAGCGAAGTGCTTATTGATAGTGCCCCAATCCTTTACAGCTGGGATCACGCCCATTGCGATCACCTGATCACGTAGGTCTACTAGGTGCTTGTAGCTAGCCTCTAGCTCGGCCATCTCCTCTGGAGTCCCCTCAGGCATATTGAAAGTAACGATACCATCCTTACCGATCTTGGTATCCATTGCCATCATGATATTCTGGAACTTAGCGTTATTAACGAAAGTACCTGCTGGCCACTGGAATTCAGCACCACCCATAGCAGCAGCAATCATCTCGATAGAGCAGTATGCTGGGCTCTGGAATGAAGAGCGACCACGAAGCTTGATGATGTTGGCACCACCCTTAGTCGTCTTAGTGCGGATCTCCTCCCACTGCTCCTTAGTTAGCTTGTCGGTCCCCATATAGTCCTTTAGAGGCTTACCAGCAACCTTGGCATTAGATGCGAAGACTGCCATCTGCTCACCGTGACCGCCATAAGTACGTGCACCAGTCACCTCCGACTGAGCTACACCAAAGTGCTTAGCTAGCTCGCTCTGCAGGCGAGTACTATCTAGCGCTGCAAGAGTAGTGACACGGCGTGGATCGATACCAGCGTGTAGCATAGTTACGAGGCCAGTGATATCGGCAGGGTTGAAGATGATTACCACGTGCTTTACATCGGGGCAAAGCCTCTTGATATGGTCACCTAGGTCGGCAGCGATCTCGCTATTACCCTTAAGAAGGTCCTCACGAGTCATGCCCTCCTTACGAGGTGCACCACCTGATGATACAATGTACTTAGCACCCTTAAGCGCCTCCTCAAAGTTATCGGTATAGGTCATATTGAGACCTTGGAAACCACAGTGACGCATCTCCTCTGCTACACCCTCAAGACCAGGAAGGTAAGGGTCGTATAGGCAAATATTAGGGGTCAGACGCATCATAGCTGCTGTCTGTGCCATATTGCTACCAATCATACCACCAGCTCCGATGATCACGAGCTTGTCGTTAGTCAAAAAACTCATAATAAATAAACTTTATATTGTGAAAATAATATCATTCTCTAATGCTCCCACAAATGTAATAAAGAATTTTGTAAATAAATAATATTCGCCCTAGAAAAATTATCTCGTAGAGTATTGGCCCCCTTTTCACCCCAGAAATAGAGATTACTCAATTTGTCAGCCATGGTCTTGGGCTTTAGTAGCCTTATCCACCAAATTCTGTGACTTAGATAGAGTTGGGAAAAAGTTCATAGACCTCCTTTCCCTGAAGATAATAGGCATAATGTCTATTAAAGTAGATCCACTTTAAGCGATATATACCTCCGTCCGAAGACATTATACAATCAACTATAAATCATTGAGTTAGAGAAGGCGAAAACTGAGTTTGTAACTGAGCAATCACGGAGTTTCGAACTCAGTGATCGCTTAGTTACAAACTCAATGATTGCTTAGTTACAAACTCGATGATAACCGAGGTGCGAACTCAATAATAACTTCGATACAGCGTTGAATACCAGTGGATTACAAGGGTACTTCAACGTGCCATCTAAGTCTCTATAGTTAAGGCCATTCTAATCCGTAACCCCTGTGGAGAAACCGAATAAGATTTGGTGGTTACAAATAATTAGACTACGTTTGTAAGTAGAAATAGTGTATGAGCTGGAGAGTAAATCCAGCGAAGGGGTGCCACAATTGCTTTGTGAGCTGAGATTATACCCGTAGAACCTGATGTAGATAATGCTACCGTAGGGAGATAGCGAGAGCTTCTTGGGCTCTTGCAGAAACGAGTGACAGCTACAGAGTTTGCACCTCTTTGTGAGGAGGCGTCTCTGTAGCTGTCGCTCGTTTTATAATTGGATACTGATGAATATGAACTACATTCCAACGCTTACGATTGCGGGCTCCGATAGCTCTGGCGGTGCCGGTATTCAGGCCGACCTCAAGGCTATGTCGGCACTCGGATGCTATGCTATGTCGGTGCTTACGGCGGTGACGGCCCAGAATACGCAGGGCGTATTGGGGGTACAACCGGTATCGGCAGAGATGGTGGCTTTGCAGCTCCAAGCCGTTTTGGAGGATATTCCACCGCTCGCTATCAAGACGGGGATGCTATTCGATGCCACTATCATTGAGGCGGTCGCTTCTGCCCTTGAGCAAGTAGATATCCCTTTGGTGGTGGATCCTGTAATGGTCGCTACAAGTGGTGATCGCCTGCTGAGTAAGGAGGCTGAGGCGGTGCTCAAGCGGCGGTTGCTCCCTCTGGCAACGCTCCTTACTCCCAATCTGATGGAGGCTGAGGTGCTCTCTGGAGTGAAGATAGATTCACGATCGGCTCTTTATGCGTCGGGGCAATATCTTTTGGCGCATGGCCCTAAAGCGGTTTTAATCAAGGGTGGGCATACGGCTGATACTGAGGCTACGGACTATCTATTTACCGATAAAGGGGTGACTACCTTTAGCAGTGCGAGAATTGAGACGGTGAATACGCACGGCACGGGGTGCACGCTTTCTGCCGCTATCACTGCCTATATTGCTCGTGGGCTTTCGCTGGAAAAGGCGATTGAGCAGGGCAAGGGGTATCTTTCCGAGGCACTTAGCTCTGGTAAAATGGTGGCTATAGGTCAAGGACATGGTCCTGTGGATCATTTTTTTCAACCTCAAAGTAGTATTAAGAGATGAAGACATTGCAATTTATCACAGCTGAAACTGAGCATTACTCCTATGTGGAGGGGGTGTACCTAGCGCTCCAAGGTGGCTGTCGGTGGATTCAGCTACGAATGAAGGAGGCTAGCCGTGAGGAGCTGCTTACTGTGGGGCGGGTGGTAAGAGGTTTATGTACGAGGTATTCTGCTACTTTTATTATCGATGACCATGTAGATATGGTGGAGGAGTTAGGGGCAGATGGAGTGCACCTTGGCCTCAAAGATATGCCTATCGTAGAGGCACGTAAGATACTTGGCCCTGAGACGATTATTGGGGGGACTGCTAATACTTTTGAAGATATTTTGCTCCATTATAGGAGTGGCGCCAATTATATTGGCTGTGGCCCTTATCGCTTTACTACGACGAAGAAAGGGCTTGCTCCTACGCTAGGATTGGAGGGGTATCAAAAGCTCTTTGAGCAGATGAAGATGGCTGATATCCACCTTCCTATCATTGCGATCGGAGGTATACAGCAGGCGGATGTCCCTGCCTTAATACGGGCTGGCGCCTCTGGTATTGCCATTAGTGGCACTATATTAAATGCGGATGACCCTGTGGAGATGACAGAGAAACTAATCAATATAATTCAAGCTTAATGAAACAAAATCTAAAGATTACCTATCCCAACTCCAGTAAAATATATGTCCCTGGTGAGCTTTTCCCAGAGATACGAGTGGGGATGAGAGAGGTGAAGCAATTGCCCACGGTGGCGAAGGATGGAACGAAGCGGGAGAATCCTGCGATTGTGCTTTATGATACCAGTGGGGCGTACAGTGACCCGGAGGTGGCTATTGATCTGGAGAAGGGACTTCCACGGCTTCGGGAGCAATGGGGCGAGCAGCGAGATAAGACGCAGCTCTATTATGCCAAGAATAATATCATCACTCCTGAGATGGAGTATGTGGCGATTCGTGAGAATATGAAGTGCCAAGATATGGGCGTAGATAGTCATATCACACCTGAATTTGTCCGCTCTGAGGTGGCGAGTGGACGGGCGGTGATCCCGGCTAATCATAAGCACCCCGAGGCGGAGCCGATGATTATTGGCACCAATTTCCTTGTGAAGATCAATGCCAATATCGGTAACTCCCCTATGGCTTCGGATATGGAGAAGGAGGTGGAGAAGGCGATATGGGCTTGTAAGTGGGGCGCCGATACCATTATGGACTTGTCTACTGGTAAGAATATCACCGAGACGCGAGAATGGATATTAAGGAATAGTCCGGTTCCGGTCGGCACGGTACCGATGTACCAAGCTTTTGAAAAGGTGAATGGAAAGGCGGAAGACCTCTCTTGGGAGGTGTTCAAGGAGACTTTGATAGAGCAGTGTGAGCAAGGGGTTGATTACTTCACGATCCACTGCGGCATCCGACTAAAGAATATCAATCTTGCGGATACTCGCCTTACAGGCATCGTTAGTCGTGGTGGTAGCATCATCTCTAAGTGGTGCAAAGTGCATCAAGAGGAGAGCTTCCTTTATAGTCACTTTGATGATATTTGTGATATCTGTCGCCAGTACGATGTGGCACTTTCCCTCGGTGACGGGTTGCGCCCTGGTTCTACTTATGATGCCAATGATGCGGCACAGTTCGCGGAGCTGGATACCATGGGTGAGTTGGTAGAGCGAGCTTGGGCTAAGGATGTACAGGTCTTTATTGAAGGTCCTGGTCACGTGCCTATGCACAAGATAGAGGAGAATATGGCACGGCAGATTGAGAAGTGTCACGGAGCTCCTTTCTATACACTCGGCCCTTTGGTTACTGATATTGCCCCTGCATACGACCATATAACTAGTGCTATTGGGGCAGCGATGATAGGTTGGCACGGCACGGCTATGCTCTGCTACGTCACACCTATGGAGCACCTCGGTCTGCCTGATAAGGATGATGTCCGTACCGGTGTGGTCACCTACAAGATAGCTGCGCATGCGGCCGACCTTGCCAAGAGACATCCTGCGGCTCCGATACGCGACAATGCTCTGAGCCTAGCTCGCTATGAGTTTAGATGGAAGGATCAATTCAACCTTTCACTAGACCCAGAACGTGCCGAGGAGTATTATAGAAAGAGCAATCCTACGGACAAGAATTTCTGCACTATGTGTGGCCCTAACTTCTGTGCTATGAGAATCAGTCAAACACTTGATGAAGCGTGTAACTAAAATAAAATAAGAGACAAAGAAATGGAGAAACTAGTATCCCAAGGGATTATTACCCGGTATTTTGAGAAGTTAAATGATTGTTTGGACCTAGATGTTGCTATCGTTGGTGGAGGTCCATCGGGCATTGTGGCGGCCTACTATCTGGCGAAGGCTGGGCTTAAGGTGGCGCAATTTGACCGCAAGCTCTCCCCCGGCGGTGGTATGTGGGGTGGGGCAATGATGTTTAATGAAATTGTGATCCAAGAGGAAGCCCTCGAGATCATTAAGGAGATGGGCATCAATTATGAGCCATATCAAAACCAGCTCTATACTATGGACTCGGTAGAGAGTACTGCGGCACTGCTCTACAATGCCGTTCATGCTGGTGCACGCATATTCAATTGCTACAGCGTGGAGGATGTGGTATATAAGGAGAATAGGGTCAGTGGCGTAGTGGTCAATTGGACCCCTGTACTCCGCGAAGGATTGCACGTTGACCCACTCAATATCATGGCCAAGTATGTGATTGATGGCACGGGTCACGATAGCGAGATCTGCCGAGTAGTGGCTAAGAAGAATGGTGCAACGCTCAATACCAGCACCGGTGGTGTAGTAGGTGAGCAGTCACTCGATGTAGTGACGGGTGAGAAGATGGTAGTCGAAGGAACGAAGGAGATCTACCCTGGCCTTTATGTCTGCGGTATGGCCTCTTCAGCCGTTTATGGCACGCCTCGTATGGGTCCTATCTTTGGCGGTATGTTGATGAGCGGAAAGAAGGTGGCCAATCTCATCATTGACCAATTGAAGTAATCACTATTATCTTGGAGGTGTGTAGTAACTCTCGAAGTTTCTGCACACCTCCTTTCATTAACTATGAAAGTGATCCTCATTACCCCAGAAGAGCCACGCAAAAACGAGGTGGAGATCATCTCAGAAGCCCTTGAAGTGGGACTTTATCGTTGTCACCTTAGGAGACCCCATTGGTCGGTGGAGGAGACCAGAGCCTTTTTGGATAGCTTCTCTCCCGAAGCCTTAGCTAAAATAGTATTGCATGACCATCATCAGCTCGCTAAGGAATATCCAATTGCCGGGATACACTTCAATCAGCGTCATCCATTCACTCAACGACCAATCGGACTTTCCGCCTCCATCTCTTGCCACTCACTAGAGGAGGTAGAGCAATACCACGATCAGATGGACTATCTCTTCCTAAGTCCTATATTCAATAGCATCTCCAAGCCCGATTACCCAGCCCAGTTCTCGCTAGAGCAGTTGCGTACATCCACTATAATTGATGAAAAGACAATCGCCCTTGGAGGCATTTCACTAGAGAGATTGCCACAGCTCCACGGCATCCCCTTCGGAGGTGTCGCCCTCCTTGGCGACTTCTGGAGCTGCCTCCCGTCTGCTAACCCCATTGACCACCTCAGAAACTATCTATCCTTAGATATATAATAAAAAAATAGGACCTCGTAAGAGATCCTATAAAAGTGTACATAGTCAATGGATGATTCCAATTGATCTGCCTTTGTAGCCCATAGGGGAATCGAACCCCTCTTTCCAGAATGAAAATCTGATGTCCTAGCCGATAGACGAATGGGCCAAACCTAAAATATCTTGCTACTTATAGTCAGCCCTCAATCCTTACTCTACTGCCTTTAAACAGCTAGGGTATTAACATGCTGTGCAAGAGAGCTCTTGAGGTTTGCTGCTTTATTCTTGTGAATTCTTCCCTTTGATGCTAGACGATCAATAATCGAATTCAGCTCTGGCAACTTATTTTGTGCCTCACTAGCATCTGTAAGTGCGCGGAAGTTACGAACAGCGTTACGCATGGTCTTACCGTAATAACGGTTTCTCTCACGCCTAGCACTGCTTTGCCTTACTCTTTTAAGCGCAGACTTATGATTTGCCATATTTCTTAGTTACTTACTTCAAAATTATAGATAAAAATTGTAGCCCATAGGAGAATCGAACTCCTCTTTCCAGAATGAGAATCTGGCGTCCTAGCCGATAGACGAATGGGCCAGCTAAAAGCAAAATCCGCTTAAGTCTCTACATAAGATACTTCGTTAACTTTGCGTTGGCAAAGGTACCAATAATTTTCTATTCCACAAAACTATAGGCGAAATATCTTCTGCTTTCTACTTAAATTAACGACGGATGCCTAGCTCTTTAATGATTGCACGATACCTTTCGATGTCCTTCTCCATTAGGTAGTCGAGCAAGCGACGACGCTTACCTACCAACATCTTAAGTGCACGAGAGGTGTTATGATCCTTTTTATTTGACTTCATGTGCTCAGTCAAATGCGAGATACGGTATGAGAACAATGCAATCTGGCTCTCAGCGGAACCAGTATCAGTGTTGGACTTCCCGTACTTCTCGAAGATCTCTTGCTTCTTTTCCGAATTCAAGTACATGACTCTTCTTAATATATATAGTTTAACACTCGCAACGCACTAGCACTCTTGACTAGGCCTTCGCTAAGGCGGTTGCGGAGGCAAAGGTACCAATAATTATAAACATCAGAAAATTTTTTCTCTACTTTTATCCATCGGTGGCTTTGGGGTCTAGGTGCGTAATCACTCAAAGTCTGTATGGAGCGCTTCGGTATGTATCACTCGTTCTCGGCGTCACTGTGATGTTTTTCTGCCTGTTTATTGCGTAGGGTATGGATGAAGTCGTTCATCGGAATGAGTATGATATTGACTGCCAAGATGGCAAGGGTGCCCAATAAAGTTTCGTAGAAGAAGCCACCCGCCGCTAGTGCCCCTATCGCTGAGCTACACCATACGGTAGCAGCCGTGGTTAATCCACGTACGCTCACCCCTTCCTTAAATATAATACCGCCTCCGAGGAAGCCTATGCCGGTCACTACCTGGCCAATAATTCGCGATACATCGCCCCCTTTTGCATCTGTAATCATGATGGAGAGAAGCACATAGAGGGCGGCGCCTATGGTCACGAGAGAGATAGTCCGTAACCCAGCAGACTTGCTCCTCCATTCGCGTTCAAACCCAATTATAAAGCCAGCCCCAATGGCAGCCAATAAACGTAGTGCGAAGTCAAGTGTACCCATATATTGATTCAATTAATGTGAACTGATTGTGGTCTCCCATATTTCTGTAAATATAATCATTTATTGCCACATTTAGTAGTGAGTAGGTATGATTTCTATTCTGCAAGGTTAGATAGAGCCGGCAAGAAGGTTGTATGTAAGTAAATTCCGAGTTTGTAACTCCGCAAATGCTTAGTTTGTAACTCGGTAATGACTTAGTTTGTAACTCCGTAAATGCTTAGTTTGTAACTCGGCAAATGGCTTGATCGTATAGTGTATATCAATGGGTGAAAGGAAAGGGATCGTATGCTACTACAAGTGGATGGAGAGTAGGGTGTGCCTATAAAAGAGTGGGGGAGCCTCCTTAGAGA
>OKRX01002480.1_pt1 | contig 12245 bp, 10 predicted proteins | sample 1601241 | NCBI WGS metagenome assembly OKRX01 (sample SAMEA3541500, study PRJEB24748) | human gut metagenome | biome: human gut; feature: human-associated habitat; material: faeces | place: China | collected 2012
GTCCACAGTCTGCGCCTGCTTGAACACATTCTTTTCGACCAAGGAAAGACCCGGCGCTTCCGCAAGCGTCTGACCACCGGCCGTCAGCTTCACCGGCGTCGCCCCATCGCTGATGCCCAGAAGACTGGAATCCTGATTTTCCCGCAGGATCCGCTCCGTTTCATCGGGTCTTGACAGCGTATGGGTCTGTTCGTTTTCTTCCCACTTGATGAACACCAGTCCGCCCTGTTCATCGGCTTCAAGCTGAAACGCATGATTTTCCTCTCCGATCACGTAACGATAGAACACTTCTCCGCCGGCGTAATCCACGGTAAAATTCACCGCGCCCTCAAGCACCTTCATTGGGTTTCCTTCCAGATCATAGAGTACCAGGCGCGGGGTCTGGGTTCCGCCACCTTCCGCACGCACCAGCCATTTTTCTTCTATCGGCCAGGTTACGCTGTTTTCCAGCGGCGGCAGAATCGCTTCCCCTTGATTATTTAAGACTTCCTGAGTCCACGTCGTTTCCCCCTGCTTGGTGGAAGAGAATGTTTCTTTGCTTAAGAATGGCTGATAAACTTGTCTTCCCTTGTTGATTTCTTTCACATAAACGCCCAGACTATCCGCTTCGACTTCAGCGACCGGCCGAAACTGCCAGTCCGTCAGCACGTACAGGCGCGGTTCTTTCTGCAGGATATACCCGTCGCTATAGCCCATCATCCAGATTGCTTTTTCGCCGTAGGCTTCGCCTTGCGGATTGATCAGCGACTGAACGATCTCGCCGCTTTCCGGATCTTTCCAGCTTCCGATCAGCTGATCCTTCGGCCCCAAAGCCAGGCTTATAAAACCATCGGCGATCTCTTGACCTTCAAAATCCAACAGCTTGGCGGACTGACGGTCCGGATCTCTCAGATTGAGAATCTGAAGGATCCGTTTCGTGGCCTCATCCCGGATGCCATATCCTTCAATTTTCAACAAACAGTTTAATTCTTCGTCAAACCAGGCTGTTTGTTCGCCGTTATAGAGCGTAACCGGGAATTCAAGCTCGCCTGCCCTCGCTTTCTGCAGCGTACTCCATCCAATAACGTCATTTTCCAAATCCAGCTGATAAGTCAGATCCAATAACCGCGGATCGGTTGAAACTCTGCGCACCCAGTTTGTAGAAATGGATTCCTCAGCGTCAGCCAAGGGCTTTCCTGCCGTGTCGATCATCCCCACCATGGCCCGCTCTTCCGATTTCGCCAAGCTCAGCGTCACCGCATAGCCCTGATAGAAAGACAGACAATGCCAGGCTTCATTCCCTGGATAGGTCAGAGGTATAACCTCTTTTCCCTCCCAGTCAATGTAACCGAAGCGATGGGTAGCCGGTGCTTCCAGAGAATTATCTTTTAGTCCGACAACCGCAAACCCTTCGTTAAAATTCATGACAAAATCGTATTTCTGACTGACGGCTTTGCCTGCTTCATCAATAAAATAATATTTCATGGTTCCGCCGGATTCTTTTTCCCCAACCCATGCCCGGCCGTCGATGAAAGGCCCGGCCGCGTCAAACTGCGGGGCGATCACCACATTCATCCCTGTGATCTTTGTTATCTCCCCGGAGGATTTCGGCTGCGCTGCACATCCGGAAAAACATAAAAGGAAGACCAATCCAAAACTCAGAACTTTACGCATCGTGATTCCCTCCTTTGCGATAGATCGAATGAAATCCGTCTTCTCTGTTCGCCCTTAAACAGAACCGGATCTGCAAAAACGAATTTGTTCATGATCAGCCCCGCTTTCCAGAGCCTTGATTGCCGCTTATTACTCAGATTAAATAGTTACATATTGGATAATTTCATTCTACGGCCGCCATGGAATTCTGTCAAATCGAGTTTAGCGTTGAAGAAGTCCGCAACTATTGAAAAAGCACAGAATCCCTTCTGTGCCAGCTCTTTTCAATTTGCCAAAACGCGGATCAGCGCAGCAGCGGCAGATCACCGGTCAGCTTGTTAACCCGCTTCTTCGGCCCATAAATACCGATGCCAAAGTACGTGATTTCTTCTTCGGTCACCGCGGCGGCCTTTTCAATGTATTCCGGATAGTTCTTGCAGCTCTGTGCGACGTCGGAGAAATCAACGACAATCAGGTCGGAGAACTCCGGCTGATACAGCTGTTCCCGGATGGTTTTCAGCTTCTCCTTGGATACGCTGAGAATGGGAACCGGGATTGCGACGACACCCAGATGGGAATTTCCGCTTTGATCGACAACATCCTCGCCGACGATCTGCGGCGCCAGCTTGCCTAAGGTGACGCCTAAAATTCCGGCGGTGTTTGCGATTAAGCCCAAGGGCAATTCGGCGTTGATCACCATGACGCATTTTTCATTCGAGTGTTCCATATTGTTCTTTCTGCTCCTTTTCTTGATTTGTTTTCTGCGACAGCACCAGGCCGCCTAACGTTAAAGCCAGCCCCAGAATCACCTTCGGCGTCAGCGGTTCATGGAGAACCAGCGCGGAAGCCACCGCGGTGATCACAGGGACGATATAGATGGTAATGCTGGTCTTCACCGAGCCCAAAATCCCGACAGCCAGATTCCAGGTGACAAAGCACAGCGCGGAGGCCCCCAATCCTAAAAAAACTAAATTGAACAGGATTCCCGGCCGCAGGATCGTCGGAAGTGAAACTGAGAATTGTGTGAACGACAGCGGAAGCATGAAGAGTAAGCCATAAAAAAAGGTTCTCCGCGTCGCTAAGAGCACGTTATAGCCCAGCTCGGAAATCCGCCGGCTTAACAAACAATAGACTGCCCAGATCATCGCGGCCATCACTGCCAACCCGTCGCCTACGGGGTGAATTTCAACGGTTTCCTGATTGAAGCTGATCAGCATTATTCCTGCCATAGCGATCAGAAACCCAGCGAAAAAGCGCAGACCCGGCCGTTTCTCTTTCAGGAAAACCGCGCTGAACAGGACGGTAAAGAAAGGGGCGATGGAGATGATTACCCCGACGTTCGACGCCCGGGTTGCGCTCAGCGCCAGATTTTCAAATCCATAATATAAGGTAACGCCGCACAGTCCGGCCAATGCGAATAAGCCTTCCTGCCGCCGGTCGGTCAACCGCAGCCTTCGCGGAGCGGCCAGCCACAAAGCCAGATAGCCCAGGCTAAACCGCAGAAACAAAATTTCCACCGGAGACAGCGTATCCAACAGAACCTTGGTGGAAATGAACGTCGTCCCCCAGATCAGAATCGTGACCAGCGCCGCGGCCTGGCCGATCCGCTGCCGGTCGTTATTCATGATCCGGATCCGCGCTTTCCTGCGGCTGGGTAAAAATCCGCTGGTACTGCTTCGGCGTCAGACCGATAAAGTCTTTAAAGTAATTGGTGAAATGACTCTGATCCGCAAAGCCGGTCATGGCTGCGGCTTCAATCGGCGCAATTCCTTGTTCCAGCAGCTTCTTGGCCCGATCGATCCGGATCGTCTGTAAATAACGGTAAGGCGACACGCCGATCTGCTGGGTAAAACAGCGCAGCAGATATGACTTGCCAAACCCGGCCCGCCCGGCCAACTCTTCGAGCGTGATATTCTCCGCGTAATGGTCCTCTATATATTGACACAACGCCTGAATCTGCGGGTTGGGCTGCGGAGCGGGACATTGATCAAAATCCACCGCATATTCCTGGAGCACCTGTTCGATCAAAAAATAAAAAGCTTCGGCTTTTTTCAGCTTCGGCGCCCCGCTTAGGATCGCGTCATACACATCTGCGATCAAGGATGCGATTTCACTTTGCGGCACGACGTTCTGCGTAAACCGCGGCAGCTGATCCCGCCCGGTAATTTCCCTGACGGCTTTGCGCATAACGTCCGGGTTGATATTCACCGCCCGGTAATCCAGAATCTCACCGTTGATCGGCGCGCAATAGTGATTATCCCGCGGATTGAATAAAATCAGATCCCCGGCGCTCACGTCATATTCCTCGCCCCGGCACCACAGATGCCGTTTTCCCCCTTCGATAAAACCCAGGACATAAAATTCATGAAAATGGTTTGGAAACTTCTGAACAATCCCACCCAGATTGTACGCTTCAATTTCCAAATCGCGGTCATAGTAAACATGCCGCTGTTCCTGCGTCGATGGCATGGACTCCCCCCCTTTTTCTTCTGGTTTTATTGTACGCTGTTTTCCTCCTTTTTTCTTGTAGGATCTGACACTCGCCGGCAGGAAAACTTTAGATTGACGTCGCTACCATCACGCCGCCTACACCGGCAATGGAAAGTTATCGAAAAAAAAGCGGGCTGTTTTGTTACAGACCACGCTTTCCTCATTTTTCTCTGATTTTCCTTTTTCTTCTAGAATTCTTCTTCGATTCCTTTGCCTGCCAAGCCAGTCGGAACCGGGATCGGTTTAGAAAGGGAGGTTCGTTCACCGATCCCGCGTTGACCGCTTGATCGTTCCCTTCAGGAACCGGATGTCAGCAGTTTCCGGGTTTTCCACTTCCCGCTGCAATAATAGCCGATACAGATCAGGCACGGAAGTATCCGCGAACAGGCAACGCCCCACCACAAGCCCTGATAGCCCATCTGGAAGAAATTGACAAAGATCAGGCTGAGACCGATCTTGCAGACAACGCCGTCCAGGATACCGATCGCAAATCCCAATTCCACGAAACCGCAGCCGGTAACCATGGCCTGGAAAGCGCCGATCACCGCGGAGACGAAGAAATGCAGGATGAAAATGCGTAAGAAGGTAACGCCGAGATCCAGAACCAGCGGATCGTTAGTAAAGATCCCGAAGATCACCTTTGGACAGAACAGACATAACAGGCTGGTCACCGTCGCGCAGACTAACGTGCAGCCCAGCGTATAGATCGTCGTTTTGCCGGCCCGTTCAATCTTCCGCGCCCCCAGATTCTGCCCCACCATTGAAGCGGATGCGGTATCAACGCCCTGAACGAAGACTTCCAGGAACTTCTGCAGCTTGTTGCCGATGGAGTTGGTGCTGGATACAATGACGCCGTAGGAATTGGCCGTCGAATTGACCCACAACATGGAGAACCGGACTAACAGACTGCGCACTACCTGCGGAACGCCCAGTTTAATAATAATTTTCATGACTTCGCCGTCCAACTTAAAATAGGACAGCCTGGCTTCGAAGTCAAACTTTTCACGGTTTCTGAGCATGAAAATAAACGCCGCGCCGAACGATCCGATCTGCGCCAGCACCGTGGCGATCGCCGTTCCGGCCGCTTCCATGTGAAACCCAGCCACGAGCACCAGGTCCAATACGACGTTAATCACCGCCGCCACAAGAATAAAGATCAGCGGACGCTTGGATTCGCCCATCCCCCGCAGGATTCCACAGACAGCGTAATAACCGAAGATAAACGGAAACCCGATCGCCGTGATCACCATGTAGGCACTCGCCTGATCCATCGCCTCTTTCGGACAGTTGATCAGATTCAGAATCGGCGTATGAAAGAAAATCGCCGCGAGTGCCAATACGATTGAAATGAGTATCATAAAACTTAACAACGTGCCGACCGTTTTCTTGATCTTTCCCTCTTCCCGGGCGCCGTACAGCTGGGAAATATAAATCTGTCCCGCGGTGGAGAAGCCCATCGCAATCGGTGCGACCAGGTCGGCGATCTCGCCCCCGGTATTGACGCCGATCGTTCCCAGCGTGCCGACATACTGGCCGATCACCGCCAGATCGACCATCGAATATAATTGCTGAACCAGATTGGTCAGCACAATGGGAATCGCAAAAATTACCAGGCAGCGCAGAATGGAGCCTTCCGTCAGATTCATTCCGACTTTGCCTTTTTTTATCGTTTGTGTCACGAATGAAACACCTCCCATAAACAGGCTTATTCTAACAAGGATCTGCCTGGTAAAAATTTCAATAAGTAATCCATCATTACCATGAAATTAGAAATTTTCAGCATCGCCCGAAAGCGGAGCCGTGAGCAACCTTGTCCTTTAAGTTCCTATTCCTCCTCTTTCTTATCTAAATTTATGACCTGCGAAACAAATTGCCGGCAGTTCTTTTTCAGCTGCGGTTCGTTCACGGCGGATCAAGATCATCACTCGAGGTCCGCAAGCTTCTGGAAGTAAAGTGTATTTCATCCAATTTTTAAAATGCTTATAATTTGGATAACAAACAGGTATAAATCGGAACCTCTGGAGTTCCGCCTGTATTGAAGGAGGAAAAGAAATGCAGATCAGCAGCAGCCGCACCCGAATCACGCCGGAAGGTCCATTTTTCCCATGTTACCTTCTCGGCCATGCGATTCGGACCGAAAAAGCCCTCGGCGTCGCGGACGATCTCTGGGCCAGCGCGCTTGTTTTGAAGGTGGAAGAAACAACCTTGATTTGGGTGTCCGTCGATCTGGCCGGCTTAAGTAAGATGGAAAGCGACCGTCTTCGCAGCGAGCTTGCCCACCGGTATTCCGTTGCGAAGGAAGCCGTCACGATCAGCTTCACCCACACCCATTCAGGACCCGAATATGATTCAGTCTCCCCGTTTTTCGGAACGGAAAAAGCCGCGGTTCCCGGTTATATGGATTTCGTTCATGCCCAGATTCTGAAAGCTGTCGAGAAATGCTTCGAAAACGGGTTTGAGGAAGTTCAGGCTTACGCATCCACCCTCCAGATCGCTGGATGCTACGGCAACCGCAACGGTAAGGACAAGCCGGCGGATAAAAGCCTGACAACGATTGAATTCCGGTCCGGCGAACGGATTGTCGGCGGAATCCTCCATTTCACCTGCCATCCGACGGTGCTGGGACCGCAGAATTTATTCGTCAGCGGCGACTTGGCCGGATCTCTGGCGCGTTCCCTGCAGCAGCGGTGGGGCGTGTATCCTCTGGTCATGCAGGGCGCAGCCGGCGATATGTCCAACCGGTTATACCGCCAGGGCAACGATTTCCATGAATTGCAGCGGATCAACGACGCGATCATGGCGCAATGGGATGCGCAGAAAGAAAGAACACCGCTGACGCTCTCCCCGGTAACGATGCGAACCGGACGATTCCAACGCACGTTCAGAAAAGATCCGCAGAAACAGAAAACTTTATTAGCGGAAGTGGAAAAAAGAATTGCCGAAGCGAAGACTTTCGATGTAAAGAAAGTCTATACCTCCAGTCTGGCGGTGCTTCGCCTTCAGTCGGAAGAAGAAGAAACGGATTTCGATCTGGAATATACATTATATAAAATGAACGATTTGTTTATCCTGGCGATCCCGGCCGAGCTGTTTTCCCGCTTCGGCTTGGAAATGAAGCAGGCGATGTCCGCAGTGTGTCCAATCGTCTGGGGATATTCCAATTATTCCGTCGGTTATCTGGTCGACCGGGAAGAATACGGCCGGTCGTTTGAAAGTGCCGCGGGCTCCATTCCGGAAGGCACGACTGAACAGATCGTCGCTGAAATTCTTGATGCTGTCCGCGCTCTGCGTTAATCAAGATTTTCCGATTCATTTGCTTTTCAAAACCAACCGCAATCCGGGGGATCAAGGATAATATCCAAGCTCAATCCAACAACATCTGAATTCCGGAAGTTTGTTCAAAAGCGGCGAACTTCCGAGAATCTCCCCTTTAGCGCAGAATCATCCTTTCATCTGATTTTAAATAAGTAAAAGCAACGGTAAAACCGTTGTTTCAAGGAGGATAAAATTATATGCTTGAAGTCGCAAAAAGTTCCCGTGTCATTACCCCTTCCGGCTCCGTTCCGATCGCCGGTCACGCAATGCGGACAGAAAGTTCAACCGGTGTCCACGACGAATTAGAGGTCCATGTTCTTCTCCTTAATCTTGAGGGGACAAAATGCTGCTTCATCAACGCCGATGTGATCGGCGCGGACTTTGATTTTGTCCGGCGGGTAAAAACAACCGTTCATGAATTACTGGATATTGATCCAGCCTTGATCGTTTTCAGCGTCACGCATACGCACACCGGGCCTTATTTCGGACTCTCCGCAATGACGGGAGTTAAAACCGAAGCGGAATCTCAATATGAAGATGAAGTGCTGGATAAAACAATCGAAGCGGTGCTGGATGCCGCAAAGCAATGGATTCCCTTTACCGACGTCATTGTGCGTCAGGGTGAAGTGAAAGGATTCTATGGCAACCGCAATAGCTTGGACAAGCCGGGCGATGAAGTGATCACGAATCTGGAATTCCGGGATGAAACCGGCAAGCCTGTCGCGGCCTTCGTCAACATGTCCTGCCATTCCACTATCATGAATCCGCTGGAAACCCGCTTAAGCGCCGATATGCTGGGGAATGTCCGGCGGGAATTAACGCCATATCTGGGCGTCGTTCCGCTCATGAGCAACGGCAATGCGGGGGATCTTTCCAACCGCCTGTACCGCCATGGCAACGATTTTAACGAACTAAAGCGCGTAACCTCCGGGATTGCGGCGCAGATCGCCGGCTTCCGTGACGGCGATGCCCTCTGCCTGACACCGGTCCGCTATCGTGAAATTGGTTTTGAAGTGGACTATGATACCGATAAAACCGCCCTGGCGGAAGCCTTGGCGAAGCTTGAGCAGCAGCTTTCCGTTGTCACGGAATTCGATGCCCGCAAATGGCTGCTTTCGGAAATTTCCGGTTATCAGCGCAAGCTGGCTCAGGATCATGTCCACGTCTGCCTCAACAGTACAATTCTGCGGTTAGGCGATCTGGAACTGGTCGTCATTCCCTGCGAGCTGGCCAGCGCCTTCGGCCGTCAGATCAAGCGCAGCTCCAATGCCAAGCTCTGCTTAGTCTGGGGTTATGCCAATGGATGCAGCACCTACGTCGTAGAAGCAAGCGAGTTCAACGGCGGCCACGACGGCATCTCCACCCGGCTTCTGCGCGGACAGGCCGAAGAATATGTCGCCAAGCTGATTCAGAATCTGTTCTGATACCGCTTCTCCAATAGAATATCCAAGAAAGTTCTGAAAGCCTGCCCGCCGGGAGACTTCCGGAACTTTTTTGATCTTGCGGTTATCCCGTTCAAAACTTGGACGCTGTTCTTTCGTTTTCCGCGGTTTTCCCACCTCGCTGCGTCTTCCAGTACACTCCGTTTTCAATCTGGTTGTTCCTCTTTGATACTGATTATCCCTTTGCGAATTAGAAAATCAGACAGCCTGTTCGCCGACTTTTTTGGTAGTCCATTATATAAGGAAGGAAAACTATTCGTTCTTTCATTGTGGAAACGAAATCTGCGTCGCTTATTTTCAAGAAAATCCAGGAGTATTCACTAAAAGACAACAACGGTGCGGAACTTTCCTGACCGAAAATAGACAATTCCCAGTATTTGGCAATAAACTTCAGGAAACAAGCTTGGAAAAGGCTAAATTCTAGTGGAACTTGATATCCTATAATTAGAAAATGTAAGCGTTTATAATGAATATATCAGATAAATATGCATATTTGATTGATACGAAAGGAGATTATTTATGAACGAATATCTGCAGAGCAGCGGCATCGTAGACGTCCGTGTCGATGACCGGATGGTTCACGGCATCGTTGCTACCATGTGGATTCCAGAGAATCACTGTACCCGGGTCATGGTTGTCAACGAAGATGCTTCCAACAACCAGGTGATTCGCAGCACGTTGAAAATGTCAGTGCCGGCCGGCGTCAGTCTGTCGGTCTTAGCTCCGGAAAAAGCTGCGGGCAATATCAAAAACGGAAATTATGCCGATCAGCGTGTTTTTATTGTCGGCCGTGAAATTCAGGATGTTTACGCCTTGTATAAGGCCGGTGTCCAATTTGCCCGGGTCAATCTCGGCAATGTTACGCAAAACACCGGGGAAACCCTAATCCTTGACAAGACCGTGCGCGTCAACGCCGAGGAACAAGCGATGCTCCGCGAAATGCGCGACGCTGGAATTCAGATTACCTGTCAATTCCGTACCGACGATCCGGTGAAGGTTTGTAAGGACGTTCTGGATTCTTAATTTTCATAAGTGACTCAGTTCCATTACAACTCAATCAATGAACTTGATTAAGAAAGGATGAGAGAAATGTTTACTCCAATTCAAATCATTCTGGTCTGCGCGTGGATGTGGGGATTCACCGTGATCGGAATGAGTGTTCAGCTTTTCAGCTACGGCGTAGCGGTTCTGCATGGCTTCGTTACCGGTTTGATCATGGGTGATGTCGCGACCGGCCTGACCGTCGGCGGCACGTTATGCTTAATGGGTCTGGGGGTCGGCGGTTACGGCGGATCCTCCGTCCCGGATTACGCGATGGGCACCGTCGTCGGCACCGTCTTCGCGATTGCGACCGGCGGCGGGGTCGAAGCGGGCCTGGCCACGGGGATTCCGGTTGCGACCTTAGGCACGCAGTTTGATATCCTCGCCAAAATGTGCGGTTCCTTCTTCATTCATAAACAGATGGACTGCGTTGAAAAACACCAGTTCGATAAAATGGGGATCTGGGCGCACGGCTGGAATATCTTCCGCGCTACTCTGTATACTCTGCCGATTCTGTTGGTTATGACCGTCGGTTCCGGTATTATTACCACCCTGTTGGCGAACATGCCGCTGTGGCTGACCAAGGGCTTGAACACGGCCGCCGGAATGCTGCCGGCCGTGGGCTTCGCGATCCTGATGAAATATCTGCCAATCCGCGAATACGGCGTCTTTATGATCTTCGGCTTCGCCGCCGCTTCCTATCTGGGACTGTCGATGGTCGCGATTTCGATGTTCGCGTTCGTCGCGGCCTATATGGTGTATAAAGGCTTAGAAAAGGGCAATACCGCCGCGGCTGCCGGAAACGGAGGGAACTACGATGAGTAACGTATTAACCAAAAAAGATCTCCGGCGCTGCTTAAACCGCTATATCTTCACACGACAGTCGCCATTCAACTATGAAACGATGCAGTCGGGCGGCTGGGTCTACTCCATCCATCCGGCCATGGAAAAAATCTATGACGGCGATGCGGATCTGTTGGCGGAAAAATACAAAGATCATTTCAAATTCTACAATACACATCCGTGGATGGGCAACATCATCCTCGGCGCGTGCATCGCGATCGAATCCACAAAGGATCCGGACGCAACCAAACAGGCTGTTGAAATGCGGACTGCTTTGATGGGTCCGCTGGCCGGGATCGGCGACGCGATTATCTGGATCATGTTTATGACGATCCTGGGCGCCATCGCCGCTTATATGGCGCTGGAAGGCAGTATCGTCGGCTGGGTCATCGCTGAAGTGATTCAGCTGGTTATCTGGTTTGCTTTCTACAAGCTGTTCTTCGTCGCTTATGACCAAGGCGTTACATTCGTTACCACCCGCAGCGCGCAGTTGCAGCACATCACAGAAGCCGCTTCCGTGCTCGGTCTGTCCGTTGTCGGCGCGCTGGTCGCTTCGACCGTCAACGTCAAATTCGGCATTACGATGAGCTACGGCGAAGTTGTTCAGCCGGTCAACGATCTGTTGGATTCGATCATTCCGCATTTCGGCAACGTTGTCACCGTCGCCCTGATCTATTGGGGTTTAGGCCGTAAGAGCATGACGTCCGGCAAGATGATCGTCATCGTGCTGGTCGCCGCCATTGTTCTTTCGGCGATTGGGATTCTTGCCTAAGCCGCAAAATCAGGATGTACAGGAAGCACGCAGGACTCTTGCGTGCTTCCTTTCATAAAGGAGAACCCGATGATTCGATTAAAAGAAAACGTTGAACAATTTATGGATGAATTCGTCCTTAAGCATGTACGCTTTGAGCAGCTGATCGACCAGGGGCGCTTTGACGACGTGAATCCGGAACTGCTGGAAATGATGGAAAGAACGCTGCCTGGTTTTGCGTTTCGGTTATTCCGGCCGCAAAACAGCCGGCAAATTCACCTTGAACTCACGACCACACTGGATCCGGCCCGGCGGATCTTAGCCTATTATTTCTGTTCCCGCCTGCCTGACAGTCTGAAATCCCGCTGGTGCTTCGATGCCAGCCATCCTGCGCTCAAAGGGAGCTTCACCCACAATGGCCGGACTTGGAGACCGGAAGAAATTCAAGTTATTCCGATGTTTGACAACAAGCGTCACCAGCTGAACCTCAAAGTCGAAAAACATCCAAAATTTAAAGGCCTCCGTGAGGAAGACTGCTTCATGATATTATATATGATGCTTTCTGACGCTTTAGGAGAAATTGCGGTTGACGCCTACCTCGGCTCCCTTCAGTTTATTGATGGCGTCGGCCGGCTCACTCAGCACGGAAAAAACCGGGTGTCGCTGCTGGAACTGGAAGATGTGCTGCATAAAGAATGCAAAAAACGCGGCTGGATTGATCCGCAAGACAT
>OKRX01002481.1_pt1 | contig 12242 bp, 7 predicted proteins | sample 1601241 | NCBI WGS metagenome assembly OKRX01 (sample SAMEA3541500, study PRJEB24748) | human gut metagenome | biome: human gut; feature: human-associated habitat; material: faeces | place: China | collected 2012
GTAACCTGAAAGATCATTGATCATTGCGATTTTTTTCTGGTGGTATTGTGTCATTTTTCACTCCTGGATCTTATATGTCCCCACAAAACCGGGGCGATCATTTATTTTAATTTATCAAATAAACCAGAACGGATCAGCGCCGTTCTCACCGGCATATAGATCACAACTGACGCAACTGTAGAAGTAACTGCATTAATAGAAGTTGCTGCTACATTCCATGCACCCGCGGCCGGCGCCTGTGACGCCGGACTTGCTATCCAGCACCAGGGTATTGGCATCGATGAATCGCCGTTTGAGCGCCGGGGCCAGGCCGAGCGCGATGGAGGTGGGGTAGCAGCCGGGGTTGCCGAGCAGACGGGCGTTTTTGATCTTCTCCCGGTACAGCTCCGGCAGGGCGTATACGGCTTTTTGATGCAGGGCGGGGTCCGCGTAGCAAAGGCCGTACCAATCGCGGTAATCCTGCTCATTGTACAGGCGGAAATCTGCGCCTAAATCAATGAAAACCTTGCCCTGCTCCATGCAAGCCTTGGCGTACGGCTCGCTGTGGCCGTGCGGCAGGGAGGCAAAGACCACGTCGCTTGTTTGCAGCACGGCTTGGTCGTTGGTCAAAAGCGCATCACAGCAGCCGGCAAGCGACGGATAGATTTCGCTGAGGGGCTTTCCCTCGTAGCTGACAGAGCTGACGGCGCCGAGCTCTACATGGGGATGGGAGAGCAAAAGGCGAACCAGCTCTGCCCCGGCATACCCGGTGGCGCCGATGACGCCCACTTTGAGTTTGGACATGCTCAGCACCCCTTCCGATAGGCCTTGACGGCGTCGATCTGCCTTTGCACGGCCTCCGGCGACGGGCCGCCCTCTACCCTGCGCTCGCTTACGCAGGTTTCCAGCGCAATGGCCTGGTACACATCCTCGTCAAAGACCGGGCTGGCGGCCTGGTAATCGGCCAGCGGCAGCGTTTCCAGCGTAAGCTGTTTTTCAATGCACTGGGCCACAAGCCGACCGGTGATTTTATACGCATCCCGGAAGGGCATGCCCTTTTTGACAAGGTAATCGGCGCAGTCCGTGGCGTTGATAAAGCCTTTGGCGGCCGCCGCACGCATGTTTTCCTTGTTGACCCGCATGGTCTGTAAGAGGGGAATCAAGGTGGAAAGGCACAATTTGACGGTGTCTACCGCGTCAAAGACGGCTTCCTTATCCTCCTGCATATCCTTGTTGTATGCCAGCGGCAGGCCCTTCATCATGGTAAGAAGCGTGATAAGGTCGCCGTATACGCGCCCGGCCTTGCCGCGGATGAGCTCGGTTACGTCGGGGTTTTTCTTCTGCGGCATGATGGAAGAGCCGGTGGCAAAGGCATCGTCCAGCTCGATAAACTTAAACTCCCAGGAGCACCAGAGGATGATCTCTTCGCTGAGCCGGGACAAGTGCATCATGATGAGCGCAATATCCCCGGCCAGCTCGATGCAAAAATCGCGGTCGCTGACGCCGTCCAGGCTGTTGGCGGATACGGCGTCAAAGGCGAGCAGGGTTTTGACCAGCTGGCGGTCGATGGGGTAGGTGGTACCGGCCAGCGCGCCGCTGCCCAGCGGCATGACGTTCATGCGCGCCTGGGTCTGCTCGATGCGCTGAAGATCGCGCAGCGCCATCTGCGAATACGCCATCAAATGATGGGCAAAGGTGATGGGCTGGGCGCGCTGCAGATGCGTGTAGCCCGGCATCACGGTATCAAGGTGCTGGGCGGCCTGGTCTGTCAGCGCATCGAGGTAGCGGAGCAGGAGCGCATGGATCTCCTGGCACTGGTCCCGCAGGTACAGGCGGATATCCAGGGCGACCTGGTCGTTGCGGCTTCGGGCTGTATGCAGCCGCTTGCCGGTATCGCCGAGGCGGCTGGTCAATTCTGCCTCCACGAACATGTGGATGTCCTCGGCTGTGGGGTCGATGGCGAGCGCGCCGGTCTGCAAATCGCGGGCGATGCTCTCCAAGCCCTGCACGATGAGCTCGGCCTCGGCCGGCTCGATGATGCCCTGGCGGCCCAGCATGGTGGCGTGGGCGATGCTGCCCTGGATATCCTGCTGCGCCATGCGGGCGTCAAAGGAAATGGAGGAATTGAAATCATTGACACGCTCATCCTCTTGCTTGGAAAAGCGTCCGGCCCAAAGTTTATTCACGGGAATGCTCCTTTGCTATCGTGGGAATGAGGAAGGCAGCAGCGCGGGGCTGCTGCCGGTGATGCGGGGGAAAAATCAGTGCTTGCGCTTTTCATCCAGCAGGGCTTTGACCTTGATGGGCAGGCCGAACAGGTTGATAAAGCCTTGGGAATCGGTCTGGTCGTAGACATTGTCTTCGCCAAAGGTTGCGATCTCTTCGGAATACAGCGAGTAGGGGCTGGTGATTCCGGCATTGATGATGTTGCCCTTATACAGCTTGAGCTTGACATCGCCGGTCACGGTTTGCTGGGTGGTATCGACAAAGGCGGTGAGCGCCTGGCGCAGCGGCGTGTACCACTGGCCGTAGTACACGAGCTCTGCAAACTTGATGGCGACTTGCTGCTTGTAATGCTGCGTATCGCGGTCCAGGCAGAGGGTTTCCAGCGCCTCGTGCGCATGGTACAGGATGGTGCCGCCGGGGGTTTCGTATACGCCGCGGCTCTTCATGCCGACCAAGCGGTTTTCCACAAGATCCACCAAGCCGATGCCGTTGGCGCCGCCCAGTTCGTTGAGCTTGAGGATGATTTCCTTGGCGGACAGCTTCTGCCCATCCAGCGCGACCGGCACGCCCTTTTCAAACGAAAGGGTGAGGTAGGTGGGTTTGTCCGGCGCCTGCTCCGGGCTTACACCCATTTCCAAGATTTCATCGTATTTGGGTTCGTTGGCAGGGTCTTCCAGATCCAGGCCTTCGTGGGAAAGGTGCCAGAGGTTTTTGTCCTTGGAATAGTTTGTCTCGCGCGAAATGGCAAGCGGGATATTTTTGGCAATGGCGTAGTCGATTTCCTCATCGCGGCTCTTGATATCCCACTCCCGCCAGGGAGCGATGATGGGCATTTCCGGCGCAAAGGCTTTGACGGCCAATTCAAACCGTACCTGGTCATTGCCCTTGCCGGTGCAGCCGTGGGCAATGGCGTCCGCGCCTTCCTTTTTGGCGATCTCTACCAGCCGCTTGCCGATGATGGGACGCGCAAAGGAGGTGCCCAGCAGGGATTTGCCTTCGTAGACCGCGCCCGCCTGCATGGTGGGGAGGATGTATTCGTTGACAAATTCATCCGTCAGATCCTCGATATACAATTTGGAGGCGCCGGTTTTGAGGGCCTTTTCCTCCAGCCCGCTGAGCTCTGCGCCCTGGCCCACATCCGCGGCCATGGCAATGACTTCGCAGCCGTAGTTTTCCTTGAGCCACGGGATGATGATGGAGGTATCCAGCCCGCCGGAATAGGCGAGAACGACTTTGTTATACTTTTTCATGATGTCTTAAACAGCCCTTTCTATGGATGCCGCAAGCGGCGGAATTGCTGAAAGTGTCTATAATTATACATACTATTTGGAAAAATACAAGGGGTTTTGCATAAATATTGCAAAAATCCTTGGAAAAATTCAAATTTAATGTATAATGGATGCGTAAAAATATACAGGGGCCTGTTTGGGGCAAAACAGGGAGGTAAGTTGCAGGCTTGGGGGTTCAATGCGGAACGATACCGCTTATAATATAAGGAATACAACGCAAAGGAACAGGAGAGAGAACGGTGAGAGTGCTTGCCGCGGAGAACATATCCAAACGCTATGGGGAGCGTGCGCTGTTAAGCGATGTGACCCTGCAAATCAACCAAGGAGATAAGATCGGGCTCATCGGCGTCAACGGCACGGGCAAGAGTACGCTGCTCCGCTTATTGGCAGGCGAGGAGTTGCCGGACGGCGGCAGCGTATTCTGCCAGCCGGGGCAACGGGTAGCCTATTTGCCGCAAAACCCGGCGTTTGCGCCGGAGGATACCGTGCTGGAGCATGTGCTGCGCTATGCAGGGCGCGATGTACAGCGGGAAAGCTACCGGGCCAAGGTGATTTTGACCAAGCTGGGCGTAACGGACTTTGGCGAAAAGACAGGGCATCTTTCCGGCGGGCAGCGCAAACGGCTGGCCATGGCGGCCGCGCTGGTGCAGCCCAGCGAAATATTGATCTTGGACGAGCCTACCAACCACCTGGATTATGAAATGGTGGAATGGCTGGAAGGCCAGCTCAAAAGCTATAAGGGCTCGCTTGTCATGGTGACGCACGACCGATATTTTTTGGACAGGGTATGCAACTGTATTGCAGAAATTGATCATGGGAAGCTATACAGGTACCAGGCCAATTACGAGGGATTTTTACAGCTGAAAAGCGAACGCGAGGAGAGCGCGTGGGCCAGTGAACGGAAGCGGCAGAGCCTGCTTAAGCGTGAGCTGGCCTGGCTGCAGCGCGGCGCGCGGGCCAGAGGCACCAAGAGCCGGGAGCGTATCCAGCGCATCGAAGCGCTGAAAAACCAAAGCGGCCCGGCCCGGGAGGAAATGCTGGCGGTAGAGTCGCTGAAAACCAGGCTGGGCAGAAAGACGCTGGAGGCTAGGCACATTGCCAAGGCCTATGGGGATAGAGTGCTGATCGGAGATTTTTCCTATATCGTATTGCCGCGCGACCGCATCGGCATCGTAGGCAAAAACGGCAGCGGAAAAAGCACGCTGGTAAAGCTGCTCTGTGGCTTGGTGCCGCCGGACAGCGGCGAGGTGATCCGGGGGGAGACGGTAAAGATCGGATATTTTTCCCAGGAGAGCGAGGAGCTGGACCCGCACAAGCGTGTCATAGACATCGTGCGCGATATTGCAGAGGATGTGCATACCAAGCAAGGGGTCATCACCGCCAGCCAAATGCTGGAACGGTTTTTGTTTCCGGGAGAGCTGCAATACCGGCGGGTGGAAAGCCTAAGCGGCGGGGAAAGGCGGCGGCTGTTGCTGCTGTGCGTGCTGATGGGCAGCCCAAATCTTTTGTTTTTGGACGAGCCCACCAACGATTTGGACATTCAGACCTTGCAGGTGCTGGAGGAGTATTTGGAAAATTTTGCAGGCGCCGTCATTGCCGTTTCGCACGACAGGTATTTTCTGGACCGTGTGACGGAAAAGGGCTTTGCGCTGATGGGCGATGGAAATATCCGGCCCTTTTTGGGCGGCTATTCCGCCTATTTGGAGGCGGGGCAGCAGGACGAGGCGCAGAGACAAGGCGGTCGGCCGGCAAAGCCTGCGCCGCAGAGAGAAAAGGTAAAGACAAAATTCAGCTATCATGAGCAGCGGGAATATGACACGATGGAACAGGAGATCGAAGCGCTGGAACAAACGCTGGATGAAATCAAGACACAGATGGCGCAGGCGGGCAGCGATTACGTGGCCTTGCAGCGCTTGACGGAAGAGCAGCAGGCATTGGAAGCCAAGATAGAACAAAAGATGGACCGGTGGGCAGAGCTGGAGGAGATGGCCCGGCGCATGCGGTCGTAGGGAGGCAATGATGGATAAGCAGGCATATTTGATTTTGCAAAACGGCATGGCCTTTGCCGGCGCCCACTTTGGCGCGGAAGGCGAGATCGCGGGGGAGGTCGTGTTTACCACGGGGATGACGGGGTATTTAGAAGCGTTGACGGACCCCAGCTATCACGGGCAGATTTTGGTGCAGACCTTTCCGCTGATCGGCAATTACGGCGTGATCCCGGAGGATTTTGAAAGCCAAGGGCCCAAGGTGCGCGCGTATATCGTACGGGAATGCTGCCAGGCGCCGTCGAACTTTCGCTGCCAGGGTACGCTGGAAGCGTATTTGAAAGAGCAAAAGGTCATCGGCCTTTGTGGGGTGGATACACGGGCGCTGACGCGGGCGATTCGTGAAAACGGGGTGATGAACGGCATCATCACGGACAGCAAGACGCTGACGCCGGCGCAGCAGGCGCTGCTGGACAGCTATGAGATCCGCGGCGCGGTACAGGCGGTGACAACGCCGGAGGTACGGCAGTATGAGGCGGAAGGCGAGCAAAAGCACCGTGTGGCGCTGTGGGATTTTGGCACCAAGCGCAGCCTGATCCAGGCGCTGCGGCAAAGGGGCTGCCAGGTCACGGTATGGCCGGCGGGCAGCACGGCGGCAGAGATTTTGGCGGATGAGCCGGAGGGCATTGTGCTTTCTGAAGGGCCGGGCGACCCGGCGGAGAATGCGGCGCTGATAGAGCAGATTGCGCAGCTTTGCCAGGCAAAGCGGCCGGTGCTGGGCGTTGGGCTGGGGCATGAGCTGCTGGCGCTCTCCCAAGGGGCAAAGACCTACCGGCTAAAGCACGGGCACCGCGGCGCCAACCAGCCGGTGAAGGATTTGGCGACGGGCCGCGTATGCGCCACCAGCCAAAACCACGGGTACGCGGTGGACAGCGAGAGCGTCCAGGCGCCGGCCCGGGTATGTAGGGTGAACGTGAACGACGGAACGTGCGCTGGCATTGCGTATGAAGGCTGGGGGGATTCGGTGCAGTTTGCCGCCACAAAGGATGTTTTGGATGCATGGATGGCGAAAATAGAAGGAGGAAACGGACATGCCGCTTTCTAAAGGGATACATAAGGTAATGGTGATCGGCTCGGGGCCGATCGTCATCGGCCAGGCTGCGGAGTTTGACTATGCAGGCACGCAGGCCTGCCGGGCGCTGAAGGAGGACGGGCTGGAGGTAGTGCTGGTCAATTCCAACCCGGCAACGATCATGACGGACAACGCCATGGCGGATAGGATCTACATTGAGCCGCTGACGCTGGAAACCATTGAGCGCATCATTGAAAAGGAGAGGCCGGACAGCCTATTGTCTACCCTGGGCGGGCAGACGGGGCTGACGCTGTCCATGCAGCTGGCAAAGAGCGGGTTTTTGGATAGATATAATGTAAAGCTGCTGGGCGCCAAGCCGGACACCATCGACAAAGCGGAGGACAGGCAGCGCTTCAAGGATACGATGGAGGAGATCGGCCAGCCCGTGATCCCGTCCAAGGTGGTAACAAACATAGACGATGCACTGGCCTTTGCCGAAAGCATTGGATACCCGGTCATCGTGCGGCCCGCGTTTACGCTGGGGGGCACGGGCGGCGGCATTGCCGATACGCCGGCGGCGCTGCGCGAAATCGGGGGCAACGGGCTTAGGCTCTCGCCCATCACGCAGATATTGGTAGAAAAATGTATTTCCGGCTGGAAGGAAATCGAGTTTGAGGTGATGCGCGACAGCGCGGGCAACGTCATTACCATTTGCAGCATGGAAAACTTTGACCCGGTGGGCGTGCATACCGGCGACAGCATCGTGGCGGCGCCGGCGCTGACGCTTTCGGATAAGGAATGCGGCATGCTGCGCCAGGCGGCGCTGGATATTGTGTCTGCGCTGGAGGTGGAGGGCGGCTGCAACTGCCAGTTTGCGCTAAAGCCGGACAGCTTTGAATACGCGGTCATCGAGGTCAACCCGCGGGTCAGCCGTTCGTCGGCGCTGGCCAGCAAGGCGACGGGATATCCGATTGCCAAGGTGGCGACCAAGATTGCCATCGGATATACGCTGGACGAAATCAAAAACGCCGTGACCGGGCAGACGTACGCCTGTGTGGAGCCGGCGGTGGACTATGTGGTGGTCAAGTTCCCAAAATGGCCGTTTGATAAGTTTGTGTACGCCAAGCGCACGCTGGGTACGCAAATGAAGGCGACGGGCGAGGTCATGGCCATCGGCGCCAGCTTTGAGCAGGCGCTGATGAAGGCGGTGCGCGGCTGTGAAATCGGGCTGGACAGCCTGAACCATGAAAAGATGATGGCGCTGACGGATGACGAGGTGCGAGCCAAAATCGACGATTGCGACGACGAGCGGCTGTTTGCGGTGTTTGAGGCCATCAAGCGGGGCATGCCGCTGTCCTATCTCTATGACAGGACGAAAATTGACCTTTGGTTCCTGTCCAAGCTGGAAAACCTGGTGAAGATGGAGCGGCGGCTGCAAAATGAGCCCTTGACGCAGGCGCTGTACAAGCAGGCCAAGCGCATGGGGTATCCCGACCATACGATAGAGCGCCTGTCCGGGCAGAAGATCCAGGAAAAGGCCAGGCCTGTGTATAAGATGGTGGATACCTGCGCTGCGGAATTTCCAGCCGAAACGCCGTATTTTTACGCGACCTATGACGAGGAAAACGAAGCGGCACACTTTATAGAGGCGCAGCCCAAGGAGAAAAAGACGGTGCTGGTCTTTGGCTCCGGCCCCATCCGCATCGGGCAGGGCATTGAGTTTGACTATTCGTCGGTACACTGCGTATGGGCGCTGAAAAAAGCCGGGTACGAGGTTGTCATTGTCAACAACAACCCGGAGACCGTCTCCACCGACTTTGATACGGCGGACCGGCTGTATTTTGAGCCGCTGACGCCGGAGGATGTGCAGGGCATCATCGACACGGAAAAACCGTATGCGGCCGTGGTGGCGTTTGGCGGGCAGACGGCCATCAAGCTGACCAAATACATCCAGAAAATCGGGCTGAAGATTTTAGGGACCCAAGCGGACAGCATCGACATGGCGGAGGACCGCGAGCGCTTTGATGAGCTGCTGGAGCGCCTGCACATCAAGCGCCCGGAGGGTACGACGGTGATGACGACGGACGAGGCGCTGGCGGCAGCGGAGCGCATCGGGTACCCGGTTTTGATGCGCCCGTCGTATGTGCTGGGCGGCCAGAATATGATCATTGCGTTCAACGAACAGGACATCCGGGAGTATATGGCGATTATCTTGGCCCAGCACATCGAAAACCCGGTGCTGATCGACAAGTACCTGATGGGCATCGAAATCGAGCTGGATGCCATCTGCGACGGGGAGGATATTCTGATTCCCGGCATCATGCAGCATGTAGAGCGCGCGGGCATCCATTCGGGGGACTCCATTGCTGTTTACCCGGCCTGGAAGCTGGAGGATTCGATGATCCGCCGTGTGGTGGATTGCAGCAAGCGCCTGGCGGTGGAGATGAAAACGCTGGGCCTGGTCAACATCCAATATTTGATTTACGAGGATGAATTGTATGTCATCGAGGTAAACCCGCGGTCCTCGCGCACGATTCCGTATATCAGCAAGGTGACGGGCGTGCCGATGGTGGATCTGGCCACGCGCGCCATGCTGGGCGAAAAGCTGCGCGAAATGGGCTACGGCACGGATCTGGCCTCCATTTCGCCGTATGTGGCGGTGAAGGTGCCGGTCTTTTCTTCGGAAAAGCTGGTGGATGTGGACACGCACCTGGGGCCGGAAATGAAGTCCACCGGCGAGGTGCTGGGCATTGCCAATACCATGGAAGAAGCGCTGTATAAGGGGCTGATCGCGGCGGGCTATCAGATGAAAAAGACCGGCGGCGTTTTGATGACCATCCGCGATACCGACAAGCCGGAGATCGCAGAGATCGCCAAGCGATTCCAAGAGCTTGGGTTTACACTGTACGCCACGCGCGGCACGGCAAAGGTGATCCGCGAGGCCGGGATGGAGGTCGAGGTGGTAGAGAAGATCCACGAATCCGACCAAAATCCCTTGACGCTGCTGGAAAGCGGCAAGATCCAATATGTGATCTCCACCTCCAGCAAGGGGCGCATCCCCACCCGGGACAGCGTAAGGATCCGCCGCAAAGCCGTAGAGCGCGATATTCCCTGCCTTACGGCGATGGATACGGCCAGCGCCCTTTTGGACTGCCTGAAGAGCCGGTATTCCGAGGAAAGCACAGAATTGGTGGACATCAACCATCTGCGCAGTCAAAAAGAGACGCTGGAATTTGTGAAAATGCAGGGCTGCCGCAACGACTATATCTATTTCAACTGCTTTCACCAGACCATCAGCAACCCGGCGGGGCTGAGCGTGGAGCTGGCGGACCGCCACATCGGCATTGGCGGAGATGGTGTGGTGCTGATCTGCCCATCCGAAAGAGCGGATGCGAAGATGCGCATGTTTAACCGGGACGGCAGCGAGGGGAAAATGTGCGGAAATGCCATCCGGTGCGTAGCCAAATACCTGCATGACGAGGGCATTGTCAATAAACTGGAAATGACGATCGAGACGCTCAGCGGCATCAAGACCGTGCGGCTGCTGCAGTACAACGGGCAGGTAAAACGCGCACGGGTGGATATGGGCCCGGCCTGCTTGGAGAGCAAGCAGGTGCCGGTGGATTTGCCGGAAGAACGCGTGGTCGGTAGGCAAACCGAGGTGGCGGGCGGCGTCTATGAGATCACCTGCGTTTCCATGGGCAACCCGCACTGCGTGGTATTTTGCAGCCAGGTGGATACGCTGGATGTAGAGGAGCTCGGCCTGAAATTTGAGTTTGACCCGCTGTTCCCCGAGCGCGTGAATGTGGAGTTTGTCAAGGTCTTGGCCCCCAACGTATTGAAGATGCGGGTATGGGAGCGCGGCAGCGGCGAAACCATGGCCTGCGGCACCGGCGCCTGTGCGGCGGCCGTGGCGGCTGTGGAGAATGGATATTGTGATAAGGATACGGATATTACGGTAAAGCTGCTGGGCGGCGAACTTATCATTCGCTATACGGAACAAACCGTATACCTGACAGGCAACGCGGCGTTGATTTATAAGGGAACCGTACAGCCATAACAGAGGGTGCCCAAGGCAAGGGCCCAAAGGAAATGCTTGTGTTTAAGGCGGCTTACTGTTATAATATATACAGTTTTTGTATATCTTCTTTATGTAAGGTGTCTTACACAACCAAGATGAATTGTTTGATTTTTTTGAACCCTATAACATTTATATAAGGAGTGATTGTCATGCTAGTGACCATGAAAGAAATCCTTGAACGCGCAAGCGCTGAAAATTACGGCGTTGCGGCCCCGAACGTCAACACCGAGCTGGATGCGCGCTGCGCTCTGGAAGCGGCGGAAGAGCTGAATGCTCCCATCATCTTGGATGTGGGCGGCACGGCCAACCCGGACATCGTATTCTACGGCAGCTTCTTGACCCGCTTGGCGGATGCTTCCTCCGTGCCGGTTGCGATCAACCTGGATCATGGCGGCAGCTATGAAGAAGTTATGTCTGCGCTGCGCGCCGGCTTTACCTCTGTCATGGTAGACCGTTCTGTTCTGCCCTATGAGGAAAACGTAAAGGAAGTCAGCGAAATTGTTAAGATTGCGCACGCCATGGGCGTCAGCGTAGAGGCCGAATTGGGTCATGTTGGCCAGGGCGACAACTATGCCGTAGACGGCAAGACCGCTTTGACCGATCCTGAAGAAGCGAAAAAATACATCGAAGAGACCGGCGTTGATATGCTGGCTGTTGCCATCGGCACGGCGCACGGCGCCTATGTTGGCACGCCGAAAATCCACTTTGATCGTCTGCAAGAGATCAAAAAGGTAACCGGCAACTTCCCGCTGGTTCTGCACGGCGGCTCCGGCTCTGGCGATGAGAACCTGCGCAAAGCCTGCCAGATGGGCATCAACAAGGTCAACGTTTGCAACGACCTGATGCGTGCTGCCTGCGATACCGTTACCGCAGCTGATTTGAGCGGCAACGGCGCATATGGCCTGTGGGGCCTGATCCAGAAGGGTTGGAAAGCTCGTCTGAAAGAGCTCATCGAGGTATTCGGCGGCGTTGGCAAAGCCTGGAAGGTAGAGCCCAAAGGCATGCCCAAGACCGGCGAAACCAACCTGGAAGAGAAATAAGCCAGCCAAAGCGGAAAACAACCGGCGTAGGAATTTCCTATGCCGGTTTTTATTTACGACTGTGCCGGACGGGGCTATAATAGGCAGCAGAAACATAGGAAAGGACGGGAAACGGCATGCAGATCGCACTGTGCTGCATCAACTCCAAATATGTGCACTCCTCTTTGGCGCCATGGTATTTGGCTGCGGCCATGGAGGGGGTAGAGACATGCGAGGTATCGGTGGTAGAAGGAACGATCAATCAAAGCGTAGAGGAGATCGCTCAAAAGATTTTGCATGACCCACCCGAAGTGGCTGCATTTTGCTGTTATATTTGGAACTTAGATATGGTGCATCAGGTGATACGCTGCTTAAAGGCGCAGCGGCCCGGTTTGACCGTGGTGCTGGGCGGGCCGGAGGTAACATTCCGGCCGGCAGAGATCCTTTCCCAATGGCCGGAAGTGTCCTATGTGCTTTGCGGAGAAGGGGAGCAGAGCTTTCCGGCGCTGATGCAGGCCCTGGCGGAAAAGCGGGCGCCGGCAGACATTCCTGGCCTGGCGTCCAGGGATGAACGGGTCCCCTCCGTGCACA
>OKRX01002486.1_pt1 | contig 12220 bp, 10 predicted proteins | sample 1601241 | NCBI WGS metagenome assembly OKRX01 (sample SAMEA3541500, study PRJEB24748) | human gut metagenome | biome: human gut; feature: human-associated habitat; material: faeces | place: China | collected 2012
CTTGAGGGCTTTCAAGGCCCGATGCGGGAACGCCTGCCTGTATCCACAGGGAAGGCCGGCAACAGGGATTCGATAAAGGCGAAAGTCTTTGAACAGGATGGGGGTGGAGCGAGCCCCTCTGGCAGTTTGGAGGGGGAAGGGAAACGTGGGAGGGCCTTCTTCAGAAAGTTTCCCCTTCCCCCTCCAATCTCTTATTCCTTCCCCGCGAGCTCTTCCAGCCAGCGGTTGAGTCCGGTCAGATCGGAACCGTGGGGGTAGGCGGTATTCTCGAAGAAGGGGCCGCGCCCGTAAAACAGCGTCTCGGCGGCTTCGGCGGCGTCGCTGTCCGTGGTGGCGTCGCCGACCATGACCGCGTCGGCGGGATCGATGCGTTCCTTGCGGACAATGCCCTTGAGCAGTTCCGCCTTGGCGGGGGGCGTCCCGCAGATGCCGGTGAAGTAGCGGGCGAGGCCGCGCTGTTCCAGAACGGACTGGAGCTCTTCCTGCGGCGTGCCGGAGCAGACATACATGGGCACGCGTCCGTGCCAGCGTTCGAGGACATCCATGACGCCGGGCACGAGGGGCGCGTTCAGGACGTTGTCCAGCGCGTAGGAAACGAACCGGGCGCAGCAGTCCTCCATTTCCTCAGGCGTGATTTCCCGGTGGAACACTTCGCGGTAGAGCCATGCGAATTTCTCGCGGCGGCTCACCCCGCCGTGCAGGGTATGGTAGAGGAGGAGCCGGTCGCGGGCTTCCGCGCCGAGCGGCTCCGCCACCTGCCCGAACGCTTTGGTCTTGGCGTCCACGGATTCGAGGATGACGCCGTCGCAGTCGAAAACGATGAGCGAAAGGGCCATACGCTTAGGCTCCGGGGAACAGGACGTCGAGCAGGTTTTTGATGGTGTCCGTTTCCATGATGATCCGCGCTTCCTTGGCATAGGAGCCGATGTGCGGGGTCAGGATGACGTTGTCCATCTCCTTGAGCGGGCCGTCGTAGGGCTCCTTGGTGAAGCAGTCGAGGGCCGCGCCCGCCAGATGCCCGGCGGTGAGCAGGCCGAGGAGGGCTTTTTCGTCGATGAGGCCGCCGCGGGCGATGTTCAGGATGATGCTGCCGGGGCGCATCAGGGAGAGGCGGCCAAGATCGAGCAGCGGGGCGCCGTTTTCGGTCTTGGGGCAATGCAGGGTGATGACGTCCGCCCAGCCCATCAGGTCGTCAAGCTCAAGGCGCGTATAGCCGGGGACGTCGGCAAAGGGATCGTGGTAGCCGACGTTCACGCCGAACGGTTCGAGGAGGTGCGCCACGGCTTGGCCGATCTTGCCGAAGCCCACGATGCCCACGTTCTTGCCGTGCAGGAGGTTGCCCATGCGCTTCTTCCAGACGCCGGAGCGCAGTTCGCGGTCCTGATGCGGCACTTGGCGGAGCAGGGTGAGGATGAGACCCAATGTCAACTCCGCGACAGCCAGCGTGGGGCCGTCCGGCGTATTGCGGACTTCAATGCCCTTTTCGGCGGCGTAGGCGCGGTCCACGTTGTCCATGCCCGTGCCGCAGCGCGATATGACCTTGAGGTCGGGCAGGGCGTCCATGACCTTTTTGGTGAGCGGTTCGGTTCCGGCGGCGACCCCGTGGCAGCCTTCCAGTATCTGGATGGCCTCCTCTTCCGTCAGGGCGCGGCCCTTATCGTTCATGACGTATTCGACGCCCGCCTGTTCGAGCAGCTTCAGCGGCTCGTCGCTGTATCGGGCGAAAGAAGATGTGGTGATGGCGATTTTCATGGCGAAACATCCTTTTGGCTGGATGGGAAACGCCGTTCCGGCGTGCGGGGCGACGTTGGGCAATCAATCCTTGCGACGGCTGCCGATGACGCGCGCGGGAACGCCGCCCACGATGGCGTAGGGCTCCACGTCGCGCGTGACCACAGCGCCCGCCCCGACCACGGCCCCGTGCCCGATGCGGGTTCCGGGGGTGATGGTGCAGTTCGCCGCGATCCAGACGTCATCCTCGATGACGATTTCTCCGTACAGGTGACCCTGTAGCATGATAGGCTTTTCAAGGCTATCAAAACAATGGTTGGCGGCGCGCAAAACGGTTCCGGGGCCGATGGCCACCTGTTTGCCGATGCGGATAAGCCCGCCCGAGGCGTCCACGGTCACGCCGGGGCTCAAGGCCGCGTCCTCGCCCATGTCCAGCGTCCCGCCCTCGGCATAGAGCTGGCAGCCCCTGCCGATGCGCACGCCGTCCGCGAGGCTCATGTTTTTGCAGCCCTGCATGGCGATGCCTGTGCCGAACCGGGCCCTGCCGCAGCGTTTGAACAGAGGGCGCCACAAGAGCAGGCGCGCGCCCATTCCCGCGGCCGTCGGAATCCACGCCAGTGCGGCGATGCAGAGTTCTTCGAGGAAGTGTTTCATGGTGATATGCCTCCGGCGGGCTTGCACCCGCAAGGGGGGAGCGCCCCCTTGACCCGGCGGGTGGATGATGAATGGGGGGGCGCAGCGGCGTCCCCCGGAGGGTTCTGAAAAGGCGGGCTGGTGTGAATAAAAAGGGGGAAAGCCGCCGCGCGGCCTCCCCACCAGTCGAAACGTTTGGGAGGATGAGGGGAGGGCGGTGGAGGGGAACAGGAGACTTTTTCAAAGGGCCCCTTCTCTCCTCCCCCGGTTCCTTCTTCCTCAACTTCCCGTTACTTCGTGTAGCTGATACGCAGGGCGTCGTCCCTCATCATTTCGCGGACGCGTTCGAGGTCCTCCTGCGTGTCGACGCTGAGGGTCCGCTTGTCGGTGGGGACCATGCGGACCTTTTCGCCGTGTTCGAGAATGCGCATCATGTCGACGGATTCGATGATTTCCAGCGGGCACTCGTCCATCGCGTTGAATTTGAGCAGATAGTCGCGGCGGAAGGGGATGATGCAGACCTGTTTGTGCATGGGCACGTGAGGGGTTCCCTTGCGGCGGGACGGGATGGGCTCGCGGGAGAAGTAGAGGGCGTCGCCGTTCAGGTCGGTGACGACCTTCACTTCGTTGGGATCTTCAAATTCTTCCTCGGTGGCGAGGTCGGCCATGAGGTTCACGACGTTGATGGACGGATCCTTGAGCATGGGTTCGACGGCGGCGTCGATCATGTCGGGGGTGATCATGGGTTCGTCACCCTGCACCATGACCACGATGTCGGCGCGCTGCCCGGTCATTTCCTCAATCTTGAGCATGGCTTCGGCGGTACGGGTCGTGCAGCGGACATGGGTGTCGGCGGTCATTACGGCTTTGAGCCCGGCGGAGGCGGCGTAGTCCATCACGACCTGATCGCAGGTGGCGATCCATGTGGAGGACAGTTCTTTGCACATGGCGGTACGGATGGTCACATGGCCGACCATCGGGATGCCGTGGATGTCGGCAAGGGGTTTTCCGGGAAAGCGGCTGGAACCCATGCGGGCGGGGATAATGGCGATGATATTCATGAGGCGTCTCCTGAGCGGTGTCGGTTAGTCGGCTTTGTCCACCATCAGGTACCCGCCGAGCTCCTTGAGGTCCGGGTGCAGTTCCTGATGGATTTCTTCCATGACCTTGAGCACGCCCTGTCCGAGTTCGGTGGACAGGTGCGGGGTCATCTTGCGGCCCACCTTGGGCATGAAGGCGTACGGCGTGATCTGGTAGTGCCCGCTGTTGGGGTCGTGCTGGTACTTGATTTCAATGGGCTTGCCGAGCATTTCCTCGATCATGCGGAACAGGTCGCCCACCTGCATGGGCTGGTTGCCGGTGAGCACGATGTTCTGGTTGGCGTATTCCGGGCCGAGGATCTCCACCGTGCTGAGGGCGGCGTCCTCGACGTGGATGTACTCGCGCAGGGCCGTGGGTGCGCCGTAATAGGTGATCGTGCCCTTTTCCAGCGCTTCGGCCACGAAACGGTTGATCGCGTTGCGGCGGTCGGCGCGGGGGCCGTAGAGCGAACCGTAGCGTAGGATCGTGTATTCGAGGCCGAACATGTCGTGATAATTTTCGATGTACAGTTCGCACGCCTGCTTGCTGCACCGGTAGAAGCCGCCGGACTTGCCGTACGACTTGCGGTAGCCGCCGTGGCCCTCGCCATCACCGTCACGGCGCGGCGCGTAGCCCTCGCCATCCTCACGGCGACGCGGCTTGAAACCCTCACCATCATGACGCGGCTTGAAACCGCCCTTGCCGCGCGGCTTGAAACCCTTGCCGCCGCGGTTGCCCGGTCGGCGATCGCCATACCCCTTATGGCCGCCGCCGTAAGACTTGCCGGAACGCTCGTTACCTTCTGCCATTACTTGTTTTCCTTAATTCGTTGTTGATTAACGGTTTTCCACGGCGCCGAGCGCCTTCTTGCCACGACGGATAAGCGCGAAGCGGCCTGCCAGGAAGTCGGCTTCGGCCAGCACCTGCTCCTCATCCTCGATACGGTTGTTGTTGAGATACACGCCACCGGACTTGATGGCGCGGCGTGCCTCGGAAGCGGACTTGAACAGTCCGGCAGCCTGGGCGGCGTCGATTACGCGATCGCCGGGCTTGGAGACGGGGAAGACGTGCTCGCCGTTCTCGTCGACCACCTTGAAACCGTCGAGCACGGATTCCAGCGTTTCCTCGTCGATGTCTTCGAGGTTGCCACCGCGGCCGAACAGCGCACCGGAAGCATCGATGGCAGCCTGGGTAGCGGCCTCGCCATGCACGAAGCTGGTGACCTCCCAGGCAAGGGTCTTCTGGGCCTCGCGCTTGCCGGGGTTGGTCTTGGATTCCTCGACCAGTCGTTCGATTTCGGCCTTGGGCAGGAAGGTGAACGCCTTCAGCAGGCTTTCCATCTCCACGTCCGGGCGGTTGATCCAGAACTGGTAGAACTTGTACGGGCTGAGCATCGTGGCGTCGAGCCAGACGGCGTTGCCCTCGGACTTGCCGAACTTCTTGCCGGAAGCATCGGTGATAATCGGGCTGGTGAACACGTTGACGTCCACACCGCGCACCTTGTGGATTAGGTCCAGGCCGGAGGTGAGGTTGCCCCACTGGTCGGAGCCGCCGAGTTCCAGCGTGCAGTGGTATTCGTCAAACAGGTGGAGGAAGTCGTTGCCCTGCAGCACCTGGTAGCTGAACTCGGTGAAGGAGATGCCTTCCTCAGAGTTCAGGCGGCGGGCGACCGTGTCCTTGGCGAGCATGGTGCCCAGACGGAAGTTCTTGCCGACGTCACGCAGGAAGTCGATGACGGTCATCGAGGCGGTCCAATCGTAATTGGACACGAAACGTACGGCGTTCGCGCCTTCGGTGTCCAGAATGCCGCCGATCTGATTCTTCAGGCGATCGGCCCAGCCGGCCACCACGTCCTTCGGGTTAAGCGTACGTTCGCCGGACTGGCGCGGGTCGCCGATGAGTCCGGTGGCGCCACCGACCAAAGCGATCGGATGATGGCCCGCAAGCTGCAGGTGACGCATGTTGATGAGCTGCACGAGGTTGCCGATATGCAACGATGCAGCGGTGGGATCGAAGCCACAATAATAGGTGATGGGCTCGCCGTTCAGTGCCTCTGCGAGTCGATCCCGGTCCGTGGACTGGGAAATCAACCCGCGCCATTCCAGTTCCTCAAGCAGGGTGTTGAAACCCGCTTCCTTGAAGTCGGTGACGTGAGCCATAGCTTGTCGCTTCTCCCTATCGAATTGTGAATAAGACTGCCCAATTGGGCACAGTCAAGTTTCGCAGAACATGGCGACAGTGCCGAACACCAGCCGAGCCGCGCGATTCAGTAAAACGCCTTATTCTAGCGGCGCGGGCCCATAAGTTCGCGCAAAGAGTCGATGATGTCCTGACGATCCGGCACCTGGAACTTCGGGAAGGACTTGAGCATACGCTTCTGCTGTGCGTTGATGACGCCATTGACGGCCCAGCGCAGACGCTCAACCGTATCCTGCGAAAGCTCACGCATCCTGTCGGATACCGCACTGGAGCCCCACTGCCACGTGCCACCGGCGCGTGCCGCCACATCCTGCACCACCTGAGAGACGGAATCGAGCACCCGCTCGAATTCGAGCATGCCCGCAACCGTGACCGCCAAGTCGATGATGGTGATCAGGGCCAGTACCGTGACCAGCGTATGCAGCATCGGCAGCGGAATCATATCCGTGACCCGCTCGACATATGGCTGCGAACCAAGTACCACGCCCACGCCGCCGAGGCCGAAAATCAACGCGCCCAGCAGGCAGACGCGGCCTTGGAGGTTGAAGCGGAAGTTCGAGTAATCCCACCAGCGGGCGTGGAACAGCTGCTCCATGACCCACGAGGTTGTGTATTCGAGTATCGTGGCGCCCACCATCGAAATCAGGAAGATGATGATCGGGTTATGTACGTTGCCGAGAATGGCGACGCCGAGTATCGCGCCGGTGCCGTAGATCGGGCACAGCGGGCCGTTGAGGAACCCTCGGTTGACCAAGCGGTGCTGTTGGCAGGAGACGAGAATGGACTCGTACATCCAGCCGACGAAACTGTAGAACAGAAACCAGAGGAAATAATGTTCGAGTGTGATGATCATCGACGGGCTTCGATCTCGGCGTAAGGCTTCGCGGCGGGCAACGCGCGCTTGTTGAACCGGTCGAACGAGAAGGTCTCGGCGGTGGCGGAGCATTTGTCCGCCAAGGTGACCAGATAGCCTTCGATATAGCGCGGCGGCACCGGGGTCATCGGGAACATGTGGTTCTCGATGCTGTTGCGTTCGATATCGTTGAGCTTGAAGTCCTTCAGGGCATTGACCAGGGCGGCGTGGCCATGGGTGAAGCCATGCCACTGGTGTTCGCCGTTATCCCAGTCGTGCCAGTCGTACAGGAAGTAATCGTGCAGGAGGGCCGCGCGAATCAGGGATTTGAGGTCGACGCGGTACCACAGGTGTGCGCGGTCGGCCATCCACACAGCCAGGCAGGCGACACGCACGGAATGTTCGAACGTGGTGACATTGCCGTGCTGGTAGCAGCAGCGTTCGATCTGCATGTGGCGATGCTCGATGACCTCACGGCCGTGCTTGGCGACCAGGCGTTGAATCTGCGTTCGGGTGAGCAGATGTCCCACGATTTTCGGTCCTTCCCGTTTTGGGTTGGTTCAGTGCAATCCCCTGTTGTGAATTACGATTACCCGGCGATATTCAAGAATCCATCGAGTAATACCGTGACCGATTGTAGGGCACAAATATGTCCGTGCACACTCATCCAAAAGAACGACAACGGGAACCGTTAATCGTGGTGGGTTTCAAGATAGTCGAGATAACCTTGAAAACCGCCATCGAGGCTTGCTACATCGTAGCCGCGATCGGCAAGGATTTCAGCTACTTCCTCGCTCCACCATCCTTGAGCACAATAGACTACGACAGTTCGATCTGTGGGCACGGTTTTGAGCACATGGGCCAGAGGGTCGAGTGGTGCATTGATGGCACCTTCGACCGGGTGGGCGGCGAAGTCGGCTGGTTCCCTCAAGTCGAGCAGCGTGACCGTATTCGGGTCGAGCTTGGCAAATTCCGCCGGCGTGATGCGGCGGTACGATGCTTCACTGCTCTCATCGTCATCGACCGCATTATGCAAAGCAATAGGCATGTTCTTCCCCTCTCGTTCTGATCTTGGCACCCCTCAAGGAGGGGCACCACATAGCTCTAAATCGCGCAGGCCGGCTGAATATAGTTGGCCGGATCAATAGCAGTAATGGTCGGCTGCTCACCGCACACCGGGCAATCCGGCACATGCTTTGGCAGTGGGACCCGTCGAATATTCATGGTCAGGGCATCCACAGTGAGCATGCGAGCCACGAGCGGCTCCCCCACGCCGGCAATCAGCTTGACGGCCTCAGTCGCCTCCAGACTGCCGATCACGCCGACCACCGCGCCCAGTACGCCGGCTTCCTTGCAGGTCGGAATCTCACCGGCGGCGGGCAGGTCGCGGAAGATGCAGCGGTAGCAGGGGCCTTCGCCGGGAATGACGGTCATCACCTGACCGGCGAATCCGACCACGCCGGCATGGATATACGGCTTGCCGGCCAGCACGCAGGCGTCATTGATGAGGAATTTTGCGGCGAAGTTGTCGGTGGCATCGATCACCAGATCGTACGGTTCGATGAGGCCGGCGATGTTGCTCGCGTCGACGAGCTCGTAGTAGGTATCAACCGTCACATCCGGGTTGAGCGCGCGGATGGCTGTGGCCGCGGATTCCACTTTGGGCGCTCCGACACGTGCAGTGGTATGGATGATTTGGCGTTGCAGATTGCTCATATCCACCACATCGCCGTCCACCAGTCCGATATGGCCGACGCCGGCCGCCGCCAGATACAGGGCGGCCGGAGAACCAAGACCGCCCGCTCCGATGATGAGCACGCTGGAGGCCAGCAACCGCTTTTGCCCTTTGACCCCCACACCCTTCAAAATCAGATGGCGCGCGTACCGCTCCACCTGTTCATCAGTCAATGCCATGTTTTCTCCATGTTTCCATCTCCCCTCAGTCCGCTACGCGGCCAGCTCCCCTCAGAGAGGGGAGCTAATAAAAGTGTCAGTGCAAATACCCCGTAGTCGGGCTGGACGGCACAGCCTGTCCCTCGGTCACTTTGCCAAGGCCAGACAAATACGCCGCACGACCAGCATCGATGGCGTGCTTGAACGCCTCAGCCATCAGCGGGATATTGCCAGCAGAGGCAACGGCCGTGTACGCCATCACCGCATCCGCACCCATCTCCATCGCATCGCAGGCCTGGCTCGGACGGCCGATACCAGCGTCGATGATGACCGGCACATGCGCGTTGGCGATGATGATTTCGATGAAGTCACGCATGCGCAGGCCCATATTGGAGCCGATCAACGAACCGAGCGGCATAACGGCAGCGGCACCGGCCTCCTCCAGCTGACGGGCCGCAATCGGGTCCGGGAACATGTAGGGCATGACCACGAAGCCTTCCTTGGCCAGCATTTCGGTGGCTCGGATGGTTTCGGCGTTGTCCGGCAAGAGGTACTTGGTCTCGTGTTCGATTTCGACCTTGACGAAGTCGGTGTGGCACACTTCGCGTGCCAGTCGGGCGATACGCACGGCTTCCTCGGCGTTGCGCGCACCGGAGGTGTTGGGCAGCAGCGTAATGCCTTCGGGAATGTAGTCGAGCACGCTGTTCTCGGTGGTCTGCGCGCGGCGCAGTGCCATGGTGACGATTTGCGTGCCTGCATGTTCGACCGTAGCCTTGATGAGGTTCAGGTCGTAGCGGCCGGAGCCCAGAATGAATCGCGACTGGAACTCGTGACCGCCCAGGTTCAGCGGCTTGTCTTCCACCGGGAGAATCGGCGCGGCGGTGCCGACCGGATTGGTGACGGCGGGCTGCGGCGGCAGCGGAGTCGCCTCAACAGATGCTTCAGTAACCGGATTAATATTGCTCATAGCTTTTCCTTTCATCCACCCTGTACAAACTGCACAATTTCCATGACGCACTGGTCGTCGAGCATGGCGTCGGCACGCTTATCGCGCGGGATAATCTCACCATTGAGTTCGATGGCCACACGCTCGGCGCGGAATCCGTGCGCTTCGAGATAATCGGCGACGCTGACCGGCGTCTCGAGCGTGACCTGCTCTCCGTTGACCTGCATAATATCCTTTCAGATAGTAAAAAAGGGTGCACGAAACGAACCGTACCTTAAGTGGTGCGCCCATTCATGAACCCAATCATGCGACCGTTCGACCGCTGTGATGTATTGGCTCCATCACGACCGTCTCACGGCTGAATTATGCAAACGGAATGAAAGCTGTATCGGAGAACCCGGCAAATCTGCGACAACGATTCCTTACGGCGGCATGACCCGCGTCAAGTTCCCCGGTCGAAGTCTGGCGACTTCCTCTCAGCCTCACGGCTCCCGTTCGTTACGGTTTCTCAGTGTATGCCGTTGCAGTGACAACAACAAAATAGAGCTCCCTCATCAGAGGGAGCTTCATTGGGACTAGAACGTGCCGGGGGCTTTGTAGGCGGAGCCATCCGACGTGGATGCGGGGAAGAGCTTGAGTTCTTCGACCTCGGCCTTGGCGTCGGCGATCTGCTCGCGCACGCGACCGTAAGCGGTGCCGCCCTTGCCGTTGCGGGAGTCGACCGAACCGTGGCTGGAGAGCACTTCGCGTACTCCCGGAGCCTTGTCGGCCGGCAGGAACGCGGCGAAGGTCTCGATGAAGTCATTGTCGGTCAGATCCCACAGTTCCTGGCCGCGGCCTTCGGCGAGCTTGACGCAGGCACCAGAGAGCTCGTGCGCGTGGCGGAACGGCACCCCGTTCTTGACGAGCCATTCGGCGATGTCGGTGGCCAGCGCGAAGCCGGTCGGAGCTTCCTCTTCCAGGCGGTCGCCGTCGAAGTGCATGGTCCTGACCATGCCGGTGAAGGCGGGCAGCAGCACTTCGAGCGTATCGACCTGGTCGAACACGGCCTCCTTGTCTTCCTGCAGATCGCGAGCGTAGGCGGTGGGCAGGCCCTTCAGGGTGGCCAGCAGGCCGGTCAGATCGCCGATGAGTCGGCCGGACTTGCCGCGGGCGAGCTCGGCGATATCCGGGTTCTTCTTCTGCGGCATGATGGAGGAGCCGGTGGAATAGCCGTCGTCGAGCTTGACGAAGGCGAACTCCTGGGTGTTCCAGATGATGATCTCCTCGGACAGGCGGGAGATGTCCACGCCGGTCATGGCGGCCACGAACGCGAATTCGGCCACGAGATCACGTGCGGCGGTGCCGTCGATGGAGTTGTCGGTCACGCGGGAGAAGCCGAGCTCACGCGCCACGGCCTCCGGGTCGAGGCCGAGCGTGTTGCCGGCCAGTGCGCCGGAGCCGTACGGAGAGGCGTTGATGCGCTTGTCCCAGTCGATCAGTCGCTGCACGTCGCGAATCAGCGGCCAAGCGTGGGCCATGAGCTGGTGCGCGAGCAGCACGGGCTGGGCGTGCTGCATGTGGGTGCGGCCCGGCATCACGGTGCGGCCGGCCTTTTCGCTCTGCTCGACCAGGGCGTTGACGAGGTCAAGCAGGAGTCCGGCAATCGCACGGGAGTGGCGGCGCAGCCACATACGAATCAGGCAGGCGATCTGGTCGTTGCGGGAGCGTCCGGCACGCAGTTTGCCGCCGAGTTCGTCGCCGGCAATGTCGATCAGTCCGCGTTCGAGGGCGGTGGCCTCGTCCTCATCGTCTTCGATGGGGGCGAAGGAGCCGTCATCCACATGACGCTGGAGCGTGTCGAGCGCATCCTCCATGCGCTGCAGCTCGTCGGCGGTCAAAAGTCCCGCACGGCCGAGAGCACGGGCGTGGGCGCGGGAACCGGCGATATCGTCGTCGGCCAAGCGCCAGTCGAACTGCGTGGACTTGGACAGTCGGGCCAGTTCCGGCGACGGACCGGACGTAAAGCGACCACCCCACAGGGCCAGATGTTCGTTGTTCTCAGTCATGAAGGCTCCTTGAAAAGTGAAAATAGCTGTGTTTAAGCGTAGCAATGTGTTCAAACATACAGTTGCCCCCGCTGGCGAGGGCTGTCACATGGAGTGTGACTGAGGACAGTCCTTTCAAAGACCACTCCCAGTCAGCTATGCCGACAGCCTCGCAGCGGGGGCGACTGAGTAAGAATTACTCGACGGTGTTCTTCGGGACCTCGATGCCGTTGCCGAACTTGACGTCGCGGGCTGCGGCCACGCGGGACGGCAGGCCGTAGATGTCGATGAAGCCGTTGGAGGACTTCTGGTCGAAGGTATCGCCGGAATCATAGGTGGCGAGCTTGTAGTCGTACAGCGAGGAGTCGGAACGACGGCCGGTCACGACGGCGCGACCGCCGTGCAGGACCATGCGAATCTCACCGGACACGTACTTCTGGGTGTCCTCGATGAACGCGTTGAGCGACTGAGTCGCCGGGGAGAACCACTGCGCATCGTAGACCAACTCGCCCCAGCGCTTGTCGATGTCGCGCTTGATGCGGTGCTGTTCGCGTTCGAGGCAGCAGTTCTCAAGCTCCTGATGAGCGGTAATCAGGGCCACGGCACCCGGGGCCTCGTACAGCTCGCGGGACTTGATGCCGACCAGGCGGTCCTCGATGAGGTCGATGCGGCCGACGCCCTGGGCTCCGGCGCGGCGGTTCATCTCTTCGATGGCCTGCAGCGGAGTGACGTCACGTCCGTCGATCTTGACCGGCACGCCTTCCTTGAACTCGATGACGACTTCATCTTCGACCGGCGGGAAGGCCGGGTCGTCGGTGTAGGAGTAGCAGTCCTTGGTCGGGCCGTTCCACGGATCCT
>OKRX01002499.1_pt1 | contig 12196 bp, 10 predicted proteins | sample 1601241 | NCBI WGS metagenome assembly OKRX01 (sample SAMEA3541500, study PRJEB24748) | human gut metagenome | biome: human gut; feature: human-associated habitat; material: faeces | place: China | collected 2012
ACACCCTTACCGAGATGGCCGAGATGACGATCTTCTTCTTGCTCGGCCTGCTCGTGACGCCCGCACGCCTGCCGCAGATGCTGCTACCCGGTCTGGCGCTCATGGCGTTTATGCTCTTCGTGAGCCGCCCCATCGCCGTGGGCCTGTTGTTGGCGCCCTTTAAGACCAACCCTCGCCAGGTGGCGCTCGTAAGCTGGGCTGGCCTGCGCGGTGCCGCGTCGGTCGTATTTAGTCTTTTTGCCGTGGTGGCCGACGTTTCCGGCGGTCACGACCTGTTTGACCTGGTCTTTGTGATTGCCGTGTCGAGCATTGTGGTGCAGGGCTCGCTGCTGCCGGCGGTGGCGAAGAAGCTTGACATGATCGATGCGGGCGGCGACGTGCGCCGTACGTTTAACGATTACCGCGACGAGGACGGCATGTCGTTCGTCAAGCTTAAGGTGGGCGCGGGCCATCCGTTTGCCGGTCGCTCGCTCGCCGATATTGGCAGCGTCACGAACATGCTTGTGGTCCTGGTGCTGCGTGACGGTGCACATCCGGTGCTGCCCAACGGCGACACCGTGATTGAAGAAGGCGACCTTCTGGTTATGGCCGCACCGACGTTCGAAGAGCGTGCCGAGGTTACGCTGCGCGAGGTCACCGTAACACCCCACGGTCGCCTGGCTGGACAGCGCCTGCGCGACGTGCCGCAGGGCAAGCACCCCTTTATCGTGGTGATGCTCAAACGCGACGGCCAAACCATCATCCCGGACGGCAACACCCTCATATATGCCGGCGACGAAGCCGTCATCGCCACGCTCGCGTCGTAGCGGCCAAGGGGTTGCCGTCCCAAATTGGCTACATTTGAGCATCAATCGCCCCGGCTGGGGTCTCGTTGCGGACAATTAGCGTCTCTCAAAATTAAGTGAGTAGACTTTTGCCGAATCGCCGACCACGCCACCAAAGCACAAGTCTGTGACCTGCGGGTTTGTTGAAGCAAATTTGTCGGGTGCTCAGGATTTCCAATAAAGCCTACCCACTTAGCCAGCGAGCAGTCAAAATAGAACGGTCGCGAGCTTATCAGACTCCATTGCGACGGCTTATCGTGCATATTCGCGCAGCTGCGGGTGCAGACGCCCCTTCCCAAATTAGCTACCCTAGCCGTCGTCGACGGCAAAGTCGCGGAGGGCGAGGCCTTCGCGTTCGGCTCGGACCAGGAGCTCTTGAGGCGACTCGTCCTCGATATCCATCACATCGAGCATAGCGGCCGGAAAGCCCGCGCCCGCCGCACTCCCCGCACGGTCGAGCAGACTCTCGCGCAGCTGGTCCACATCGACTTCGATCTTCATGGTGAAACCTCCCGCAAAACCAGGCCCTTACTCGTCAGTGCCGAGCTCATCCACGGCAGCGACAAAAGCCGCCGCTTGCTTTTCGTCCATCCGAGTGGCCAGACGCCCCACGGGCTCATCGTAGGCAAACTGCACCTTATCGATAAAGCAATCCCAAGCACGCTCATCCACACGCACGGCGGCCTCGCAATACTGGCTGAGCTTTTTGAGTCCATACCAAAACGCATTCACATGGCGCATAGGATCCTCATCCAGAACACCATCGTAGCGACGCCCATTGAACTCGCGCATGCGTGCCACGGCAACCTCGAGCGAATCGCCGCCCTCGGTCGAAGCCTCATCCACAAGCTTGGGAATCGGAACCTCACGGCGAACATCATGCCTGGTAGCGCCATCGTACTCGCCCACCAGCACGTCTTCGTCAAGCCGAGAATCGTAGTCGAAATAGCTCGAGCCCCTGCAAGTCCCATGCGGCGAGCCCGTACCAAACGCGCAGAACAACCCGCCGTCGGCAACAATACGACGGTAGGTCTCAAACGACTTCTTAACCTGAGCGAGCAACTCGGAAAGCTCCTCGGCATCGCACGCCGTCTCGCACGCAACGCACGCAGACTCGGGCAACGATACCGGCTCCACCATGCTCCCCGCAACGCGGGCGGCACGCTCGGCCCGATACGCCTGCGCCGCCAAGCGTGCCCGCTGCGCAGCACCGCGCACGTTGGTAAGCTCACGCTCCAACGCCACGTCACCAGCAACATCATCGGCCACGTCGTTCACAAGCCCGTCAGCGTCCTGCGACCCCGTCGCACTCAGCTCAGATTCAAACGTCGCCGTGATCATGCCCGCAAGGTCCGTCGCATCGGCGGCACAACGCAACTGCTCCAGCTGCGTGCATAGCAGATCGGCATCCAGGGGCACAGCATCCACAACGCGCACGTCGCTCAGGCGCGCCACGTCCTGCAGCACCATGGCGCCGGCAGCATCGTACGCTGAGCGCACCCTGTCCGCCGTATTCGCACGCAGCTTTACCTCGATAAACGCAAGTGTCTGCTTCAGACGCGTCAGCAGCTCGGCCTTGTCCTCCATGCGCAAAAAGGCAGCATAGCGGCGCTCGATCTGCAGCGGGCCCACAACACCCGCCTGCTTGCGAGCGCGCGCAAGAGCCGCACCCTCGACACGGCGTACGTACCCGTCAACTGCCCGAATGGCAGACTCACGCGCAGTGTGCTCGGCAGCCTCGACGCCCCTAAGCACACCCAGCAGCTCGTGGGAGCGTGCTTTGCGCACCAACTCCCCACGATCGTACCGCTCAAGCGCCGCCTGGCGCTTGGCTACCGATTCAAAGCCAAACAGCTCGTCGAGCAACTCGCCAGCAGAACGCTCGCCCGCCATGGCAAGGCCTCCCTACTCGAACACGCCAACACGCCCGTGGGCGCACGCGCACGCAAGCCCGCTCGCCCGCACCCCTACAGATCCAGAGCCTTCTTCGCAGCGTCGACGGGATTGCCATCCATGTAGAACACCGGGCTCAGGCCCGAGATAATCTCGGACGACACGCTCTGCAGGCCCGCGATGGCGCTTAGCGGCAAAATCACACGCTTGGCACCGGCGTTTTTGGCCACGCGCATAATGTCCTCGAGCCCGCGGATCTCGTCCATAGAGCCCGACATGCGCAAGATTCCCGGAATCGCCAGCGCGGGCATCACCGGGCGATTGCACGCCGCGGAGCACAGGCCCACAAACTCGGCGAGCGAAACTTCTTCGGACAGGCCCTTGCTCTGCAGGTCGTTGTAGAACAACAGGTAATCCTTGGAGCCAATGTGCATGCCCGGCGCCACGCGGTTCGCCAGGTTCACAAAGTTGTCGAACGCGGCCTCAAGCGTATCGCGCACCGGCTTGTTAAAGGCCACGCCTTCGTGCTTAAACTTGCACTCGCCGGCAACGGCCTTGTTCTCCAGCTTGTACACGGCAACCTCGCCGCTCTGCGACCTGCCCACGCCAAACACATGGCCGGACAGCAGCGGCCCGTCGGGAATCAGGGTGTCCTCGGCCTGCTCGGGCACGCGCACCACGTGCACGTCCTGCGGGTTGTCGGCATCCATATAGCCCAGGTTAACGTCGATAAACTCAACGCCTGCCATAATCTTGAGCTGCTCCTTTACGCGGCGACGGCCCTCGATGGCGTAGTCCAACAGCCAGCGTACGTCGTCCTTGTCCATGGCCTCGTCGGGAAACAGCAGCTTGGCAAGGCCGCTAAAGGTCTTGCGCACGGCAATCTCGTCACGCTTGTTAAAGTCGCTGTTAAAGCGGAAGTAACGGTCGATATGGTGCGTAAAGTCCTTGCGGCGCATCTCCTTGCAAAACTCCGACAGGCAGTCGGTGATCAGGCCGTAATGCCCGGTCAGCAGGCTCGAGCGCATCTTGGGAATCTCCCAGCCCGGCAGGTAATAGTGGATACGGTCAAAGAAGGCCGAGTCGTTGTTAAACTCCGGCGGGAACGGATCAAACAGGTGTGTGGTCTTAAGGACGTTTTGCACGGTGTCGTTGATGTTGCCCTCAAAGACCATGGAGGCATCGGCGTTGATCTGGTCGCGGCCGCGCGCGTAACTGCCGCTCGCCATGTAGTCCTTCATGATCTGCACGGCGTTGGTGTCCTTAAAGCGCATGCCGGCGACCTCGTCAAACGTCACGCAATCCCAGTGGCCCACCAGACCCACGCGGTCGGCGCGCATGGAGTTCATACGGCCGAACAGGTTGGCCGTGGTGGTCTGACCGCCAGAAAGCAAGATGGCGTAGGGCGAGACCTCTTTGTAGATATGGCTCTTGCCGGTACCACGGGGACCCAACTCGCACAGGTTGTAGTTGCGCTCGATGAGCGGCACCATGCGCTCGATAAAGTGCAGGCGCTCCTTCTCGGAAAGCTCGCTAGACTCATAGCCAGCGGAGCGCAGCAGCATATTGAGCCACTCGTCGCGCGTAAAGTACTGGCGCTCGTCGACCATGGCATCCAGGTCCAGATTGGGCATCTGGATGGGCGTGAGCGACGCCACACTAAACGGAGAGTCCTCGGGTCCGCGCTTTTTGCGCTTGGCCTTGGAGCGGCGCGGCGCATCGTCACCAAAGACTTCCATGCCAAACTCGTCTTCCTCATCCAAGGGATGACGATACTCGATGCTCATAATGCACCAAATGCCGCCTTGCAGAATTTTGGAATAGTCGCGCACGTACTCGGCCGGCATCACAAACGGTTCGATGGTCAGATTGGCAAACGATGCCACATAGATGTCTTTGTACTCGTCGAGCTTGGCCGTCACCTTATCGATGATGGTAAAGCGGCCCAGCTCGCGAATCTTGGACTTAATGCGCTCGGACTCGTCGGGACGCACGTAGTTATCGGTAAGGATCCTGCGAATGCGGTCCAGGCCCTCTGCCACGGCATCCTCGTCATCGGTTGAGCAGTACATACCCAGCAGGTACTCCAGCACAAAGGTTGGTACATTAGCGCCGCGCTTCATAAAGGCCGTCAGGTCCTTGCGCACGATCTTACCGCCAAAGTGCTCGAGCAGCTTACCGTCCAGCCCGTCCATGTCGTAGCCCTCATCCTCGAGAGCCTCGGCTGCAGCCTGGTCATAGCCATCGGTCGAGGACTCGTCCTCGGCGGGCGTGGCAGCCTCAGCGGGCGCAGCAGCGACCGGCTCCGGGGCAGGCGCAGCAGCCTCAGCCGCCGGGGCCTCCACAGGCGTCACATCCTCCACGGGCACATCCACATCAATCGAGGGAACTTCCCACAGATCGTCGTCATGGCTATCAAACATAGGGCACACTCCTAAAAACCAAAGTCAGCAACAGGGGCAAACGAAACAGCGATGGTGTACGTCTCGCGCCAAACGATCTTGCCCGACTGGGCATCGCGACAAACCAGCAAATGGGACGAGCCGGACCCAAACGACACGCCCGCCTTAAGCGTAAAGCGAGCCTCGACCACGCGGTCCTGCGGGTTGGGCGAGGTCATGTCCGCATGCACGCGGGCAACGTCGCTCACCTCGTTGCCGGTCTCATCGGTAAACACCAGCTCATACTCGCACGGCAGCACCTTGCCCGTAGCGGCCTCCTCCTGCAGCAACTTAATGCCAAACAGCGAGTTGGTAACGCGGCGGCTCTCGCTCAGCACGCGCAGCTTCGCAGTCTGCGTGTCGACAAATTCCTTTGAAGACGCGCTCAGGCGGCGATACCCGACCACCGGCACCACGAGCTCCTGCAAGCTCACGCCGCCATGCACGTAGCGCTTGGTGCCGCCGGGCCGCTTGTAGTGCACGATCCCGCGCGGGGCCAAACCAACGTAGCCGCCACCCGGAGCCACATGATCCATGTTCATGGCCAAATACAGGCTACCGTCCGCACCGTTGGCGATATCGGCCAAGGCGTCGCCCTGAGCGACCACCGCATGGCGTTTGCCAAACAGCACCGGGTCGTCGGGCAGGTCGTTCTTGCCCAGGAACAGGCATTCCGGCAGCTCGTTGGCCGTGAACAAAAAGCCGTGATCGGACGTAATCGTCACGCGGGCGCCCGGCACGTCGGTGCACACGCGCTTGGCGATCGAGACCAGCTCGTCCACGCTCTCGGCGCACGCATCGAACACGTCGCTTTCGGTGGCGAGTTTCTCCCCCGTCGCGTCGATCTTGTTGTGATACAGGTACACGATCTCGCTGGACTTGAGCAGTTCCTTACGTTCGGCAGCAGACATGTCCAGATACGCCGCGGCACTCAGGGCACGACCCATAGGCGCGGCCTTCTGCAGCACCGTCTGGCGCTCGACCGTAGAACCCGTGGGTATGCCATCGAGCAGCACGGCACCCGTTTCCATGTTGAGCGTCATGGCCTGATGCGGCAACAGCGCCGGCATGCCCATCTCGGTAATAGAGGGGAACATCGCCTGCACGCTACCCATGCGTACCTCGCCGCCGCGCTCGCGCTCCAAAGCGGCGGCCACATCCTGCGCCACCTCGTAGCGCAGCGCATCGCTGATCAGGACCACCTTGGCCTTAGCGCTGCCGGTATACGTGGGCAGCGTCTCCCAATAGAACAGGTCTTGGCGAGCGATACCCTCAACATAGCCGGCATCGCGCCACTGCGCCTGGGCGGCATTGGCCCAGCACGCGTTGCTCTCGGTCAGATACCAGTTAACGTAGTTGTTCTCGGCCCATTCGACCGCGCGGCGCTCGGGCTCCTCCAACAGGTCGACGCCGCGCAGCTTGCAGCGCTCGTTGGCCTGGCGCAGCGCGCGATAGGCCGCATCCATGCGCCACCAATCCGAGGTATAGGCCTCCCACACCTCGGCCGCCTGGGCAATATGGAATCCGCCCGCATGGTCGCGCTTAAAGGCTGCCATGTCGGCCAGCGCCAAAAGCACCTGGTAGTAGCAGGCGACATCGTCGTACCAGCACAGGTCGCGACGGGCCGCGGCAACACGACGGGCCTCGTCAACACGGTCGGCACCTTGTGCCAGCGAGGCGAGCAGGTCGCTCAAAATGGCCTCGTCAATACACGGGAATACATCCAGGCGCAGCAGATCGTCGGTAGACAGAGCGCCAAACACATGACGCAGACCGCACGCGTCCTGGACCAGCTCGCAAATCTCGCGCAGATCATCAGACGCCGCAGCATCGCCCGCCCATTCGCGGACAACGGCAATGCAATACGGCGCATAGGCAGGCGCAATATGGTTGGAGAGCTTTTGCAGCGCGGAGGCCGGCACCAACGAGGCCGCGGCCGCCAGCAGCACATGGGCGGCAAAATCCTGCAGCGAATCGCGCTCGAACAGCGCACCCTCAAAGCCCGTGCGCTGACGCACAAAGGCGGCAAGGCTGTCGGCGGCCTCAAACTTTTGTGCCAGCTCCGACAGCGCCTCCGGGCCATCGTGCAGCAGCTTAGTCAGGCACGCACGCACAATAAACGGCATGGTAGCAGCACTGGGGTCCGAACCGCCAAACATGGCAGCCAGCAGGCCCAGCTCAACATCGGCCGCGCACGCGGGCGCGGGCATGCACTTGGAGAACTTGGCAACGCGGCCCTTGGCGGCAAAGAACGACCTGTGCGCCTGCAGCGCCTTGCGAATATCCCTCGCGTTGGAGGCGCCCAGCTGATCGGCCAGCAGCGACAGATAATCCGCCGAGAACTGATCGGCATACAGCTCAACGTCCGCCAACCAATCGCCCTCAAGGCCGCCACGTCCCTGCTGGCGATACACCAGCATATCGCTCGTAGTGTCCTCACGGGCAATGAGACGCTTGACCTCAAACATATGCCCGTCGCAAGCCTCCACAAAGCGCACCGGACGCGGCAAGCGCTGCTCTACCGCTTCGCCAAAGCCGCCCTCGGCAAGCTCGGCAAACGTAGTAGCAAACTCGCCCTCCGCGTCGTGCCACACCACCACGCGGCGCTCACGGCAATCGGGCAGCGGCTGTTCAAAGCGCGCTGCCAGCTCTTCAATTACATCGAACTTTGCCATCTAACAATCCCACTGTCATACCGGTCAAAACAATTCGCGTAACGCGCAATCACGTGTGCATTATTTTATCTTTGCTAGCACATCCTGGAACTTGGCATAGTTGACCTTAACGCCGTCGTCCAGGTCAATCTTGATCATCTGGTCGGCCAGGTGATGCAGCTTTTCCTCGTAGGCAACGGTCTCGGCCAGCTGATCCTTGAGCTTTTTGATGCGCTTAGTCAGCGCGACCTTCTCGCCGCGCTCGGCCGTCGCCAGCGCGTCCTCGGCGTCGGCGATCTGCGAGCGATAGCGCTCCTGCTGCTCGTGAACGTAGTCGGTACGAATGCGCGCCAGCAGGTCGGGCGTATAGCGGTGCATGTACACCAGGGCCATAAAGCCGTTCTTTTTACCCGAATCAAACAGCCAGTAGATGGGACGTTTCTTGTAGGTCTGGCAGTGGTCCTTAAAGAAGTCCTTCAAAAAGTAGGTGCGAATCACCTCGCGCGAGGTGCCCTTGCCGCCGAGCGCCTCGGCAATAAAGGCCAGGTTCTGCTCGAGCGTCTCCTCGCCGTACACGGTGCGCACAAAGTCGATAAAATAGCGCACGATGTCGTCGTCAAAGTACTCGTCGTCGGTAATGGGCAGCACGTTGTCGCCATCGGGCATAAAAGTCACGTGATCGGGATCGGGCATCTTGGCCAGGTAGTCGTTGACCGTGGCGCCCTGGTCGGCCAGGACCAGGCCGTCGATATCGAGCGAGTAGCGGCCAAACATGCAGCCCACGGCATAGCTTATGAGCGAGGTGATCTCGTCGCGCTTGGTGCGCACGTACTTATTGCCCTTATAGCTCTCGGGGATCTCGTCGGCGGTGTCGAAGATGCGCGCAACCGATACGTACTTGTCCTCGACCTCGATGGGCACCTCGCCCTCCATGTTGTAGATCTTGGCAAAGATTCGGTTGAGCTCCTCCTCGTTAGCGCGAAGCTGCTCAAAGCGAGCATTGACCTCGGCCTTGCGAGCCTCGTATTTATCGGCGAGCAACGTTGCCATATCTCTATCCCATCCAATCAGGACCGATTAAAAGCCCAATAAAACTAGCTAAGTCAACATTGACAAGTCTACCCGACAGCAAAGCTTATAGCGCCCCATGCAGAGCATTCGCAAGCACCATTTTGAGAGTACGCCCACTACAGGCCGACCCCGCTTCGCAGCCAATATTTATTAACTTACTCCACCAGCTCCACCATTTGTTGAGCAACAAGTGCGAGCGGTAGCCATAACGCCACGACCGCATCAACTGGTTCAAAGCAACACAAACGAATACAGCCCCACCATCTCGCGCCAAAAGCCCGTGGTAAGTCTTAAAACCGCAGGCAGATTGACGAACATGTGTTTGGTCATTATAATTTCTACTTGAATAGACTCCTCGTCTCGTGGTATAAATGGTTTGCGTTCCTTTATGGAGGGCAGTCAAGGGCCGGGGGATCCCCCCGGCATTTTTGTTTTTAGGGAGACTGCATCATGAAGGAGCTTTCCGTCTTCGTCGACGAATCAGGCAACTACGGAGGGCAAAGCGCTAAATACTATCTCGTCACTCTTGTCTTCCATGACCAGTCGGCACCAGTTGTTGAGATCATCGAGAGATACGAGCGCGCGCTTAGAGAACGTGGACTTCCCGATATCCCCTTACACATGAATCCCCTGATGCACGGCAACGAATCCTACGGAGCCATGAGCACTCGCTTGCGCAGTCGCCTTCTGGCGAGTTTTGCAACTTTTGCCAACAAATGCCCCGTCACATACATAACGTTCAGTTACCAAAGAAACAAGTTCAAAAGCGATGCGACCATGTTCGCAAGAATGCGTCGCGACTTGATCCTCTTTTTGTTCGACAGACTTCAGCCCTTCCAAAGCTATGACGCTGTCAAAATCTATTACGATAACGGACAAAACGAGGTAACAGCCGTCCTTCACGCTGCATTCGAATACGTTCTTGGAAAGCAAGCGGTCATTTACAAAGAATGTGATCCGAAGCACTTCAGGCTTCAGCAAATTGCTGACTATATCTGCGAAATCGAACTGGCACAAATTAAATTCGGAAACTCCGAGCAATCAAATACCGAGCAAATCTTCTTTGGAAACTATCGTGATTTCAAGAAAAATCATCTTAGAAAGATTCGGGCGAAACGTCTCGCGTAGACCCCCAGCGCACAGCTTCTGCTATAAAGATATCGGTACCCTCGAATAGAGGGACCTCCAAGAGCCGGGGGCTTCCCTCCGGCAAGAGCCGGGGGATGTCCCCCGGCATTTTTTATGCGTTGGCATATTGTTGGCTCGACATAAAAACAGGGGGCATCCCTTGGAGAGGCGCCACCTTGCGAACCGAATTATAGAATTGAAATCAGCAGGGCAAACATACCTATTCCAGCAAAAACAACCGAAATAATAACTAATACCATTGATATGCAAAGCAACCAATGCATGCTGCTGTGTTTCCTGTTAAAGGCCTCAAACTGACCATCCAAGGCGCTACAGTAAACATCAAGCACGTCCAATGCGGTAATGGGATTCTCCTCATCACGAGCTTGACGCCAGGCATTAGAAAAATGGTCGTATTGGCTCACCGGAGATTTCAATAGCTGAGCCTTCCGAAGGACCAGGGAAAGCAAGGTCAGCACCAAGGCGACTAATAACGGAAATAAGAGCATAAAATAAACAAGGAAAATAATCCTTGACCAATGAATGCCGCATTCCTTATGAAGCTCAAGTAGCACCTGAATTGGGGTCAAATATGCTACAGAAAGAATAGTGATGCATACGAGCAGTTGCTCCGCAACACCCTTTAAGCTCGCATCACGATCTCTTTCTGTCTGAAGTGACATTTCTGCAACAGAAGCAACTAGTTCGCATAGTTCCTTTTCGCCAACACCAGTCTCCCTATCATCCCTAGAACAATCCTGCTGTTTTTGCCGCTTGTTTTTCTTACTCATGTTTTTCCTCTCCGTCAGGCTTTGAGGCAGAAGAGCCGTGATCGGTAAGGGTGAAATAGCCCGATCGCGTCCTTGCGCGACCAAGGGGATTGCCGCCCTCAAGATGCCCTTTACTAGAACGGATATCGGCTTGTTTGGCTTTTTTCTTCTTCTTTTCCTGCTTACCAGACATAATCAGTAATCCTCACTGCTCAAAACTCCTATATCAATGGATGACGCTTGAAATTCCAGGAGGTTTCAAACGAATCCCAATCGAGCCTGGAAACCAATACACACTCATTCGTTATTGCATCAATTTCAGCGCCATCCTCATTTGTAGCATCCAAATAAGGCAGCTTTGCGATGTCCCCTGCATTGCAATGTAGCGTGGGAGAAATAAACTTAAGAAAACTTTCTGCCGATGATGAGTTTAGAAAGCCCGCTATTCTACAAAGAAGGTCCTTCTTGGGAAAAGCGCTTATGCCGACATGGTCGAACATTAAGCCCGGCCCATTTAATCGAAATGAATTTCCTCCGCTCGTTATATCGCTCCAAGAAACAGATTCCTCCCCTTGCAATGAGAGGTTCACAGGCCGATATCCAGGCAATTCCGACATTCTTGCTTGAGCGTCGCCGTCAAAATTCATTACATTTTCTAGATTTCCGTACCACTTCCTATATGCGCCCCCCTTGTTGCACAAAAACCAAGACGCTCCTAAAGAATCGGCTCGTCCAGTTTTCGACAAACAACATTCCCACCAGAAGTGAATAAAATCATCATTATTGCCAGTCGTAATCCCGGCCTTTGGATTTGCCACCGAGCTAAGCAATTCTCCATTTTGATATGAGGAAAGAGCGCCCGATCCAGCCCAGTAGGCGATGGGGGTGCCGGGGATCTGCTTGAAGGTCTCGGCGTCGCGGCGGTAGAACCGGCCGCAGTCGGGGTTCCGGATCGCCTCCAGGGCCTTCTGGCGCTTGGCATCGCTGCCGTTGATGTCGACGAGGCGCACGTAGACGCCCTCGCATGCCGCGCGGCCGTTGTAGACGACGTCGGCCGTGACGTTGACGACCTCGCCGCCGATGGCGTCGAACGCGCGGGGGCCCAGGTGAAGCATGGACAGGATCGACTTGCTCCCGATGAGCGAGGAGCGCATCTTCTCGAAGCTGCCCAGGAACATCCAGCTCTGCATGGTGATCATGGCCGCGTAGCCGCGGTCCTTCGCCAGGTTGAACCCGCGCTCGATGAAGCACGTGCACAGGTCGCTCTTCACGTCGGGATAGCTCTTCTTGACCCAATTGGACATGAAGGGGCCGAAGCTGGAGCTGCCCATGTAGGGCGGGTTGGCCACCACGCAGTCGTTGCGTGATGGTGACTATGTTGTGGGCGTGGGCGTCTGCCGCCCCGGCGCAACCGT
>OKRX01002510.1_pt1 | contig 12145 bp, 6 predicted proteins | sample 1601241 | NCBI WGS metagenome assembly OKRX01 (sample SAMEA3541500, study PRJEB24748) | human gut metagenome | biome: human gut; feature: human-associated habitat; material: faeces | place: China | collected 2012
GAACGGCTCGGGGACCCAGCTTCCGATTCTGACCATGCCAAATGACGACATTACCCATCCGATTCCTGATCTTACCGGGTACATTACGGAAGGCCAGGTGGTTCTGGATCGTAGCCTGCATGGCCAGGCAATCTATCCGCCCATCAGCATTCTTCCGTCGCTGTCCCGCCTTATGAAGGATGGGATCGGAGAAGGATACACGAGGGAGGACCACCAGGATCTGGCAAACCAGCTCTTCTCTGCCTACGCAAAAGTAGGCGAGGCCAGGAATCTGGCTTCTGTTATCGGAGAGGATGAATTGTCTCCTATCGATAAGCAGTATCTGAAGTTTGGAGAGGAGTTCGAACACCGCTATATCGGCCAAGGACCTACCGAGAACCGTACAATTCAGGATACCCTAGATCTTGGGTGGGAACTTTTAGGACTACTACCAAAAGAGGAACTGGACCGTATCGATACGAAGATGATCGATAAGTACTATCCGAAAGAGGCGCAGGAGGCTTAAGGATAAAGCGATATTTTGACAGAAAGGAAGTCGGTATATGGATCCCCGGGAATTTCCAACCAAAGGAAACTTAATGCTTGCGAAGAATTCGCTTGCCCTTGCCCACCAGGGATATGACCTGATGGATAAGAAGCGCAACATTCTGCTGAAAGAGTTAATGAGCCTGATAGATGAGGCCAAAGATATACAGGAACAGATCGATACCACCTTTACTAAAGCCTATGCATGCCTGCAGAGAGCCAATATAGAGCATGGAATCAGCAAGGTTCAGGAACTGGCATTTACCGTCCCGATCGAGGATTCCATCCGGATCCAGACTCGCAGTATCATGGGGACGGAGATACCATATGTGAAGTATGACGCGAAGCAGAATGACCTGACCTACTCATTCAGTACGACGCATGAGTCTATTGATATTGTCCGTGAGGCATTCCGTGAGGTAAAGGATCTGACCATCAAACTGTCGATGGTCGAGAACGCGGCATACCGGCTGGCGACGAACATCAAGAAGACCCAGAAGCGTGCCAATGCGCTTAAAAATATTACTATCCCTATGTACAGCAATCTGGTATATACGATCAATAACGCACTGGAAGAAAAGGAAAGGGAAGAATTCACGCGGCTGAAGGTTATAAAGAAAATGCAGGGCAAATAAGAAGCATATTGATGAAAGAGACGGTCTATAGGCAGAAGACTGTCTCTTTTTTTGACTCTGCATCAGGAATATGCACCGAATGACATGAATAGAAAACAAAAAAAGCAATAATTGCGTCATTTGACAGAAAATCATTGATTATATGGAGATAGGTGTACGCAACTTATTGCAACGTTCCCGTAAATTAGTTATAATGATACTGTTCATTAGGAAAGTATACAAAGATGATGCCTCAATTGGAAAATAGTTGAAAAGGGATGTGCCAATGGAACAGAATAAAAGTAAAGACAATGTATTATACGTAAAGATGTTTGGCAGTTTTTCCATGATTTATGCCGGGGAATCTGTATTGGGAAATAAGGTAAGCGAGACGCAATTTACGTATATGATGCAAATTCTTTTGCATAACCGGAAAAATGGAGTCAGCCGGGAAAGTTTGGAAGAGATGCTGTTCGGAGACCGGGATATCAAGAATATCCATCACACAATGCAGAGTGTTATCTATAATGCTAAGAATAAACTGAGAAAAGCCGGTCTTCCAATAGCAAATTATATCCGTATGGAAAAGGGCGTGTTCTATTGGACCGATGATATACTGGTTGTTGAGGACGCTGCAGAGTTCGACCGTCTGTACAAGGAAGCGCAGGAAGAAAAGGACATAAATGCCAAACTTCAAATTCTACTTGAGGCATGCCATTGTTACACAGGGGAATTCCTATCTATGTACGCCGGTGTCATGTGGGCTGCCGCAGAAGCAAGGAGATACCGAGAGCAGTTCTGCCAATGCGTGGAGAAAGCAGCAGAGATACTCCGGGACAGGCAGGACTACCTGCAACTAGAGCAGTTAGGTACATATGCGTCCAGCATTGCGCCGTTTTCCGATTGGGAGAGTCTTACTATGGAGGCGCTGATCGGAATGGGCAGATATGAGGAGGCTGGCAGTTTATATGCAGAGACCGTTGACCGTTACTTTAAAGAAAGAGGCATCCGGCCATCGCAGAAGTTAATGGATTCGCTGGATCAATTAGGCGAACAGATGCTGCATCCCTATGGAATGCTTGACAAGATACAGACAGAACTTGCCGAATCCAGAACGGATATATACGGCGGGTATCTGTGCTCCTATCCTATATTCCAAGGAATCTACCGCATGGTGACCCGGATGATGGATCGAGGAGGCCAGTCCGTCTACCTGATGTTATGCACGATTATTGACAGCAAAGGAAACCCCATGAAGGACGGAGAACCGCTGGAACAGTTATCCCGCCGCCTGGGCGATGCGATCTGTGCATCTATCCGCCACGGAGACGCGGTCAATCGATATGGAAAAGGCCAGTACCTGGTACTGCTGGTTAATACGACGATTGAGAACTGTGCCATGATCCAGAAGCGGATCAATAATAATTTTCTGATTGGGAGGCAGCGTACTGGGGTTCAATACTATGTAAGCAGCGTGACTTGTGAAATTGAATAATAGATGTGCAAGGCATATTTTTAATGCTCCGCTCCTCGTTATTGCGAGAAGCTGGGGCTTTTTTTCTGCCTGAAAAGTGAAATCAATAAAAAAAGTCAAAATCTCCTTTTAATTGGTTGATTTTTGATTCTTCCTTTGATTAGTGCTTTGCTATGATGACATTAGAATCAAGATTTATATGGGATAATGCTGAAAGATAAAGCGGCGAGGAGATGAAGAATATATGAAATTACAGAAGGTGTCAGCCATCCTAGGCCTTACTGTCTGCCTGATCGGAACCCAGATTCCCGGCAATTATGCAGGGAATGTGGCGCAGGCAGCACAAGAAGAGCCAGGAAGTATAAGCCAAGGAGAATCTCAAAATATACCGGCGCAGTCTGATGAAGGAAGCGGCTCCGGTACGGAAGGAGATGAAGGAAGCGGCTCCGGTACGGAAGGAAATGAAGGAAGCGGCTCCGGTACAGGGGAGATACCTGGCCAGGATACGAAACCAGTAAAGCCGGATACAGGAGCAGAACCAGGGGGTGGGACAAGAACAGAAGTGCCCGGGCAACCCCCTTCAGGAAGTGGAAACATAAAAGTACAGCCAAGGATAAACGGGGGAGAAAAGAGCACAGCAAGCTACAGGCCTTCCGCGAAGTTCCTGGATGACCGGGAGAAGATAAAGTATAACATGGAGATTCCGTTAGACAATATGCCATCCTTCATCACCCAGGAGATGATAATCGGGGCATTAAAGTGCCAGGATGAGACAGGCTATCCCGCATCTGTTACGATTGCCCAGATTATCCAGGAATCTGGATTTGGCAAGTACGGACCGGGAGGAGAAGAAGGGAAAGGCTTATCCTATCTGGCATACCAGTATAATAATTTGTTTGGAATCAAAGGAACAGGCCCTGCGGGCACCGTAGACATGCGTACTGGCGAGCAGGCCAGTGACGGATCCGCTTATATGATTACTTCCGGCTTCCGTGTGTATAACACTTATACGGAATGTATAGAAGATAGAACGGAACTATTAAAAGAGGTATATAAGGATCTGACTTTTGGTGTCGAAGATGCCAATACATTTGCCATAAAGGTGGGCAGCCGTTGGGCAACCGATATTCAGTATAGTCAGAGCCTGATTGGACAGATGGAGAAATATGATCTATATAGGCTCGACCGCATGACGCTGGATGAGTTTGACGGGCTTTTGGGGACATTTGTAAATCCCTGTCCCGGCTCGACTCTGACTAGCAGCTTCGGCCCCAGAAGCGCGCCAAAGGCAGGCGCAAGCACATATCATAAGGGCATTGATATGGGAACGGGCGCTTACCATATCCCAACCTATGCGGCCGCGGCAGGAACCGTAACATTAGCCGGAGAGATGGGGACAGCCGGCCTTATGGTTGAAATTGACCATGGGGATGGGCTGGTCACCAAGTACATGCACCATGACAAAATATATGTTGAAGAAGGACAGAAAGTAGAGAAAGGGCAGCAGATAGGGCTGTCGGGCACGACAGGCAATTCTACAGGAAACCATCTACACTTCCAGGTGGAAGAAGATGGGGTGGCAATCGATCCCAGCCTGTACCTGGGGTTTTAGCAACTCGTCTGAAGTTCTTCCGGGATCAGCCATCACCGGAAGAACTTCCCCTCCAATGAGCGGGAACAGAACGAGCATTCCAAATCCATTTATCAGTTCACAATGCTAAAGTCAATGATAATTATGTAAAAATCCTTTTTTCACACGTACTTTTGTCGGTTCTTTTGTCTGTGCGACTGCTAAAATAGACGAAAGGTAAAAGCGCATAGCGGCCGGAAAATGTTTACGAAATGCCTGGTTAGGAACGCCTTAATAAATAATAGAAGGAAGAAACAATGGTGGAGAAAAGAACATACTACATCGGTTCTCCGAACGGAGTTATTCTCTGCGTGGATAGGCGGCTGAATGGAGAGACGATTGGCCGGATTTATCACGCATACAGCAAAGAGGCAATATACATCTCATGCATGGAAGAGATGATCATCTATTTGGAAGGTTTCTTTGATAGATTGAGATTCCCGTTTCCAGGGACGGATGACAAGACATTCCGTATATCGGAAAAAAAGACAGAACGAGAAGAAAGGATGATAAAGGTTATGCGAGAAGAAGACATATTAGAGAATCATGGAGATGCCGGCACTTTTATTATCCGCGTACAGCATAGGCAGCATAGCAGCTGGCAGGGACTGATTACCTGGGTAGATGAGGATAAGACGGTTGCGTTCCGGTCAGCACTGGAACTGATTAAACTGATAGACGAAGCGTTGAATGATAAAGACGACGAGTCGGGTAACGAGACATTGGTAAAGAGATGAGAAAACGTGCAATTATGATGGAATTGGAGGAATACGCGTTATGAAAATGTTAAAAAGATGGCTCGCGTTTTTCGTGGTAGTGGTATTGCTTATAGGAGTAGCGTTTAACGGACGTAGCCCAATTGCTGCGAGTCAGATAGACAAAGTGAATACGACAGAAGGGGCGGCAGCAGAACCCGCAATGGAGCAGCAAGGAAGCGAAGCATCAGAAGCCGCGGACAACAGCAATGCAGGGAGCAACGGCGATACGAATGGGGCGACCGTGCAGGAGATAGCGCCGGATACACAGGCAAGCGAAAGCCAGCCAGCGGCATCGATAGAAAACATAGAGAATGGAACGGCAGTACATCAGGATGCAATGGAACTGAAGCAGGAAGTGAAAGATGAGAACGGTGAAGTTATCTGCACCGTAACGGCGAATCTTCAGGAGGGGACATTCGAGGCAGACACCTCCGAAGTTTCAATGGAAGTTGCAGCGGTGGAAACCAATATTTCTGAAGAAGTAAAGGCGTTGATGGAAACGACCATAGGCGAAGGGCAGATGCTGGGAGAATACTTCTTCTATCATATTATCTTCAAAATAAATGGCGTGCCAACAGAACCAGGGCGTGAAGTCAAGATCACATTTGAGCCCAAGGATTACCAGATTGCAGATGTAAAGAAAGCAAGAACCTTCTATTATAATGAAGCCAATTCTATCGCAGGAAATCAGCAGGCTGAAATCATAGAGATCACGCAGAAGGCAGATAAGATCGCAGAATTGCAGAATGCCGGACAGAGCATAGACAACATTGACGATTATGATCTTGCTGAGATCGCTTTGAGAGATGATGGCTCGGCAGATAAGATTCAGATGGAGGGCAGACGCTCCACGATCTATGGATGCTACCTGGAAGAGCCAAAACCAGAAGAAGAGACGGCGGATGGCAATAATTCTTCCGAAGGAGAGATAAAGGAAGAAGAGACGGAAGGCAAAACGGATATATCAGGTACGGCGGGTCCCATTGAGGATGCAACAACCTTACAATATGAAGATGAAAATGTATCGGTAATGGTTAGCGCGAATAGAGAAGGCATCATACCTGCGGATTCAAAACTTAAGGTCATTCCTGTCCTTCCGGATGATAAGAAAACCAAAGATCAGTATAAAGAAGTAGAAGAAAAACTGAAGGACAAGGCGAAGAATGAAAATTACAGCATTGCAGGATTCCTGGCTTATGATATTAGTTTTGTTGATGAAGATGGGAAAGAAGTCGAGCCAGACGGCAATGTGAAAGTCACGATGGAATACAAGAAAGATGTAATGCCAGAAGAGGTGAAAGGAACAGAGAAAGACCTGGGCGTAACGGTGATGCATCTGGAGGAAAATGGGAAGGGCCAGGTAAAGAAGGTTGTCGACATGGGTGCGGATGTCGGATCGAAAGCATCTGTGGAAACAACAGACAACGGCAAGGTGAAAAAGGCAGAGTTTGTTACAGATAGTTTTTCCACGTTTACACTTGCATGGCAGGAATATGAGCCATCACTTACAGATTATGCAAACGGCTCTGTGAGAACTAGCGTTAACAGCTTGGGAGCGCCGGAACACAATAAGCGTATCAAATATAACGAGAAAAATAAGGATTATACGCTGACACTTGACGTTACCGGGAAGAGAGGAAAAAAGACTGGCGTAGATGTACTGCTTGTAATTGATAAGTCTGGAAGCATGGGCTTAAATGATAACGGCCGGACGGATGCTAATCATTTCAACTTGATGCCGACACTTAAGAATACGGTTCCGACTCTTGTCGATACGATATTGCCGGATTCGGATTCTGTAAACCGGGTGGCAGCAATCAGTTTTAGCAGTGATGATTATACAGGGAAAGATATTAGTACTGACTGGGTCGACTATAATGGGAAAAGTGGATTCAATCAGAAGATAGAAGGCCTGGGAACAAAGGGAGGAACCAACTGGCAGCTGGCAATGCGCAATGCGGATAAGAAGTTGGAGCCAAGAGCCGAAAGCGAGAATAAGAAAGTCGTAGTGTTCTTGTCCGATGGCGAGCCTACGTATCGATATGAAAAAAGTTACCGTTATCCATACGAGGAATATGAAGCGGGCGGCGGACAGAGTTATAGCAGTGCTAATCTTACGAACGCGGTGAATGAAGTTGCAGGTTCTGGCTATTTAAAGGATGCCGAGATTTATTCGGTATATCTGACGAGCCAGACCAGCACAAGAATGACAGAGTTTGCAAATAAACTTGCAGCCAAGAATATTAATGCCCACGCCAAAGATGGAACGAATATGGCAAGCGCGCTTCAGGAGATTATCAATCAAATTGTCGCGCCAGCGTATCAGAACGTGGTTATTGAGGATACTCTGAGCGAATACGTTCAGTTTCATGATTTTGACCAGGAAGGGAATCCGGTAACAACGGTAAAGAAGACCACGGCTGATGGAAGGACGACAACGCTTGGGAAGAGTGATTACACTCTGAACTATAATTCCTTGACAAAGAAGATATCCGTCGGCCTCCTAAATGGAGAAGCATTGGAAGAGGGGGCGACATATAGCATCAGTTTTGATGTGGAGCCGACCGACGCCGCAACGGATTACTTTATAGAACATGGAGAATATCCACATATTGGAGATGAAGGTACGGATGCGGAAGGAAATTCCACCAGTTCTGGCAAAGAGGGATTCTATTCAAACAGTACCGCAACGGTTAAATATAAGGAAAATAAGGAATCCTTGCAGCAGACGGCAACATATGCAATGCCGGTCGTACAGGTGGAAAAAGCATTCTGCGATTTTAGTTTTGATAAAGTAAATTCAAAAGGCAATCCGGTAGCTGGCGCAAAATTCCTGCTGAAGAATGATAAGGATTCTTCCATATATTATGAAGCGGTTTCGTATAGCGACGGAAAAGTTACCTTTAAGAACCTGCGGGTTGGCGAGTATACGTTGACGGAAACGGCACCCGCGGATGGATATGTAAGAGAAACGGCAGAATGGAAGGTGAAAGTCGAAAGGGGCAAAGACGGCAGTATTACGGCAGCCCTATACCAGTCTGATGGAACAACTCTGACAGAAGGACAAAAAATTGTCAACTACACGGAGAAGGAAGAAGCAGTCAAGAATTTGGAGAGCGATAAAACCGCCAGCGTGGTCAATGAAGCGGATCGGATATTCCAGATTGATCTGTCAGCATCTACCAAAGGCAGGGAAGAGGGAATCGCAGCGCAGGCGGCGAGTATCGTGCTCGTGCTGGACGCAAGTTCCTCTATGCAGGAGAATGGCAAGAAACTGAGTGACATACAGGATGCGGCAAAAGCCTTTGTGAACACGACGAAAGAGAAATCGCCCATCAGCGAGATTGCCGTGATATGGTATCAGGGATCAGAGGGATCAAATCCGACGATCACGGACAGTGGATTTTATACGCTGGATACAAGTAATAACGTGAACGCCATCAATCGCTTCATCAGCAACAAGTATGCGTCTGGCGGAACACCTATGGGCGACGCGTTAGAAGAAGCCAATTCTATATTAAGCGGACGTTCGAATTCCAGCAAGTATGCACTCCTTTTTACGGATGGAATGCCAGGATATAATTCCGGCAACAATAGTTTCAACTGCATGGTGGCGAATCATGCAAACAATGAGGCTAAGGAAATTAAGGAATATGCCAAATTATATACAATTGGATACAAATTAAGCGGCAGTTTTAAGTGGGAAGAAGGCCATAGCCAGGATAGTACTAATAATCACGGAAGCCACAGGACCGAGACGAAGGCTGCGGACTTTCTTAAGAATTACCTGGCATCGAGCCCAGAGGGTGACAGAACCTACGCTTATACGACGGATAACACCGATGGCCTGACAAAGATATTTGAAGATATTGCCGGCCAGATTGGAGATTTTTATAAGATCAGTCCAGAAAAGATCGTTGACGTGATCGATGCGCGCTTCGAATTGACGGAGGAGTCCAATAAGAAACTGGAGGCAATGGACGGCGTGACGGTAAAAGTGAATCAAGATGGCACGACTACCATCACCTGGACAAAGGATGCAGCCGTGATCGGAAATGCGGAGTCAACAGATCCTGACAATCAGCCATGGAGCGCTAGTTTTCAGGTGAAGGCAAAGGATGACTTTATTGGCGGCAATATGGTACCTACGAATGGCGCAGCATCCGGAATCTATATAAGCGAGGATTCGACAAAATTATTCCCGCAGCCATCCGTCAATGTACGACTTCTTTCCTTGGATATGGAAGATAAGGAGATTACAGTATATAAAGGAGACTCCATTAAACCAGAAGGATTTGCTGATGAACTGGCAGATACGCTCAAGATTCTAGAACTTGATCAAAAGACCGCTACAGATACGGGAAAGCCAAGTTATCCGGAACTGACAGAGTCTCAGAAAGCAGAACTGCAAGAAAAAGGAACCATTACTTTAGGCGAGGATCCGTCTGTCAAATATGTTTATCCAAATACGGATGAAGCGGTTGGATACTTTGTATATACCTATAAACTGTCCGAGAATCCTGGCGGCAATATGGCGGAACATGTAACTGATACAGCAGGAGAGAGAGTAGAAGTCTATGAACTGAACATTCAGTTTATACCATATGCTACGGCTGATCGAGGAGCAATGCCAGAACTTGGAGGAGTCCTTCCACCAACGCAGACCGGTGGAACAGAACTCAATCCGGATACGGATCGGCTGATTGCACAGGGCGAATATGTGGTAAATGTAATTGCCGGAGAAGTGCAGATCACAAAGAAACTGACGGAAACATCCGATAAAGACCAGACATTTATATTTACGATAAAAAAGGATGGATTGGTTTATAAGACAGTTACTTTGACCGTGCCTGCGAATGCCACGCAAGCAACTTATGCAGGAGAGGATCTAAAAAACCTTGCGCGTGGCGAATATCTGGTTGCCGAGGCTCTTACTGATGGATATGCCATAAAGGAATTTTCAATAGGCGAGGGAACAAACTGCAAGAGTAGCAAGAATGAGTCAGAGGAAACTGCAACGTTTACGATGGGCCTGAACAAAGCAGGGAAAGATGTGATCGCTGAAGCCGACTATGAGAGTGGCATCTTAGGGCAGGCAATCTATACGAACGAGAAGGTAATAAAAGACTGGAATATTAAGAAGGTAAGTTCCAGCGATCCAAAACTGGTTTTGGCCAATGCACAGTTTAAGCTGCAATCGACTACTGGCAGCACGGCTTACTATGGCAAGTCAGATAAAACTGGCATTGTGAAGTGGTATGTCAATGAGGACTGCACGCAGGCATTGACGGGCAAGATTGCTGCAGATATGTATCAATTATCGGAGATGAAAGCGCCTGACGGCTATGCCGTAAGCACGGACATCTGGATGGTAGAAGTTACAAAGAATGGCGCATTAAAGACCATTACGTCTGATGGCAAAGTAATAGAAGGCAACAGGGAAGAAGGAACGACAACCATATTCTTCCAGTTTGAGAATGATCCGGTATACGCCCTTCCGGAGGCCGGAGGCCCGGGAATATTCTGGTATACTGCTGGTGGCACGCTGCTGATGATCTTGGCAGGTATGCTGGCTCTATATAAAAACAAGAAAAGCGAGGCAGTGCCTCGAAATTAAAAATCCAATGGAGAAAAGGAGAAAAGAGTATGAGCAAGATTAAAAAAGTTTTAGCAATGCTTCTGACATTAGCTCTGGTGCTGGGAATGGGGATCACTACCTTCGCGGCTCCGGGCGACGCTAACAGCAAGGTTACCGTTAAGAATGCAGACAAAGCTACGTTAACGATTGCGCAGGTTATCGAGACAGACAATACAGCGGTAACAGGATGGAAATTTACAGATGGCGCAGCAGCGTCATACAGAACCGCATTTGGAGGCGCGGCAAATGGGGACGATGATCAGAGAATTATTGCCGGCCTGATCAAGTATGTTGATGCAGACGCAGTAATTGATGATTCCATTAAAGATAAGATAATAGCCGCGGACGCAGATAAGATTGCTGCAGCGTTAAAAGGACTTAGCAATAATATGTTTATGCCTTTTGTAAATGGCAGTGCAGTTACCTCCGCCGGAGTTTATGCGATCAGGGCAACAGAAGAAGGCTATGTATATAGCCCAATGGCAGTTTATGTAGGATTTGGCAAGGAAGACACAACAGAAATAAATGCAAAAAAAGCGCCAAATAAGGTGGATAAGACTGCAGAAGATAAAGAGAAAGTGACAGAGATCAGTAAGACGGTTACATATACTGCAAAATCAACGATACCTTATATTGCTGAGACAGATACGAACAAGACCTATGTATTCGAGGATACATTGAGCGGCGCGACTTATAATGTAGTTAATGGAAAATTACCAGTGAGTGTAAAGGTTGGAACAGGAGAGCCGGTATCTTACTCTGCCGATGTAACAAAAAATGCTAATGGCACGTCTTCATTTGTATTAGATTTATCAAGCTTAGTTCAGAATAATGACTATGCAAATCAGAGCATTGTAATCTCTTATGATGTTACGGTGATAGATACGAAAATTGGAAATGATATTCAAGTAGGCAATGACAAAAATAATCCGAACGATAAGTATGGATCTGATCATGAGGATGTTTATACAGGCCAGATTATATTAACCAAGACCGGAGACGGCGGGAAGACGCTTGAAGATGCACAGTTCAAAGTATATAAGAAAGTAAAGAATGATGCTGGGAAAGAAGAAGTTCTATTCGCGCAGTTTGACAAGGATAACAAACTGTCTGGCTGGGGAACGGAAGATGCAGCAACGGTCATTGTTACAGGCAAGGATGGAACCGTTAAAGTTCAGGGCCTGGATTTAGGAACCTACTACTTCAAAGAGACAAAGGCTCCGAATGGATACAGCGTAAATACGACGGATTCTGATGCTAAATTAGAGTTAAAAGATGGACACCCAGCTACAGCTTCTGTAGAGGCGTCAGCTACCATAGCGGATACGAAGCTTAACGCTCTGCCAGGAACTGGTGGTATCGGTACAACGATCTTCACAATTGGTGGCTGCCTGATCATGATTATCGCAGCAGCACTGTTCTTTGCATCACGCCGCAAAGAAAACAAATAGTTTATTTGGCTGCAGGGCGGAGAAGCGTCCGCCCTGCATTTTATATATACAGCAT
>OKRX01002518.1_pt1 | contig 12117 bp, 8 predicted proteins | sample 1601241 | NCBI WGS metagenome assembly OKRX01 (sample SAMEA3541500, study PRJEB24748) | human gut metagenome | biome: human gut; feature: human-associated habitat; material: faeces | place: China | collected 2012
AAGCCCGGCAGGGCGCTGCACTTGGAGAACTTATGAGGAAAGCAAAAATGCTGAGGTCAGCTGTTTTCAGCAGGGATCTCGGTAATGCGCAGGTAGACGATCGACATCTTGCCGTCCTTCACGGCAATGCCCACGCTGTTGCAGCGGTAATCCACCAAGCCCGCAATCATAGTATCGGTATAGCGTTTGTTCAAACTATAGTTGGTTTCTTCCAGATCGCTGGTCCACACAGCATCGGGACCAGAAAACTTGCTCAGGCTGGATGCTTCAGCGGTATCCTGTGCATTGGAAATGCGCAGGCCCTGCTGGGCCAGAGCGGCTTTCAGCTCGTTAAATGCTTTGGTCTTATCGCCGCCGTTCAGATATGCTTCTGCCAGTGCTGAAGCTTCTTTGCTGTAGGCCGGGGCGGAAACGAAGTTCATCTTTGCGGTTTTCTGCTCGATCACTTCATATACAGCCTGCACGGCCGGGTCTTCCGGGCGGGGACTGGTAGGCACAGGGCCGTTCACACTGCCGCCAGAACAGCCAGCCAGCATCCCTACCGCCAGCACACCGGCCAGCATTGCGGACATCAGTTTTTTAAACAGTTTCATCGTTTTTTCCTCCTGTCCGGTTTATTCCTGTGCAGCTGCATCCGGGAAACGGACATACACGGTGCACTCGTACTTTACTTCTTCCTTGGTATCGGCATTCGTCAGGGTGACGATTGCAATACCCACACGGTTTGCACCCTTCTGGATGATCGTGTTCTTCATGCTTTTGACGGAGAGCGGAGCTTTGGCTGCAGTGTCATAAGGGTTCAACTCATACACCAGATACTCTGCACCATCCATCAGAGCAGACACATCCATTTTAGCCTTGTTGATCACAGCAGCAGACGGTTGCGTGGTGTAGTACCGGTGAATCACAGCCGCCTTGGCAATCTCCTGCGCGATGGGTTCCAGTTCAGCACAGTAAACCGGCGTCTTTACATTATATTTTTTACAGGTTTCCGAGACGCCCTGATACAGTGCCAGAGCTTCGGCGTCATTGGGCAGCGGAGTGTTCGGGGCAGCCGGTGCGCCGCTGCATCCGGCCAGCATCCCCATCGCCAGCACGAAAGCCGCCAGAGAGACACGCTGCATCGTTCCCCCGGCGAATTGCAGGAAAAGAAATGATCCGAAAACAGTCACCACCAAACTGATGCCGATAATCAGGCCACTCTTGAACCCCATCGCCAGCATCAGGATAAACACGACGATGACGACGGATTCGATCAGGTTGATGACGAACGTTCCCAGCGAATCCCCCACACGCTCGGGCTGATAGAATATTTTATGGCAATCTACTCCGGCCGGCAGACGGTTATCTTTCAACTCCGCCAGCTTCGCTTCCACGGCTTTGCCGACCTTCACGATATCCGAACCGCTCGAAGCAGCTACCAAAATGCCGATAGAGCGCTCCTGATTATAGAACATCTCGTTACGGGTTGGATCTTCATACCCCTTTTCGATCAAGGCTATGTCGCGCAGACGCAATTGGTCGTCGTCATGGCCCTGGATAAACATCTTGCCGATGTCGTCCACCGTTTTGAAACGATCGTTCACCGTCACTCGGATGCGGTTGTCCCCGTTATCATAGTAACCACTATAGGTTGTCTCGTTTTGTCCGTTCAAGGTAGCCAGGACTTCGGCCGGTTTCACGCCAAGGTTGGCCATGCGGTCCTGCAACAGGGAGATATTGATACATTCGGAACGTTCCCCATATATATCCACCCGGTCCACTCCTTCTATTTCGATTACTTCCCGCTTGATCAGTTCGGCATAATCAGCCATCTCCCTATCGGACAGTCCATCGCCCGTCAATGCGTAGAACATGCCGAACACCTTGCCGAAATCGTCTTGTACGATCGGTGTATTAGCTCCGGAAGGAAGCAAGGCGGAGGCATCGTTGACTTTCCGCCTGAGAAGGTCCCAATGTTGCTCCACGTCATCGTCCTTGACGGTGGTCAACAATTCGACCTGAATCAAGGACAGATCATTGAACGAATAGCTTTCGACATTATCGACATTGTCCATCTTACGGATACTTTTTTCGAGCACATCCGTCACTTCCAACTCCACCTGATGGGCCGATGCACCCGGATAGGTAGTTGCCACCATTGCCAGCTTTACCTTGATCTCCGGATCTTCCAGCTTACTCATTTGATAGCAGGCCAAAGCTCCGCCCGCCAACAAAACCGCAACCAGAAAATAGACCAGGTTCCGGTTCTGAAATCCCCATTTGCTTATATCCATCACAACAATCCTCCTACATTCGTTTTAGAACCGGTGGCCAAAGGCCGGACATTTTCTCCATCTTCAATATGATGCACGCCGGAGGCAACCACGATTTCACCGGCATGCAGCGTATCGGAAACAACCATCGCACGTCCGTCGGACAACAGGCGCAGAACCGTCACCTCGCGGCTATGGACTTTCCCCGCGGACGGATCATAGACAAACACGTACGTTTTACCATCCTTTTGCAGAAGTGCCCCGCTCGGAACGAAAACAGGCTGTGAATCAATCTCATTGCAGTAGATCGTGACCATCGTATTCATTCCCGGTGAAGGGAGAGGTAACTTACCCGGAACCATTTGCAGGCGCATCGTGTACAGTTGGTTCGCATTGGCTTTCGGAGTGACGCTGATCAATTTCAAAGGATAGTTTTCTCCCGGATAGAGGTCGAACGTGCAGTGGTAGCCATCAAACCGGTCTCGCCGGATATAGTCGGCTGCCGGAAGATTGATTTCCACTTCCGGAATACCGGCGCTGACCATCGAGATCACGGGCATACCTGCTCCGATCGTTTCATGTGCATCGAACAGCTTTTTCTGTATGAAGCCACTGAATGGAGCATACAGCCGAGTATATTCCAACTGGTCTTTATGATGCTGATATTTTGCAGTGATCTGTTTCAGGCCGTACACGGCTTTATCGTTGGCATTAGGCGTGGTCCCGTTTTCTTTATAAAGAGCCATGACACGTTCGGCTTCCGCCTTGATCTGCTTGTATTCGGCCTCCGTAGCATCCCGTTGCACCCGATAATCTGCCGGATCCAATTCGGCCAGCAGTTGTCCTTCTCTCACGCGGGCGCCGTCTTCCACATATATTTTACGGATTGTCCCGCTCACACGGAAAGCCAGGCTGATATCCTGCGCAGCTTTCACTTTTCCAGGGAACTGGAGGGCAGTCTGACTGCTGGCGGAAACGGCCGTATCGATCTTGACTGTCTGAGTATCCTTTGTCCCCTTCTCCGAACGGGCACAAGACATAAATAGAATCAAGGATATACCTGCTAAAATAAAATAAATTCGTTTCATAATTTAAGTGTATTTATTTAAAGGCAAAATTATTCCGACAGAGCAACCTCGGAAAGGTCAATATGAATAATAAATTGTTCCATTTGTATATTTCCAACAAAAAGAAGATATAAATATTCTGCGATTTGTATTTTCTTTGCCGAAAAGTCTTAATTCGATAAAAAAATGTTCAACCAACAACTTCCTTTTTGCTTCACATTGCTTTCCTGTAGCTCCTCTCCTGCATTCCGGAACGGCCAAATCATTTCGACGCTTAACAAATGCGGTCTTTTCCTTTGCCATCGCGGGGAGATCGAAATCTCACTGGAAAACAAACCTTATCTGATCAGACATGGTGACATTTACATCTACCAACCGTCCACATTGGTACGCCTTCTACACAAGAGCGAAGATGCGGAAGGAACGATTATCGAAGTCGATTTGGATTATGTCATTCCGATTGCCAATAAAGTGATAAATGCTGAAAATCTGCTTTTCATGCGGAAACATCCGTGCGTTTCGTTGTCCGAAGAGCAATATGTCCACATAACAAACCTGCTTGAAAATATAGAGAACCGGATCAAAAGTGAGAATAAAGCCGAAATAAACATGCAACGGCAACATCTGATGCAGGAACTGATCAAGTCGATGGGACAAACATTCTGTTACGAAATATTAAACGCCTATTTTACCAACCTGCCGCTACAACCGTTGCCACAGGACAAAAAAGACCTGATCTTCCAAAATTTCATGTTGTCCCTTTTCCGCTCCTACCGCAAGGAACGCAATGTCAACTATTACGCAAAGAAACAACATATTTCTCCCCGTTACTTCTCAAGCATCATCAAGGAAAAATCAGGTAGCAGTGCTTCCTACTGGATTGTACAGATGGTCATTACAGAAGCGAAACAGCTACTTGAAAGTTCGAACCTGAGCATAAAAGAGGTTGCCGCACAACTTAATTTCCCCACTCAGTCCTTTTTTGGGAAATACTTCAAACAATATGTCGGAATGTCACCTAAAGAATACCGTAAGTTGCTTTTGGCTTAACTCATCATGGCTATTTCAAAAACAGTTAATACATGATCCTTCACATACCAATGTTCACAATTCTGTAATTTATTCCTTACGTTTTTCATAACTCTTGCTCGACACAATATCTCTATGCGAAAAGAAAAAATCAGACAATCCGCCGTGATAATTGTCAAAACCCATAAAAGAAAGTATGTCGTCATACATTTGAAGGCAAAAAAGCCAGTTTTAGTATAGTTGTCCCACTGCTCCACAAGAACTATAGAATATTTTATGTACTTTTGTCTCAGAATATAAAAAACTAAATAATTCAAATTAATCAACCAACATGAAACGCTTAATGGCTAATCGTAAACAGAAAAAAGCGATCCTGATCGCTCTTGCTGCGCCATTGATGTTTTCTCCTGCCCCTTTAATGGCTGCAACCGGAACCTCCGAGCCTGTAGTAGCTATCGCCCGGCAGGCGCAAACGATCGTCAGTGTGCAGCGGATCAACCCGAGAGGAGACCGTGCGTGCCTACTCAATGGCCAACAATCAACGGATGACATTCGATTTCTATGGAGATAATATTTTCCGTATGTTCCAGGACAACAACGGTGGTATCCTTCGTGATCCGGAGGCAAAACCAGAGGCCCGGATTCTCGTAGATACCCCCCGTCGCCCAGTTTCCAAACTGGACATTCAAGACGATAATGGGCAAGTGACCATCACGACCGGAAAAGTCAGACTCCAGTTGGACAAATCGACCGCCCTGCTGAAAGTCACCAATCTCACCACAAACAAAATCGTTTTCGAAGAGACGAAACCCGTGGTTTACGAAAAAGGGAAAACGATCCTAACGCTGAAAGAGAACCCTGATGAATATTTCTACGGCGGCGGTGTACAGAACGGACGCTTTTCACATAAGGGAAAAGCTATAGCCATCGAAAACCAGAACAGCTGGACCGATGGCGGCGTGGCTTCTCCCACTCCTTTTTATTGGTCCACAAACGGCTATGGCTTTATGTGGTACACTTTCAAACAGGGGAAATATGATTTCGGCGCCACAGAAAAGAATACGGTAAAACTATCCCACGATACAGACTATCTGGATGTCTTCTATATGATCAATGATAGCCCGGTCGCCCTACTGAACGACTTTTACCAACTGACCGGTAACCCAATACTGCTGCCCAAGTTCGGATTCTATCAGGGACACTTGAACGCTTACAACCGCGACTATTGGGTAGAAGACGAAAAGGGTATCCTTTTCGAAGACGGCAAGCGCTACAAGGAAAGCCAAAAAGATAATGGAGGTATCAAGGAATCGCTGAACGGAGAAAAGAACAACTACCAGTTCTCCGCTCGCGCCGTGATCGACCGCTACAAGAACCACGATATGCCGTTAGGTTGGTTGCTGCCGAACGACGGTTACGGAGCCGGCTACGGACAGACCGAAACATTGGACGGTAATATCCAAAACTTAAAGAGCCTCACCGATTACGCTCATAAGAACGGTGTCGAAATCGGTCTTTGGACACAATCCGACCTGCATCCGAAAGACAGCATCAGTGCCTTGCTGCAACGCGACATTGTAAAGGAGGTACGAGATGCCGGTGTACGAGTCCTGAAAACAGACGTGGCATGGGTCGGTTGGGGCTACTCGTTCGGTCTGAACGGTGTGGCTGATGTCGGACATATCATGCCGTATTACGGAAACGACGCACGTCCGTTCATTATCTCTCTCGACGGTTGGGCCGGCACGCAGCGTTATGCCGGAGTCTGGTCGGGCGACCAGACAGGCGGACAATGGGAATATATCCGTTTCCACATCCCGACTTATATCGGCTCCGGGCTTTCCGGACAACCGAACATCACATCCGACATGGACGGTATTTTCGGTGGCAAGAACCTCGTGATGAATACCCGCGACTTCCAGTGGAAGACCTGGACGCCGATGGAGCTGAACATGGACGGCTGGGGATCGAATGAGAAATATCCGCATGCCTTAGGCGAACCGGCAACTTCCATCAACCGCTGGTACCTGAAAATGAAATCCAGCCTGATGCCGTATGCTTACAGCATTGCCCGCGAAGCGGTAGACGGCAAGCCGATGATTCGCGCCATGTTCCTTGAAGATCCGAATCCTTACACCTTTGGTAAAGCTACACAATACCAGTTCATGTACGTGCCGTACTTCCTCATCGCGCCGATCTACCAAGAGACGCAAATGGATGACAAGGGAAATGACATCCGTGATGGTATCTACCTGCCTGAAGGCGAATGGTTCGACTATTTCACCGGTGAGAAATATACCGGCGGCTGCGTGGTCAACAACTTCGCTTCCCCACTTTGGAAACTTCCGGTATTCGTAAAAGCCGGTGCGATCATCCCGATGACGAATCCGAACAATAACGTAGGGGAAATCGACAAGAATTTGCGCATATATGAACTTTACCCGTCCGGATATAGCGAGTTCGTCGAATATGACGATGATGGTATAACGCAGGCTTATCTGAACGGCAAAGGGACAACCACACGGATCGAAATCAAGAACAATGACCCATCAAAAGTCTCAATCACTATCCATCCGACAACAGGCGATTTTGACGGTTTCGTGAAAGACAAGGCAACCGAACTGCGTATCAATCTCTCGGAAATGCCGAAGAAGATCACCGCTAAAGTCGGTTCCTCCAAAGTGAAACTGGTAGCCGCCCGTTCGATGAACGAATACCAGAACGGCACGAATGTCTATTTCTACGATGTTGCCCCGAACCTGAACAAATTCGCCACCAAAGGAAGCGAATTCGAAAAGGTAACGATCACCAAGAACCCGCAACTGTTGGTCAAACTGGCTCCGACAGATATCATCATGAACGAAACGGTCGTCACCATCGACGGATACCAATTCGGTATGCCCGATACCCACCGCATTTCTACCGGATCGCTGACTGCTCCGGTTGCACAGGTGACAGACGGAAACACAGAAGCTTACACCTTAAAACCGACTTGGGATAAAGTTTCCGGCGCCGACTTCTACGAAATAGAATTTAACGGCATGCTCTATACACAGATCAAGAACACCGAACTGCTGTTCGACAACCTCTCAGCCGAAACAGACTATTCGTTCAAAATCCGTTCCGTCAACAAGGACGGTCATTCAGACTGGTCTACTTTCTCCGTCAAGACAAAATCCAACCCGCTCGAATTCGCCATCAAAGGTATCCGCGGAGAAGTGACAGCCGAAGAACAGGAAGGCTTTGAAATCTCCCGCTTGTTCGACTTTGCCGAGTTAGGCGATATGTTCCACACGAAATACCGCAAGAACGCAATGCCGTTCGATATGATCATCGATCTACGCACCATCAACCAACTGGATAAGTTCCATTATCTGTCCCGCCAGGATGGAGGCAACGGAACGATCCTTGCCGGCGACGTGGCCTACAGCATGGATAAGGAAAACTGGACAGCGGTCGACTCGTTCCGCTGGGAACGTAATGGTGACATGAAAGTATTCACTTTCAAGGACCAACCGAAAGCCCGCTACATTAAGTTGCATATTACGGAAGGTGTCGGCAACTACGCTTCCGGCCGCGAATTGTATGTATTCAAGGTTCCGGGCACGGAAAGCTATCTGCCAGGTGACATCAATAACGACAAAAAGATCGACACAAACGACTTGACCTCGTACATGAACTACACAGGGCTGCGCCGTGGTGACAGCGATTTCGATTATGTCAGCGCAGGTGATATTAACCGGAACGGTCTGATCGATGCTTACGACATATCGGTCGTGGCAACCCAATTGGAGGACGGCATCGAGAATCCAGGTACGGACCGTGTAGCCGGAACGATCTTCCTTTCCACTCCGAAACAGACGTACAACGCCGGCGAAACAGTCGAAATCACCGTCAAAGGTGACAGTGTCAAAGCTGTCAACGCTTTGAGTTTCGCATTGCCTTACGACCAACAGGATTATGACTTTGTCGGCATCGAACCGGCAAACCTCGGTACGATGGAAAACCTGACATACGACCGCCTGCATACCAACGGTCAAAAGGCGCTCTATCCTACTTTCGTCAATCTCGGAGACAAACAAGTGCTCGAAGGTTCTGAAGATCTCTTCACCATCAAGCTGAAAGCGAAACGCAAAGTTACATTCAACCTGAAAGCTGTCGACGGCATCCTGGTTGATAAGAATCTGAATATGCAGAAGTTCTGAACAATGAATTTCTGATATAAACGAAAGCAGAAAGGCTTCACCTACCGGACCATTCCGGGGTGAAGCCTTTTTCATTAAGATTATGAATGTTTTCTGCCCCACAGATGTTATCTTTGCAGAAAAAGCGATAGAACCATCGCATGACAAAGCAAACAAATACATTATGTACTCAGATAAAAAAAACATCCTGCAGCTCGTAGCCCTGCTCATCGAGCATAACATCAAGAAAATCGTTTTGTGTCCCGGCAGCCGCAATTCACCTATTGTACATACGATTGCCAATCACCCGTTCTTCTCCTGCTATCCGGTGACAGACGAACGGAGTGCGGCATTCTTCGCGATCGGACTGGCATTACATGGCGGTAGTCCGGCTGCTGTCTGCTGCACATCGGGCAGTGCATTACTTAATATTCATCCTGCCGTATCGGAAGCCTTCTATCAGCAAGTGCCATTGGTCGTGATCTCAGCAGACCGTCCCGGGGCCTGGATCGGACAAATGGACGGGCAAACGTTTCCTCAACCGGGTGTTTTCGGTTCTCAGGTTAAAAAATCCGTCAACCTGCCAGAGATACATACCGATGAAGACGAATGGTATTGCAATCGTCTTATCAACGAAGCTCTGCTCGAACTGAACCATCATGGGAAAGGACCGGTGCATATCAACGTACCAATCTCGGAACCGTTGTTCCGCTTCACTACGGAGGAATTACCCAAGGTACGCGTCATCACCCGCTACCAAGGATTAAATGTCTACGACCGTGAATATACTGGGTTGATCGAGCGGCTGAACAACTACAACCGTCGTATGATCGTTGCCGGTCAGATGAACCTGATCTATCTTTTTGAAAAGAAATATTCCAAACTGCTATACAAGCATTTTGCCTGGCTTACCGAGCACACAGGTAACAAGACCATTCCCGGCATCCCGGTAAAGAATTTCGACGCCGCCCTTTACGCCCTGCCAGAAGAAAAATTAGAGAAGATGGTTCCTGACCTGCTGATCACATACGGTGGACATATCGTGTCGAAACGCCTCAAACAATTTCTCCGCAAGCATCCGCCACGCGAACATTGGCATGTTTCGCTTAGCGGAGAAGTAACAGACCTTTACGGTTCCCTGACAACCGTTATCGAGATGGACCCGTTCGAATTTCTCGAAAAAATCGCTTACCTGCTGGAAAACCGGACAACGGAGTTTCCACGCATCTGGGAAAACAACACCCGCGACCTGCCACAACCGGAATTCAGCTATTCGGAAATGGCTGCTATCGGAACATTGATCAAGTCGCTTCCAACACCTGCGGCCTTGCATTTAGGCAACAGTTCAGCCGTACGTTACGCCCAGTTATACACACTCCCAGAAGATGTCGAAGTCTGCTGCAACAGGGGGACGAGTGGCATAGAAGGATCGCTTTCGACTGCCATCGGTTATTCCGTTTGTTCAGACAAACTGAATTTTGTAGTGATCGGCGATTTGAGTTTCTTTTATGATATGAACGCACTTTGGAACAGCAACTTCGGCTGTAACCTACGTATCCTGCTGCTCAATAACGGAGGAGGTGAAATATTCCAAGCACTTCCCGGACTAAAAATGGAGGATAAAACACGCCGTTTCGTGACAGCTACACACAAAACTTCTGCCAAAGGATGGGCCAAAGAAAGAGGATTCTCTTACCTTCCCGTCCATAACGATGAAGAACTGACGAGTGCAATGGCTGTTTTCACCCAGTCCGCCCCCCACAACCAACCAATGTTGATGGAGGTATTCACGGATGCGTCTGAAGATGTACGGCTACTCAAAGAGTATTACCACCAACTAAAAAAATAAGAACATAACTCATAATTTATAATTCTAAATTCATCTTATGGAAACAAAAAGAGAATGGACAACCATCAAAGAATATGAAGAAATCCTGTTCGATTTCTATAACGGAATTGCCCGCATCACTATCAACCGCGAACGCTATCGCAACGCTTTCACACCGACTACAACAACAGAAATGAGCGATGCTCTCTATATCTGCCGTGAACGACCGGATATCAATGTTGTCGTGCTGACAGGAGCCGGGGACACGGCTTTCTGTGCTGGAGGTGATATGCATGTGAAAGGTCACGGCGGCTACATCGGTAAAGATGGTGTGGCACGGTTAAATGTACTCGATGTACAAAAGCAAATCCGCTCGATTCCAAAACCGGTGATCGCTGCCGTAAACGGTTTTGCAATCGGTGGCGGGCATGTGTTGCATGTGGTCTGCGACCTGACGATTGCTTCTGAAAACGCAATATTCGGACAGACGGGTCCTCGCGTGGGGAGTTTCGACGCAGGTTTCGGTTCATCCTATTTAGCTCGCATCGTCGGCCAAAAGAAAGCACGTGAAATTTGGTTTCTTTGCCGTAAATACAATGCACAGGAAGCACTCGACATGGGTCTCGTGAACAAGGTCGTACCTTTGGATAAGCTTGAAGACGAATATGTCGGATGGGCCGAAGAAATGATGCTGCTCAGCCCGCTTGCCCTCCGTATGATCAAGGCAGGCCTCAACGCCGAGCTAGACGGTCAAGCCGGAATCCAAGAGTTAGCTGGCGATGCCACCATGCTCTACTACATGACCGACGAAGCCCAGGAAGGTGGCAAAGCTTTCCTTGAAAAACGCCGCCCCCGTTTCGAAGATTATCCGAAATTTCCATAATCCAAAGTCACAATGGCTATGCACTATCACATAGAGATCCGCCCTAAGACCTTGTACTTCAAAAAGCCGGCAGGGACCTCGCGCGGGACCTACACAGAGAGGATGAGTTGGTATATCTACCTCACCGCAGAAGAAACACCCGGCCGCCAAGGAATAGGCGAATGCGCTCCTCTGCCTAAACTGAGTTGCGACGACGTGCCTGGATATGAAGAAGTTTTGGCCAAGGCTTGCCAAAACTTCACCCGCACAGGCAGAATCGACGTGGACGGACTGCGCGATTATCCATCTATCCTGTTCGGTCTGGAGACTGCTTTCCGCCACTTTGAAGCCGGCTCCTTTGCCTTGTGGAACACTCCTTTCTCGCATGGCGAGGTGGGTATTCCTATCAACGGACTGATCTGGATGGGAAGCTATGAAGATATGTTGGGACAAGTGACAGACAAGATAGAATCCGGCTTTCGTTGCATCAAGCTGAAAATCGGAGCGATCGACTTCGATAAAGAATTAGAAATCCTTCGTATCATCCGCAAACAATTTTCATCTGATGAAATCGAACTGCGTGTTGATGCCAACGGTGCTTTCTCGCCGAACGAAGCCATGAGAAAACTGAACTGTCTGGCAAAACTGGACCTGCACTCGATCGAACAACCGATCCGTGCAGGACAGTGGGAAGACATGGCTCTGTTAGCTGCTTCTTCTCCAGTTCCCATCGCCCTCGACGAAGAACTCATTGGCTACAACACACCGGAAAAGAAGAAAGAATTGCTTTCCTTCATTAATCCGCAATATATCATCTTGAAACCGTCTCTTCACGGACAAAACCCTTGTCGCACAACGTGTTCAGCCATTGAAAGCCTTCGACCTGATAAGG
>OKRX01002532.1_pt1 | contig 12086 bp, 5 predicted proteins | sample 1601241 | NCBI WGS metagenome assembly OKRX01 (sample SAMEA3541500, study PRJEB24748) | human gut metagenome | biome: human gut; feature: human-associated habitat; material: faeces | place: China | collected 2012
CGTTAACGCGCCCCCCCCAGAGAAAGTAGGCTGCACGAGTTCCTTTCACTCGTATGGTAGGATTGGCTCCACCCATCTTATTTTTATATAGATTCTTAGCATAGATACGCTCGACCATCCAATCCTCCTCATTACAAATAGGAGCGGACGGATCCTGAATCGTCTCTGGAATAGAAGCCACGGCATATCCTTTAGTGTACTGGGCAAGATCGAGCAACTTATGTTGCGATCCCTGCGAAGAAAAGTCATAACGAGCACCATTGGCATCTGAGAAGAAGTGCTTCTCCTCCTCTGTAACCGTTGGGAAGGGATCCTTACGACCATGCTGATAGAGGAATCCATAGGTCTTGAGTCGTGAATCTAGCGACCCCCATGTATCTGGACCAAGTCTCAGTGTTGCCCCTAGGTTACGATCCATCCAGTACTGCTGGATAGCAGAGGGATCATTCTCTATATTCGCCGTGCCAAGTGGCAGTGATATCATCGACGGATACTCCTCCAGCACCCAGATATGCCAGCTCCAAAGGATGACACCACGATCATTCTTAATCGTAATCATCGCATTGCCTGTATGCTTATCACCGGGATAAACATAGACAAAGCCCGTAGGACCATCACCGACCGTAGAGAGCTCCTTGAAGAGTGCAGAGCCATCAGGATTGACGGGAACCTCATAATTGGTCTCATTATCGGCCCACTCAACTTCAACACTAAAGTCTTGACCCTCCGCAAGTCCAGCGAAGCGCGTCTTCGATGCAAAGAAACCCCCACCTGACCTGGCTCCGTAACTATATCCCTTGTTATCTGTATCAGAACGCTCAAGGATCACCTCATTGTAGAACTTCTTGGCTGTATTCACACGAGATACTGGTATCAGTATCCCCTGCCCACCACGGAGCATCATATAACTATTAGCCTCCGGCTGCTTCTTGGCCGCTACAAATCGTACAGAGAAGACATGATCTCGGAACTGCTTGCCGTTGGGGTTAGTCGACTCAATGAGGAAATAGGCGCGGCCCTCAACGCGGTCGTTATATTCCAAGTCATTGACAGTGGTAAAGCGCATTATATCTCCATAGCTATTATTACTATTGCCCGTATTGGCATACACGCCATACTTTGGCGTAACTGCAGTGGTGCCACTATATCCATCTACTCCTGTAGTACCATAGAATTTATTGATAAAGAGCCCTCTATTTTTATACACATTCTCCCCATACCTTCTATACTCTGCCGGTAAGGCAAGGCGCCTCTTTATCTCCTCTGTCAGCTTTTCTCTACGCTCAACATTAGGGGGATATGTACCCACCTCATACTCGTTACCTCTACTATCGGTCTTAGTGGCAAGCACCTGGAATAGAGGAGTGATCCTATAGGATGTATTGGCACGAACATAGATTTCTTTCTCCTCACCATTCATAATAAAGGTAGCATCCTCAGCATCCTGTAGCATGCCAAAAGCCTCACCCCTCACATTCTTGAAGCGATCGTACTTCTCAAACTTCGTTAGCGGGGTGTCGTCAGAGCTAGTGTAATATGGGGTCACAGAGTACTCTGTCTGGAGGAGTGTGAGTGAGACTTTGTAAAGAGAGAAGCCATCTGGGACTAAACTGGTATCCTTAATGCTAGGATCATCATTGTCTCTTGCATCCAAGATGATCTCATACTCACTACGATAAGACTCATAGGGATTACCATTTCCATTACGTCCAGGAGCCTTAATCACAAAGATGACCGTATTTAGTTTTTTATCGTGTAATCTTTCAAAATCATCTTGATCCAGATAATGTGTGGCAAACAAGCCTCCTCTTAGCGATGAGATCTCCTTGCCAGAAGCCCCATTACCTCCGGACTCAGCGAGAGTCTTGATATTCTCAGGCGCTACTCCGGGGATCCGGAGATTAGGAACATCCGTATAGACCTCCCAATCAAAATTGTTGCCGGCAAGAGAGTTAATAATCAAGACCGGACGTCTTGTATTAGGATCTCCGGCTCCATTACCACCCTGGATCTTAGCTTCCTTAGGGCTCCACTGGAGAACAAAGGCTCTTTGATCAGACACTTCAGGCCCCTGGTTGGCGTTAAACTCTATCACAGCGTGGGTTCCATACCGAGGTTTCTCTTTTGCTCGAGGATCGGCATCAACAAGGGTGAAGAGGTCGTAGTCATAGGTATTATACGAGTTGCCCGTAACTCTGGGACGCCTCTTGATGGTCCAGTTATTGAACCGCTCATTAAGGACGTCAAGATTAGAATCATCTTTTGTTATCTGAGCTGTATCCCTATAGGCCTCATAGGCAAGAATACGGAGCACGGGCTTAATATCAGGACGTTGCTCTACATGTAGTGTCCACTCAAGGCGGCCTGCTTTCAGCAAGATCTTCGCTGTACGTGAAGTCTTCTTACCATTGACCTTATTGGCATCAATCTCCTCCTTGGTATATTCCTTGACACGAATGGGAAGTGGTCCGTAGTAGTCATTATTATGCTTTGGGTTCTTCACATTGCACTTTGTCGAGGTCTTACCATCTACCTTCTCATCAAGGGATAGCCAAGACGGGATCGTGCCGGTCTTTTCATCCTTAAGGATCGTCGCAGTCCATCCACCGGGGAAGTCTGTGATAGCATTGGGTATGTCCACTGCTACATCCGAACCAAAGACCATGTGATCTCGGTCTACCCCGAGCATATACTGTCCATCAGTCAGTACTCTCGTGAGGTCGGCATTGTCCCACACAGAGATAGTATAGAAGATCGCATAGTCATTATTCTCTAGTGCCTCCCCTGGGGTATCGTAGCCTACGCCACCTACTTTTGTGATATTAAAGCGGTAGCGGTGATTTCTAAGAATATCAAGATACTTCTTTTCAGCATCTGGATTAGGGGTATTTCCTCCCTCAAGGAAGTCAGCTCGGTAGTAGGTTATCTTGTTACTCTGTGAAAGATCTAGATTTGCCTGTTTGCCTTTGTATATTCCACCGATCACCAATGCAGTGGCATGGTCACGAAGATCCTTATCCCTATCCTTGCCGGTCTTCTCAGTCTCAGGCTTACGATTCTCAGGGATGTAGATGGTGCGATTAAGAGCGCCAGACTGATCAACCTTATAAATAAGAGGAGCATCTACGCCAGCAAGAACTGATGAAGATGGAAGGGTTGGTGAGGTAATCGTCTTATCAGTAAAGCTCCCTATTGACCCAGGAACTTGGTACTTCGTATTGTAGCGATACACGTAGACTTCTTTCAGCTCAAAATCCTTAACCTTTGGATCCTGCTTATTTGGCGTCTCTCCAGAGACGTTGCTGTCGTTCATACCTTCTGTAAAGGCGAGACCTACATCAACCCTTGCAAGTGAGCGGTATAGGTAAATTGTATTTGCTATGGGCATATTGGCCTTCCAGTCTGAGAATGCCAATACTTTTGTATTACTAGTAAGAGTCTGGAGGTCACTCTCACCCCACATAGGGATAAGATCGTAGTCCACTCCTTGCTGCTTGCCTGCCCCACCATCAGCCTTCCACTTTTTAGTAAAGGCTTTTTGCATAGCCACGTATACATCTTTCTTCTTAGTTCCTGGAGCGATGTTGCCTATATCACCTGGATAATTAGCAATAAGTACTAGTCGCTGAGGATTATTTCTCGTCTTCAGACGAAGCCTTACGGTATACTTTGAGGAGTTGGCATCCACCAACGTCGGAGTAGCTAGGACTCGTGCTGGGTATGAAAATGTCTCATCACCTTCAGCAGTCCCATTAGGTGCCTCGAAGACCAGAACATCAAGAGCAAATGCCTTATTCTCATCTTCTGGGGTCAGAGCACGGGTGTTATTTGCTGCTCCACGGACAGAGGCATCAAGCATCTCTGGGACATTAAGATTGATCGTTGCATCAACTTCGTCGTCCTCAACTATCTCATCTGTACAGTTAGGATATCTATTATCACCCATGAAGGTATCGTGACAGCCGGTCGTCGCTAGGATCGCCAGCATCGCTAGAAGGGTGCCAAATGAAAAAAGTCTGCGTTTCATATTGTATCTCTTTATTCTATTTTTATCAAAATCAAAGCTCCGTAGGGATATCCACATCCTCCCATGGAGAGACTATATAGGGCACTGGACCCTGAGGGCTGTACCTAAACTTAATATTGAGTTGGTACCAAGTATTGCGATGCACATCCAACAAGCCTGTAGTGGCATTCTTTTCCCCAAATGGTAGCTCAAAGACTTTATTGCCACGAGGTTTGATTACCAAACCAGTCTTGGGATCATACTTACTCATCACCACATAGATAGTGCTCTGCTTAGAGGCCTCTGTGGGATAATTCTCTGGTGTAAAAAACACCATGTATCCACCTCTGATATCTGCAGCACCCCCCTTATCATCTACTCCTCCACCTTTCCATCGGAACCAATTTCTACGGTAGTCCCAATAGGCCGGTATGGACTTTTGTTTGGTTCCAAGGGGCAATAATTCCCCCAAGTTATCCGCCATCATCTTCTTTACTCCGTCCCAGTTGTTGGGCACTATAGAGCAGACGTTAGGGAGCTTTCCCCAGTATATTTCATCCACATAGTAGTTGTCTTCTGAATAGGCACTATTCGGCGTATCCCACATAATGGAAACAATAGATACTGCACGCTCTAGATAAATCACGTGCAGTGGCTTTGGCTCACCGTCGGAGGTTTCAGAAGCGATCAGCCCGTCTCCAGCTGCATTTTTAGCCACCTTATATAGCCTACCATACATGGGGATATAAGAACTGGTAAAAATAGAACTACCAGTCCAGGCATCATATTCATAATCGGCAGGCACATACTTTTTCTTATCACTATCCCACGTTTCAGTCTGAGCAAAGCGCTCTTTCCATTGGTCTATTGCTCTTTTTGAGAGCATAGTAAACTCCTCGGCAACTGTGATGTAGGGCACGTCAAAAGAGAGATGCGTCAGGGGATCATTGTAATACTGCCCCTCTCTTCTTCTCGCATTCACAAAAAAGGAGAGCTGACCATTCTTGGGCAGTCGATAAAAGGTAATATCCACTTTAGTAGGGGCTTCGGCATCGGTAGCTTTATCCATATCAATCCTAAAGTTTTCATCTGAAGGAACAGGTACCATTCCTTTCACTTCATAATCCATTGGGTGGAGCTCAGGAATCGAGAGGGTGCGAATCCAATCCGACTTGTAGTAATTTAGCCCTGACTTATAAACGGCATAATTATGCGAGCCATCGTTACTAGCAGATGACTGATGGCTATTGACTGTAGACCGCTGCCTTTCCTCTTCGCTATATGTGCGACTCAAGTCACCAACAGAAGCACGTAGCCCATTGGGTTGCATCGACTGAAGAGTATTATTTGGACCGACTAAGATAGAGACAGTTATCGGCTGTGCGAGCTCATAGGTATTGCTTTCGCTCTCATTTTCGGATACCACAACCTCTACCCTCTTCTGACAGGCAAAGAGGAATAGAGATAGGAGCGGTATGCTCACAGAGAGCATTCCAATTATTATTCTATTATATCTTTTCATCATCATTCACCGTTTACGATTGAGGCCAATCGGGTAGAGGGTCAGCATTACCCGGGTCATCGGGGTTAATAGGGATATCTTGCTTCACCACTTTCCAGGGCAGAACCTTCACGCCATCTTCAAGGGTTATCTCAAGACCATCGCCACGTAGACGAGCATGGATCACATAATTAGTATTGCGCCTAATAGTAAATCTCTTCACATTAGGGTCGCCATCTTTCTTCCCTTTTTCAAGGGTATAAAGCGGAATACGATAATGGTAAACATCCTTGCCATTCGCTCCAGGGTGTGCCAAGAAGCTTAGTGCTAGGTGGATATAAGGCATATCCTCTTCCCCTGCATCCTTGATGAACATAGGTGGAATATAAAGGTAATAGGCAGGAGTACTGTCACCATCCTTGTAAGTAGCCATCTGCTGGAAGATCTTCTTGATATTATAAGTGCCAGATAGTGTCCCTTCCCAAAATGAATTCTCTGGGTCAAGATCCCAGCGAATAGTCTCTGTCAGTGTCGCCTTATAGGTAGCAATTGACTCCATCCACGGTGCAGGATTACCGTAATGTCGCCAATTATTGGGGAGTTCCGAACCTATAGAAGCGGTCCATTCGTCTCTCAAGGGGAGTGCGACATAGCATTCTTGCCTACCTTTTACATCCACTAAGTCTAGAAAAGCACCCAACGTCTTCCTATTGGCTATCGTGGGGCTAACAGCATAAGGGCGAGGGTCCACTTGTGCGTTCTCTACTAAATCATTGACATACATAGTGCAAGTGTTGTCTTTAGCAGACGTTAGAGTAAAAGCTACACGAGCATACACCCTCTCCAGATTGATTGCTGGCATCACTACCATAGGCTCACTCTCACCTTCCTTGAGTCTACGCACACTTAAGTATTGCTGGCCTACCATCGGCATCAGATAAGGTTCTTGCCAAACTCCTGCTACCTTTTTGCGTTCACCACCCAGCATCTTAGCCGTGAGTGCAGATGCCGTTGCTACCTCTTTGGGGTCGCGTAGTTGCCCCTTGCGAGCTGCCTCTATAGAGGGCAGGTCATTGACGAGTAATAGAAAGTTGTAATCACCAGGCAAAAGTTCCGTATCGAAGGTGAGTGACTTTCCCTCTGTGCCGAAACTTTTCACCTCCAATCCATCAAAAGGATCAGGCATCCCCTCGGTAAGTTGGGCATCGTGATAAAAGATCGCCTTCACTCGCTCCTCTCCCTTATAGATATAGAGCATGGCGAAGTCCACCCTCCGCTCTATCTCCAGCTCCTCACGTACATTTTGTTGGAAAGCACTTCCTTCACCTTCAGTGACTTGCCCTTTCTTGCCATCTGTGGCACGTAATGATTCGGGTAGCCTGCTTTGATAAGGTGCAATCTCTGCCACTATGCGAATCATCTCAGGCTCCTCGCAGTGGAGATCCCCCCATATTCCACCCCTGGCACAGGCAGTAATGAGTAGCATAGACACAACTGCTACAAGTGTATGGAATATATGCTTATAGATCTTACTCATAATTCAAATACTCTGCTAACAAACTCCCCTCTAAGGTTTTCTAGCACTCTATCTTACTCAATAAATACGGTCAATCCTCAGGACGACCTCTTCCGACATCCACGTGGCGTACCACCTCATTCCACTGAAGGATATTGGCTTTCACCCTAATTAGATTGGCATTTTCCTCCACAGGCTTCTGAGGATCGATAGGTGGCTCAAATGGAGTGTCATCAGGCTTGGGAATATTAGGATCATCAGGGTCGATAGGGTCATAGTTAAGACCAATACCTGATATACTGGACACACAAAGGTCGTAGATATTATTTCTCCGAGTGTCGCAGTAATTCACAAAGCCCCTAGAGGCGTCCTTCTGCCGATTGATAGGAATCAAATAGACCATACGACCATGTGTATACCTACGTGCCTGTTTATTACCGCACAATAGGGCATCTCTAAGAGTAAGGTAGATGGCACCATCCGAAGCACCCACGTAAAAAGTTCCTGGCTGCTCCTCAAACTTCAGCTTATAAACATTACGCCCGACCGTGTTATTATCTTCATCCCAACTAAATTCGTAGTAATTATCTAATCGAGGTCTATACTTTGGATCTCTTCTGAGCCTATAAAAAAGCTCTTCTGAGATCTCTACACTGTATGTGTGAGCTTTCCTAAATAGTGAGTCACTTTGCATCAGGCGAGGCTTCTTAGCTTTATAATCATATTCGTAGCAGTGGGTAATTTTATCGAGCTGAGCGTAGACCTTGGCATAGGCGATTCGATTGTACTTAATCTCGCCCTTTTTAGAGGCCACCTTATTATTACCATACATAGAGTTTTCGAGGAAGTAAAAGCCTCCATCAATGGAGACCGGGTTGGCAGTCTTATCTTTCACCTCTTTAGGGTTTCGGTAGTAGCCATTGAGGATATAATCTGTACCCTCTTTATCCGATACCCTTTGCAGGAAAGGATGTCCCTGCTTAGGATCCCAATCGGTAGGCACTCTTTCGGCATCAATTAGAGACACATAATCTTTATAGATGTTGGGGCTACTCTCCGTCAAAGTCCTCTCACCAGCCCTATCGCGGAATAGATAACTCTTCTTCGCCGATCCAGCCATACTGTAGGTAAGAGGCAACTTTAGTGTACCCACATTCTTCAGTTCCGCAGTCACACTGCTCGACTTGGTGATTTGTACCTTAGCCACCACACGCTCTACATCAAAAGAAAAGTTGTTTTTACTCCCCTGCATCACCTCCTGTTCTGTCGCACTGTTATCAATAGTCACTGTGTTGTTATTCTGCTCTACAGTAGCGGTCATCAACATTCCATTAAGATTGATCCCAGCATAACTTAATAGGTCTTTCAGCTCTATCTCACGATTCTTTGTAAAGTCTCTCGAACTTGGTCTGAATATAGGATTACTATTGAGTAACAGTGTAATTTGCACTTGGGATTGTATCCCAGCTTTCAATTCCAGCAGAGGCGACTTCCAGATTCCAGCAGACTCTTCTCTGAGCATCGCCGGCATACTGGCATAGTCTTTGAAAAGGACTAATCCTTGCTCTACCTTTTGCTCATTGTCCGTCCCAGGCACATCTTTTTGGTCTTGATTCACCCCACGAAGAGTGTGATCTGTTGCGACGCGGACGGCGAACCGGATAGAGTTGTTAGTGTCGCTCTTAATAAGAGCCTCCTCACGGGAAGATCGCTGATTGCAGGCTCCCAATAGGAGGGCACCTAATAGTAGGGCAACTAGGTGATGTATTCGATTTCTTTTCATCTCCTTAGCTCGCTATAAATTTATAGGTTAGCTTCGCGAAAGACGAGGTTCCAATTCTGGATAGTTACCTGTACCGCCATGTAGGTCTCCTTGGACGACTGAAGGAGGATACGGATATTAAAGTCGTGGTTGAGGTCGAGGTGATCCTTGAATGGGTTAGGACTGCTCATCGCCACACCACTGTAGAGGATATAGTCGTGCAGTGGGTCGAACTCATAAACCACCTTACCATTCTCATCGGTGATGGTGATGAGGTAATCGCCTTTCTCGCCAGGTACCAAGCGAAGGATATCGTAGGTAGCACTAACCGTAACGTACTTACCATCCTCGCTCCCCTTTTGCTCAAAGGTATCGGTAGTCCACTCGAATGGAGTATCGGGAAGTAGCTGCCCATCGTAGGCGTAGCGACTATTCTTGGCGGTATAGCTCATCTTATATCGGTGACCTGGTGCCAATCCTCTGATCTCTATATCGAAGTGGTTGGTGATCTGTACCAATGGGAAGTGCACACGGTCGATTTCGGTTCCCTTGCCATCTCGATCGCTCTGCTTCAGGGCACCCTCCTTAGGGGTACCGACATAGAGTGGACCAGCGGTTGCCTTGATCTTATTGGCCTGCTTAGCCATAAGTAGGACGAGGTCGGATTTCTTGGCACCCACCTTGAAGGCGGAGAGGTCGTACTGGCTCATATCCTTTGCCGCCCACGCCACAAAGGTGGTGGTCTTGCCCGGGCGGTAGTGGTTGGTCCGTATCTCGTAACCAGGTAGGAAAGCGACACCGCCCTCCTTCCACTCACCGATCAACTGGTCGTTTTCATCGAAAGCGAAAACTCGGATATCGTCAATCTTACCATCTGGATAACTGATCTCATCGGGTGTCCGGACATCAAATGTAAATATGGTATACTGAGGACACTCTGAGAGATCGCTCATGATGCCCTTCTGGCAACTAGCAAGTGCTACAAGTAGCAGAGCTAAAAGTCCAATCTTCGATATAAGCTTCATCTTACTCACTAATCTAATTAGTTTTAATCCTTCTAAGAGTGTTGCTGAATGGCTTCCTCCCCACGCTCTTCACTCTCCTTTTTATTGCGGATAGAGGGGCGGTCAAGCCCACTCTACCCTAAAACTTCGTGCGTTACGCACTGTTCTCTGATTGCTTTACTGCCAAAGGGCAGTTTAGAGCAATTGTGAAGACCTATTATAGGTTAACCTCACGAGTTACAAGGTTCCAAGGAAGTACCGTAGCCTCGCAACGCATAAAGCCCTTCTGTGGCTCGATGTCGTTGTCGTGGTGGTCTGGAGTTGGGTCTTGGTCTGGATCCTTTGGATCTGGTTTTGGAAGGTTAGGGTCGTTAGGGTCGTTTGGATCCCAGTTGAAACCACGGCTAGAGAAGCTAGCAATTGCTAGAGCGTAGATGTTGTTACGACGAGTGTCAGCATACTTTACACCAGGCACAACCGTGCGGTTCAATAGTCCATAGTAACCGCAACGGCCATTGAGGTAAGTCTTAACCTTTTCATTACCTGCTGAAAGAGCAGCCTCGATTGAATCATAAATTACATCGTCAGTAGAACCAACGTAGAAAGTCTTACCAGACTCAAATGTAGCGAGCTTAACGATGTTACTTGCATCATACTTTACACGACCTTCAACCCATTCTTGATTACTTTCGAGAGTACCTGTAGGCTTAGTTTCAGAGATGGTACGATCAGTATAGGTAATAGTAGTCTTTACAGTACTACCCACGGTTTCTTTTTTAGTGGTCTTCTTGTACCAAATATGGCTACCTGCGACTGCAGTAAACTTAGGCTCTGCACCTGGCTTAATACCATAAACCACCTTAGGTGCAAATGTACCATACACCTTAGCGGTAGCTAGACGAGTATAACCATCTATACGGTTAGCCTCCACAGTGTAGTCAGCGTCAGAGGAGTTCTCAAGGAAGTAGATACCACGATTAGTCTCGCTACCATTAGTCTGATAAGGCTTTTTGCTTACAGCAATTGCCTGGTATCCACCAAGGTCCTCATTCTTATCCTTACCAAGAGCACCGATACGGATCAGGAAGTTCTGATCAGCAGCCTTAGCGTCAGCTACGGTCTTGGTGTGGATAAAAGACTTAAAGTTCTTATAAGAACCATCCTCCTGCATTGTTCTATCACCAGCTTGGTTGGTAAGAACATAAGTGCTAGAAGCACCGTTCATCACGGAGTAAGTTAGACCATCTAGATCAACGGCACCAGTACCATCCTTAACGTTGCCATCAAGGCCGTCCTTCTTAGATACGAAAGCTTGAGCTACAACACGCTCTAGGTTGAACTTGAAGACGTTCTTGGTCTCATCGGTTCCAGTTTCCGCATCTTCCTTCTTAATACCGGCAATCACAGTCTGTTTATTAGCCGAAGAAGTCATCACAAACTTGTCATCAGTAGAAAGCTTAGCGATATCTTCAATAGCAGTACCCTTAGTACCAAAAGTGCTTAGAGGAACAGCAGTTACAGTTACATCACCCTTATTAAGAGCCATAGCCATGCTTCCGGTACCGGCAGTAGCTTCAAATGGAGCAACGGTATAAGCACCACCAGCAGTCTTCCAGAACTCACCGTCATTGGTTGACTCAGATGTAACTAAAGTGTTCCAGTCCTTAGAGACGAAGCCTACAAGGTGCATAGAAGTGATCGTGTTCTCTTTTTCTCGCCCCGCCTCATCAACCTGTGGTTGTGCTGCCTTCAGGGTAGGAGTAGCAAGGCTTACTGTTACGCGAGCACTGGTATTACCCGCCGTAGTACCCTCTTCGGGATTTAATCCCTTTTCATTGTTACAAGCAGCTAGACCGAAAACGGCAGCACCTGCTAGAAGAAATGTAGAAATCTTTTTCATACTTTTTCTTTGTTGATTAAACATTAATATATTATCTATTACTTCTCTTATTATTACTATTCAGTATCAAAAGCCCAGCTCTGCGAGGTTGTGCTTTGCCTCGGCGGAGCCAAGAGCGGCAGCTTGCTCTAGTAGGGTGCGTGCTTGCTCTCTATTGCCTGAGAGGGCGGTGGCGACTCCTAGGTTGTTAAGCGCCTCGGGGCGGTTACCCAAAGAGGGGAGCACCTTGAGGGCACGAGCGTAGCTTCCCACCTCTAGCTCTGCAGCAGCTGAATTGATCAGTGCATCAGGCTCATTGGGGTAGAGACGGCTGGCGATATCAAAGACCTGCTTGTACTCCTCGGAGCTAGGGTCGTAAGTCTTGGCTACGAGGTACATCTCGTTTAGAGAGAGTAGC
>OKRX01002534.1_pt1 | contig 12082 bp, 10 predicted proteins | sample 1601241 | NCBI WGS metagenome assembly OKRX01 (sample SAMEA3541500, study PRJEB24748) | human gut metagenome | biome: human gut; feature: human-associated habitat; material: faeces | place: China | collected 2012
AGGCTATCTACACGGCTACAGGAGGGGCACCGGGACTCGGCATGATTGCCTGGATCATCACCGGGCTTGCAAGTATTGCCGCGGCGCTTACTTTCGCGGAGGTTGCTATCATGATTCCAAAGACAGGAGGAATGGTGGCGTATCTGGAAGAAATTTACAATCCGGTGGTAGGATTCCTGGCAGGATGGGTCCAGACCATATTGTTCTACCCGGCCATGACGTCTGCCCTGGCAGTTGTATGCGCCCAGCAGGCGGCACTGTTTATCGGCGATGGATTCACGGTGCCCCTTGCGATTGGCATTATCATCCTGATCATCTTTTTAAATAGCCTGGGCTCAAAGGTAGGCGGCAGCGTGCAGATCATCTTTACCGTCTGCAAATTGATTCCTTTGATTCTGCTAATGATATTCGGATTCATAAAGGGCGGCGGGGCAAACCCGATCTTTACGCCAATGGTGGGAGACGGGCTTAGCCCGGCGGTTGTCCTTGGGCAGCTGATGGTTGCCATCCTGTTTGCTTTTGAAGGATGGACCAATGTAGGCGCTATTGCCGGGGAGATGAAGAATCCGGGAAGGGATCTTCCTATTGCGATCGTTGGCGGCGTATCCGTGATCATGGGCGTCTACTTTATTATCAACATTTCATACCTCTGGGTTCTTCCGGCAAGCGAGCTGGCGGGAATGACAGCGCCTGCTTCTGCGGTGGCCCTGAAGATCTTTGGAGATGTGGGAGGCAAGATTGTTTCCGTCGGCATCATGATATCCGTGTTTGGCGCCTGCAACGGATTTGTATTATCCGGCTCCAGAGTGGCATATTCCCTGGCAGCGGAAGGCAATTTCCCATTCAGCAAGTCTCTGGCAAGGCTGAATAAGGCGCAGGTTCCTACAAATTCCATCATCCTGGTAGGAGGAATTGGCTGTATCTATGCAATCAGCGGGCAGTTCAACCTGCTGACGGACCTTGCCGTATTTTCCAGCTGGACCTTCTATACGCTTACTTTTATCGGCGTTATGAAACTGAGAAAAGACCGTCCTGATGCGGTCAGGACTTATAAAGTGCCGCTTTATCCGGTGGTGCCATTGATCGCGATCATAAGCGGAATCTACGTAATCATTAACCAGATATTCATGTCCGGGCTGCAGTCAACGCTGCTGTCCGCAGGCAGTATCGCAGTGACGCTGATCGGCCTCCCGGTCTATATGGCAGTCAGCAAACGGAAATCAGTAAATAATATCGTGAAAAATGATGAAAAAATATTGACGTAGAGGAAATATGTGCTATAATCTTATGTAGTGCAATAAAAATACCCGAACAGTCGTATGATGCACAATATAGGACTGGAGGGAGGTTAGGTGTGAGACTATGTCAAATGTAATCGTTAAAGAGAACGAGACGTTAGATAGCGCTTTACGCAGATTCAAAAGAAACTGTGCGAAAGCTGGCATTCAGCAGGAGATTCGTAAGAGAGAACATTACGAAAAGCCAAGCGTAAGACGTAAGAAAAAATCTGAAGCTGCTAGAAAACGTAAGTATAACTAATATGTGCAATAAATAGAGTGTTGGACGATTCAACACTCTATTTTTATGTAATAGGAAATGGTGTTTCCTATCGCTGCACGCTTTTTCTATAAGGAGACTATTATGTGGTGGAACAAGGTGATATTTGGATGGAGTGCATATCATGTGGTGCTTTGGTTTCTGGTCTATAGCATTATGGGCTGGATTGTGGAATCTATCTATATGTCAGTCTGTAACCGCAAGCTGACCAACAGAGGATTTGCAAAAGGGCCTTACTGCCCGATATATGGCGTAGGGGCGCTGACGGTATTCTTTATATTACGGCCATACAGCCAGAATCCTTTCACGCTGTTCGTGCTGGGAATGGTGCTGGCTACGGCAATCGAATTTCTGACTGCATTGATCATGAATAAGATATTCGGTGAGATCTGGTGGGATTACAAGGAGAAACCGTGCAATTATAAAGGAATTATCTGTATGGAAAGTTCGATAGCCTGGGGCTTCTATACGCTTATGCTGTTCTTCTTCCTGCATAATGTCGTGGTAAATCTGGTGGATGCCATTCCGGTCATTGCCGGCAGAATCGGAGGAACGCTTATAATCGCATTGTATATCTGCGACTTCTTCCATACCATGTATCAAGAGAAGAAGGATGACATCCCGGACAAGGTCTGGGAACTGAAAGACAGTTTCAGAAGCCTGTTTTCCAAAGAATCCTAAAAAAGTATTGACCTTTCAGAAATGGAAGTATATACTGGAGACGTTAAAGGCAAGGGTGCCGTATCATAGATACGGCGCCCTTTTTGTATTCGACGGCATGTAGGAAAAAGAAAGCGAGGAGAAGGCGATGAGACTCAAAGACACAGGATTGACACCCCGGGAACTAAAAGAAATAGCAGAGAAGTATATGATTGAGACTTATGAGCGTTATGATTTTATCGCAGAGCGGGCAGAAGGCATGTATCTCTATGACCATGAAGGAAATGCATATCTGGACTTCTATGGAGGCGTGGCGGTGAACAGCCCCGGAAACCGGAATCCAAAGGTGATTGCCGCAATCAAGGAGCAGGCGGATGACATCGTGCATACGTTCAACTATCCTTATACCGTGCCTCAGGCAATCCTGGCAAAGAAGATATGCGATACGATCGGGATGGATAAGATATTCTATCAGAATTCAGGGACGGAAGCCAATGAATGCATGATAAAGATGGCAAGAAAGTATGGCGTCGACAATTACGGCCCGGAAAGATACCATATCATCACAGCCAAAGGCGGATTCCATGGAAGGACTTATGGAGCCCTGTCTGCCACAGGGCAGCCGGATGGCCCTATCCAGGACGGATTCAGGCCTGTCCTTCCGGGATTCTCCTATGCCAGATTCAATGATCTGAAGGATTTTGCGTCAAAGGTAACTAAGAATACCATTGCCATCATGATAGAACCTGTACAGGGGGAGGGAGGCGTTCATCCTGCCACCCGGGAATTCATGGAAGGGCTGCGCAAACTGTGCGATGACAATGACATGCTTCTTCTGCTGGACGAGGTGCAGACCGGATGGGGACGTACCGGGGCACCAATGGCATACATGGGATATGGGGTGAAGCCGGATGCCGTATCCATGGCAAAAGCCATGGGCGGAGGCATGCCTATCGGCGCATGCTGCGCGACAGAAAAATTAGCGCGCGCATTCGGGACAGGAACCCACGGCTCTACCTATGGAGGCCATGCGCTGGCATGTGCCGCTGCGCTTGCTTCTGTAACGGAGATTCTAGATAAGGACCTGAGTAAAAATGCCAGAGAAGTGGGCGCGTATATGCTAAAGAAGATGGCAAGGCTTCCCCATGTGGCAGAAGCAAGAGGCAGGGGACTTCTTGTGGGATGTGAATACGATCTGCCGATCGCAGTAGAAGTAAAGCATGAGGTGCTGAACAGGCATGCCTTGATCACAGCCATTGGAGACAAGGTGAACCGGATGATTCCGCCGCTGACCGTAACGAAAAAGCAGGTAGATGACTTGATGGAGATCTTGAAAGAGTCTATCGGCGCGGCAGCAAAAAAGTACTACGAAAAAGGCCAAAAATCCGCCTAGGATTTTGTTATTTTCTTAGACTTCCGTCTCGTCATTGTATTCAATGTCAGGAAGCAGTTCGAAATAAAAATCCTGGTACTCTTTGGAGAGGGCCTGTATGATGAATTTCTGCACGATACGGAACCGGGAGATGGAGACTTCGTCGCGGTCAAAAGTAATATAGACGCTGATCCATAATTTACGGCCTGTCCGAACGATGTCGAAGTAGAGTTTGTCGTAGCCGTAGGCATCCAGTATCGGCGTTATAATGTCTTTGATATTCTGCACCGTCTCTTCTTCGGGCGGCAGAAGGAACAGATCTCTAAGGCCGGTTGTCACGGCGCGTACCGGCACTGGGAGCATAAAGATCGAAAGGATGATGGCGATGGCCTGGTCGAGATATTTGGTAAGGGGAACAAACCATTCGGCCTGGATGAGCAGAGGGAGAAAGAAAGCGGCAGACATTCCTAAGGATGCCACCGCGTCGATCTTCCATTCCTGAATCTCCATAGTGACGATAGGCGAAGTGAGATCTGCGTTCATACGCCTTAAAAGAAGAATGACGATAAAGCTGATCACGGTAGCCGCAAGTTCAAAATAAGCCACTGCGGAAAAGTTTACGTGCCGGCCGCCGTGAAGGATGATCTGGATATTATTTACAATCAGCCCAACGGTTACGGCAACCATGATGGCGCCCCTTACGACGACAAACAAGGATTCAATCTGCAGATAGCCAAAGGGGCGGCTTTCGTTGGAGGGCTTATAAAGCAGGGGAACCAGGGACAAGGATACGAAGATCATCAAAAGTTCCACGCCATCGTAGACGGCATCCAGAAGGACAGCCTGGGAACTGGTATAGATTGCCATGAGCAATTCCAGTCCAACGAAGACGGTGCTGCCGGTCAGGGATATTTTTAAGGCTGATTTTTCGGATTTTTGCTTTAACTGGCTTGAGTGCATGATCATTCTCCTTTTTTTTGCTATGGAATATAATAACATAGGAAGAAAAACGCTGCAAGGACAGAACGGGAGGAATGCGTATGTATCCGGATCCTATGGAACTGCTTCGAAAATGCGGCGGATATCTGGATATTCATGGCATGCTGCAGCTGGGGCATGGATTCGTGTTTGACAAGAATACGCCGCCTCACAGCGAAGCGTTCGGACATTATGCAGAAAGCATCCGTGCCTATTGCGGCGAACAGGGAATCATGGGGCTTAAGAATGTCACGCAGGCACGAATGCTGCATCAGTTCCGCATGTACATCGACCGCCACAATATCCGCTATATCAGAGGGCGCTTTAAGAAGCCTGGAATGACGGATGAAGAGGCTCTGGAATTATACGTGCATAAGCCGGCAGTTGCAGGTGGGCTGGGAGGGCAGAGACTGCTTCGGGAGCCTGCCCGGCTTCACAATAAATACCCGTCCGATTCCGATTACAAAAGGTATGCGAAGGGCAGGGAAAATAAAAAGCGCCTGTCGCCGGATTTCCATGCGGAATTCATTGTAGATATCCATGGAAATTTTGTGAGCCAGTGGAACGTGCTGGAAGAAGATCAAAAAGGCAGGGTCATCAGCGACATAGCATACTATCGCCGCAAATATCAGAAAACAGGAGAAGCATATGACTGGGAAGGCGCACAGCGTCAGATTATGGATACGGAATCCTTTAATTACGCTAACGCCAATGATGTGATGCATAAAATACTGGATATCAAGCCGCCGCAAAGGTATGATACAGACCTGCGACGGCAGATCTCCTCAGGATGGAAGAGCCCTTCCAAAAAAAACTATGATTATGGAAGTGACAAAGGAGATACGTACTCCCGGAGCAGTTCCTGATAGAGTCTGCTGACGGGAAGGCCCACTACATTGTTATAGTCTCCACGGATGCATTTGACGTGAATGGCAAAAGGCCCCTGGATGCCGTAGGCTCCCGCCTTGTCTAAGGAATCCCCTGTCTCTGTGTAGGAACGCAGGTCCTCCTTGCTGATCGGATAGAAGGTGACATCCGTGGCTTCAAAGAAGGTACGGGTATGGACCTGGCCTCCTTTGGCCATGATCAAAGAGACGCCGGTAAAGACCTGATGGGTCCGATCTGCCAGCATGGCCAGCATATCATAGGCTTCTGACTGATTGGCGGGCTTTCCAAGAATTTCCCCGTTGTATGCGACGATGGTATCCGCGCCGATCACCACGCAGTCTGCATCCCCATAATGTTCATATACATCACGTGCCTTCTGGGAAGCCAGTTCCATGACGATTTCCGAAGGCGCGTCTTTTGTGATCTTTTCTTCTACGGAGGAAGGGATGACTTGAAAACGGAATCCTGCCTGCTCTAACAATTCTTTTCTTCTGGGGGATGCCGAGGCTAAAATGTATTTCATTGATGATTCTCCTTTTATTTTAATTCCTTTATTTTGATTCCTTTGTGCATATTATAGCAGAATATGATATAATATGCACATTGTATTATGCGAAGGATTTGCAAAGGCGTCAAGGATTCGCTATAATGTTAAAAATAGGACAATAGGATAATGGAGGAAGAAGAAAATGTATATCAGTGAAATCAGGACATCGGCTCCGACAGATGAAAGAATGCCATTGGAAAGAAAGATGTATGACACGCTGGACAAGTTAAAGATACCATACGAGCAGGTGGACAATGATCCGGCGGCTTCCATGGAAGAATGCGCGGCGATCGATAAAGCCATTGGCACTCAGATCCGCAAAAACGTATTTTTATGCAACCAGAAAAAGACGACCTTCTTTCTGCTGGTAATGCCTGCGGACAAGGCGTTTGACACGGCATCTTTCAGCAAGAAGCTGGGAGTATCCCATATGTCTTTCGCGCCGCCGGAGAAGATGATGGAGCATTTAGGGACGACGCCAGGCTCAGCAAGCGTGGCAGGGCTCCTGATGGATGAAGACGACTATGTGCAGGTAATTGTAGATAAAGAAGTGGCAGAGAGTGAATGGTTCGGTTGCAATCCGGGCATCAATACCAGCCATCTGAAATTTAAGACACAAGATTTATTGCAGAAGTTTTTGCCAAAGATTCACCACAGAGCAAGGATTGTAGATTTGTAAATACTGGTAATAAAAAACAGAATACATTTATATGTAATGGTATTAGAGATATTGATATAGAGAGAAGAAAGAAGAAGTGACATGAAATCAGCAGACGATTTAAGACAGTTATTACAAAATATTGATAGAAAAAGTTATCCGGCTTATAAGGGTACGAAAGGAGTATATCGATTTGGCAAATATGCATTGGGAATCGACCATGTACAGGGAGATCCGTTTGCGGCACCGTCCAGCCTTCATATTGAAGTTTCGGGAAAAGTGGCTGCATTTCCAGAATATCTTTATGACGAAAAATGGAAACAGATTGCACTTGAGGATTATCTGATCCGTCAGTTTGGAGCAGCAATCGGAAAATATTCATTTCAGGCGAAAGGATCCGGAAAGAGTGGAATTATTTCTGTGACTAGATGTGGTCAGGAAATTCTAAAGCGGAGCGCCTGTGAGATCAATCCGGCAAATGGAAACATTCGTATGCGATTTGAGGCTGGATTTCCGGCAAATGGAAGAACCATCAATGCAAGAGAGCTTTCAAAAATTTTATTCGATTATCTCCCGGAGTGCGTGGAGAGTTCTCTTTTCTATGCAAGACAAGATAAGAAAAAAGTGGAGCGTGTCATGGAGCTATCCGTAGACCAGCAATATATCCGTGAGCAGTTAAAAGAACAGGGACTTGTAGCGTTTGTGGCAGATAAAGCCGTTCTTCCGCGTGAGTCGGGCGTCTCGGCAAAGCCGATGAAAGGAGCCGTACCATTTGCTTCGCCGGAATCAATGAAAGTGACCATGGATTTACCATATGCAGGCAAAATCACAGGTATGGGTATTAAAAAAGGAATCACCTTGATTGTGGGTGGCGGCTATCACGGAAAATCTACCCTTCTAAAAGCGCTGGAAATGGGCGTATATCCGCACATTGCAGGTGATGGCAGGGAATATGTGATTACGGAGGCAGATGCGGTAAAAATCCGCGCTGAGGACGGCAGAAGCATCAAAGACACAGATATTTCCATGTTCATTAATGACCTGCCAAATGGAAAAGATACGAAAACATTTTCCACGGAGGATGCCAGCGGAAGCACGTCCCAGGCGGCAAATGTGGTGGAGGCCATGGAGTCTGGTGCTACGACTCTTCTCATTGATGAGGACACATCAGCGACCAACTTCATGGTGCGTGATGAGTTGATGCAGAGAGTGATTCACCGGGATATGGAGCCGATTACGCCATTTATCGAGCGAATGCGTGATTTGTATGAGAACCAGAGCATTTCCACCATTCTGGTTGCCGGAAGCTCCGGGGCATATTTTCAGGTAGCGGATGTGGTGATTCAGATGGATCGGTATGTCCCAAAAGAAATTACGGCTCTTGCAAAAGAGGCTGCCAGCCAGTATCCGGCACTGGAATTGCCAGAAGGAAATGTAAAACTATCAGAGTCCAGACGATGCCCGAAGAAAAATACAGGACTGATTCATAAAGGACGCATCAAGATTAAGACCATGGGAAGAGACGGCGTAGTCCTGAACCATGAAAACATTGATCTTCGGTATGTGGAACAGCTTGCAGATTCCGAACAGCTTACCTGCCTGGGGCATCTGCTGCGCTATATGGAAGAGCATGAATTTGACGGCAGTAAAGAAGCCGGACAGATCATCGAACGACTGATGAAGAAGCTGGAAGTGGAAGGATTTACGGTGGTCTGTGAGAGTGAAAATGTTCCAGGCAATCTGGCAATGCCAAGAAAACAGGAGGTATACGCATGCGTGAACCGGTATCGGGGCATGAAGTTGTAAAGAAAAAGAAAGACTGCAATAATCTGGAAAAAGAAACTGTAGGTTTAGAAAAGGTAAAAGTAATCGCAAGAATTCACACAGATTTTCCAACTAAATTTGGAGTTCCAAGGCAAAGTGGGCTTTCCGATGCGGCTGGACTTGTTGTATTTGAACCGGAGTTTCGCCAGCCGGATGCTTTGAGAGGAATCGAAGAATACACACACCTGTGGATTCTGTGGGGATTTTCGGAAGTAAGACAAGAATCCGGTACATGGAAAGCGACCGTACGGCCTCCGAGACTTGGAGGAAATGAACGAGTCGGAGTATTCGCCTGTCGTTCTCCTTACCGACCGAATCCAATCGGACTGTCTTGTGTAAAGCTGGAACGAATCATTTCTCATGAAAAGTACGGAATGTGCCTGCTTGTATCAGGAGTAGACATGATGGACCAAACACCAATTTACGATATCAAGCCGTATCTGCCTTATGTGGATGCGCACCCAGAGGCGAGCGGAGGATTTGCGCATAAAAAACAGACCTATCATCTGGAAGTACAGATACCTGATGAGGGTATGAAAAAGATTCCGGAAGAAAAGAGAAAAGTCTTGATGCAGATACTGAGTCAGGATCCAAGACCTTCTTATCAGAATGACCCGGAGAGAGTATATGGCATGGAATTTGCAGGGTTTGAGGTGAAATTTCGTGTAGAGGGAAGCACACTTTACGTGGTAAGTGTGACGAAAAAGCAAAAAGAATGATATAAGATATATTAACATTAAAAAGATCATTTGCGAAAAAGTGTAGATGGTCTTTTTTAGTGCATTTTATGAAAGAAGTATATCTTGATTTCTTTACTGAGAAAAATTTATGAAAAAAGAACTTGCAATATACCCTTATGGGGTATATACTGTCACTGTAATCAAGAAAGGTGTGCATACTATGGAAGAAAAGAAAGAATGTTGTTGTCATAAGAAAAAGGAGCGGACAGAAAAGGAATACAAGGATCTTCTGAACCGCTTAAGCCGGATTGAAGGCCAGGTACGAGGAATTAAGCGTATGGTGGAAGAGGACGCATACTGTACGGATATTCTGATTCAGGTTTCAGCGGTCAATGCGGCGCTGAATAGCTTTAACAAGGTGCTTCTTGCTAATCATATCCGCACTTGCGTAGCGGAAGATATCCGTGCAGGGAAAGAAGAGACAATCGATGAACTGGTTGCCACGCTCCAAAAACTTATGAAGTAATAGTTAGGCAGGTGTATTAATGATGGAACAATATACAGTGACAGGAATGAGCTGTGCGGCCTGCAGTTCCAGAGTAGAGAAGGCTGTGTCAAAGGTGCCGGGTGTTACATCCTGCTCGGTCAGTCTTCTGACGAACTCCATGGGAGTCGAAGGAACAGCAACGTCAGCTCAAATTATAGAAGCAGTGGAAAATGCCGGATATGGTGCATCGCTGAAAGGTGCAGCAAATGAAAAGACAGGCAGTGCTGCCGGAAACAATGATGATTTTTTGAAAGACAGAGATACACCAGTATTGAAGCGGAGGCTGATTGCTTCTTTATGTTTCCTTATACCACTTATGTATCTGTCCATGGGACATATGATGTGGAACTGGCCATTGCCAGGATTTATGGCGGACAATCATGTGGCAATGGGACTGGCTCAGTTGCTTTTGACTACGATTGTTATGGTCATCAACCAGAAGTTCTTTATCAGCGGATTTAAAGGACTGATTCATAAAGCGCCGAATATGGACACACTGGTTGCCCTTGGTTCTACAGCTTCTTATGGATACAGTGTTTATGCGCTGTTTGCTATGACAGATGCGCAGATGCGCATGGATATGGATGCCGTGATGTCATATATGCATGAATTCTATTTTGAGTCTGCAGCTATGATCCTGACTCTTATTACGGTTGGAAAGATGCTGGAGGCACATTCCAAAGGTAAGACGACAGATGCGCTTAAGAGTCTGATGAAACTGGCTCCGAAGACGGCAGTACTGCTCCGCGATGGAAAAGAAGAAACAGTTTCCATTGAGCAGGTGAAAAAAGGAGACATTTTCATAGTAAAACCTGGTGAAAATATACCAGTAGATGGTATTGTTCTGGAAGGAAACAGTGCGGTCAATGAGGCAACTCTGACCGGTGAGAGTATTCCGGTAGATAAGGCGCCAAATGATACAGTATCTGCTGCGACAGTCAATCAGTCCGGTTTCTTAAAATGTGAGGCTTCAAGAGTCGGAGAGGACACAACACTGTCCCAGATTATTCAGATGGTCAACGATGCGGCGGCAACAAAAGCACCGATTGCAAAGATTGCAGACCGGGTATCAGGTGTATTTGTACCAACGGTTATTACAATCGCAGTGATTACGATTGTTGTGTGGCTTTTAGCCGGTCAGAGCGTCGGATTTGCTCTCGCTAGAGGAATTTCCGTACTTGTTATCAGTTGCCCATGTGCCCTTGGACTTGCCACTCCGGTCGCAATTATGGTTGGAAATGGTATGGGCGCGAAAAATGGAATTATGTTCAAGACAGCCGTTTCTCTGGAAGAGACAGGAAAAATGGAAATTGTTGCTCTTGATAAAACCGGAACTATAACAAGTGGCGAACCTCAGGTCACAGATATTCTCCCTGCAAATGGAATAAGTGAATCTGAATTACTGGTTCTTGCGTACATTTTGGAGAAGAAGAGTGAACACCCGCTTGCAAAAGCAATCACAGGACGTGTAGAATCAGAAGTAGAGCAGTCTGAGCGAGAAAAATTGACAGAAGTATCTGACTTTCAGGCAGTTCCGGGAAATGGACTTTCCGGTAAAATAGGTGGCGCAGAAGTTCTTGGTGGAAACTTGAACTATATCGGACAGTATTCCGAAGTATCTGAAGAAATGAAGCGTCAGGCAGAACATTTGTCCGAACAGGGGAAAACACCACTATTCTTCAGCCAGAACGGAACATTTATGGGAATTATTGCAGTGGCTGATGTTATCAAAGAAGACAGTCCGAGAGCGGTAAAAGAACTTCAGAACATGGGAATACACGTTGTTATGCTCACAGGTGACAATGAGCGTACTGCAAAAGCAATCGGCACGCAGGCAGGTGTTGACGAGGTGATCGCAGGCGTACTTCCGGAAGGAAAAGAAAGCGTGATCCGAAGACTTAAGACAAAAGGAACGGTTGCCATGGTCGGTGACGGTATCAACGATGCACCGGCACTTACAAGAGCAGATATGGGAATCGCAATCGGAGCCGGAACAGATATTGCCATTGACGCGGCAGATGTGGTACTGATGAAGAGCCGCCTAAGTGACGTGCCGGCAGCCATCCGCATGAGCCGTGCAACACTTCGGAACATTCATGAAAATCTGTTCTGGGCATTCTTCTACAATGTTATCGGAATCCCACTGGCAGCAGGTATCTGGTATCCATTATTTGGACTGAAACTGAATCCGATGTTCGGTGCGGCAGCCATGAGCTTATCCAGCTTCTGTGTTGTTACAAATGCACTGAGACTGAATCTCTTCAAAATGTATAATGCAAGCAAAGATAAAAAAATAAAACATAAAAAAGAAAGTAAAAAGAAACAGGAGGAATCAACCATGACAAAGACAATGAAAATCGAAGGAATGATG
>OKRX01002540.1_pt1 | contig 12059 bp, 6 predicted proteins | sample 1601241 | NCBI WGS metagenome assembly OKRX01 (sample SAMEA3541500, study PRJEB24748) | human gut metagenome | biome: human gut; feature: human-associated habitat; material: faeces | place: China | collected 2012
TGCGTACGGCAACCGCCACATGGCCGGACAACAGGCAAGCCCTGGCGGCATCCATCCGGTAGGACGGAGAGATTGGGCCGCCCACCCCCTGTGTGGTCATTTCCACCTCATTAATCGTGCCATCCGGATTAAAGGTTATCGGTTCCAAGCAGGCTTTCCGCATCGTCCCGGTCTCGGTGGCATGGGTCGGACGGTGATAAGCGATATACCATTGTCCGTTGATTTCGGTGATACAACCATGATTGTTCACCAAGTTACGGTCACTTCCCCAATTGTCAATAATCACCCCTCTATAGGTATAAGGTCCCAAAGGAGAAGTAGCTGTCGCATAGTCCAATGTAGCACAATTGGACTCACCGTGCCGAGAATGGCTACCATAGACCAAGTAATAGATACCGTTTCTTTTCCGAACAGAACTTCCTTCATTGAAGAAATGCGTTTTATAGGTCAGCAAACTGTCATGGACAGCCCCTTCGATAGAAAGCATATCCTTGCTTAGCTTTGCACCTCTGACATGCCACTGCCCCCAAAACAAATAAGCCTGTCCATCATCGTCGATAAAGACAGACGGGTCGATACCAGAAATTCCCTTTATCGCTTTTCCCTCTTTAAACGGGCCATAAGGTGAAGAAGCAACAGCGACCCCTTCGTTTTCACCATCAGCTGCCAAACAATAATAAAGATAATATTTCCCATTATGATAAATACCATCCGGAGCATAAAGGACCTTGTCAGTATAATCTGTCTGCTTTCCAAGTCCTTTTGTAGCAAAAGAATATTGTTCCACATGCCAGTCCACCAAATCTGAAGAAGAGAGCACATCATAAGAGTTTGAACACCAACTATTACCTGGTTCATCACGCGAGCCGTAAACATAGACTCGTCCATCAGGCATCTGCCTGACCTCAGGATCAGCAATGAACACACCCGGAGGAGCAATCGGATTGAGAGCCCGATGGGTCGTAACAGGAACGGAATTTTCTCCTTTTTCGGACAAATTCCCCTTTTTGCTGGATTGACATCCGGCCAATAAGCCCGCAATAAGCAAGCTGCCGAGCTTTAAATAGAAATTCATATGCATATCAAAGTTCATATAAAAGGCTTCCGCAAGTTTTTTTAATAAAATTTATATCTAATAAGTTTCTATGTCCCAATTATCACATTTCTATATCAACCACCGCTTTTTCCAAGCCTTTCGATTCAATTGTCAAACGGATCGGTTTGTATCCACCACGTTTAGCCTTGACAATCACCAAAAACAGACCGTTGAAAGCCGGACGGGTCGGTTCCGAAAAGGTTATCAGGCAAGTCGGATCACCATTATCCGTTGCCACAATCTCTCCATCGCCGATCAAGCTACAAGAGATGACATTCTCAGCAGTCGGTACATCACACCCTTCTTCATCGACCAGCGATACCGTCACAAACACCAAATCTTCGCCATCCGCTTTAATCCGGTGTTTGTCCGGTACAGCCTTCAAGCCAACTGCCTTACCTGTAGTCCGGACATAAGTTTCCGCCCATTTCCGATTCTGTTTATAGGCAATCGCTTTCAACTCCCCAGGTTCATACTTCACGCTATCCCAACGGAAACGGTATTCATAAGGTCTCTTTTCCTTCTTTCCCAACGATTTGCCGTTCAAAAACAGTTCAACGACATCGCCTGAGCTATACACAAACACAGGGATTGTTTCCCCGATTTTGTCAGGAAAGTTCCAATGCGGAAGGATATGCACCATCGGCGTGTCGGGCATCCAGCGGGACTTGTATAAATAATAACGGTCTTTTGGAAAACCCGCCAAGTCGACAATACCGAAATAACTGCTACGCGATGTCGGGCGGTTACGTTCTATTCGTGCCAACTCTTCACGCTGCTTTAGTAATTCTTCTTCTGTCATCGCGGCAGAATGGTTGAGCAAAACACTGGCATCGCTATTAAATGGAGTCGGTTCGCCCAAATAATCAAAGCCCGTCCAAACAAATTCACCACAGATGGCAGGATATTTGTCCAAAGCCGCAAACTCCCAGTCGGGCAATCCTCCCCATCCGGGTTCCGTCAAATCATAAGAAGAGACATGATGCTTGCGCGGAAAATATTCACCACGCGAACTCATCGTCGAACTTGATTCACTCGAATAACCCGAAAGATGCTCATGCCCTTCCTTATTCAGAAACTCTCCATAAAAATCAGGTCCGCCATACACGCCTGCCGCATAATTCATTCCATGCACATCCACTTGCAACTCCGTCCCATTCATTGCCGACTTACTGGGATAAGAAGCGCCAAATGTCACCGGGCGGGTATGGTCGAAACGATGTACCACCTCCGCCAGATGCCGGGCTATCCCCTTTGCCGGTTCATATTGTTCATGCACTTCATTACCGGTACTCCACATGATAACCGACGGATGGTTACGATCCCGGCAGACCAATGTCTCTATATCTTTCTCATGCCATTTATCGAAAAGCGTGCTATAATCATTCTTTTTCTTCCCGACTGTCCAACAATCAAAAAGTTCATCCATCACAAGAAGCCCCATCTTGTCCGCCAACTCCAACAGTTCCGGTGCAGGAGGGTTATGGGAAGTACGCAACGCATTACAACCGAAACTCTTTAATATCCGTAACTGGCGTTCCAACGCGACCTTGTTCATCGCTGCTCCCAATGCCCCCAAATCATGGTGATTGCACGTTCCCTGAATCTGTACACGCTTCCCGTTCAGCAAAAAGCCATTATCATGTGTGAAAAGGATCGTGCGAAAACCAAAAGGCGTATCATACACATCCGTCAATTTGTTTTTATCGAACACCGAAACACAAGCCAAATACCGGTAGGTATGTTCCAGATTCCATCTCTTGGGAGATTCCACACGTAAAGAGACCGAATCTGTCACAGAAGTTCCCGCATCCAAAAACACCGGACGCTTAGCTGTCGAAGCGACCTTTTTACTGATGTTATCATTCGCGTCCAATTCATAAATATCTACGGTATATTGTCCTTTTACCGCATATTGCCGGTTATTTTCAATCTCCACATGGACGGATGCCGTCGCATACGTATCCGTAATTTCAGGAGTCGTCACGAAAACACCCCAATGCGCCACATGGACGGGTTCGGTTTTTACCAGACGAACATGCCGATAGATACCGGCTCCCGGATACCAGCGTGAACCAAATTTTTCCGTGTCCAACCGTACAGCCACGACATTATCCGTTCCATACAGAACATAAGGCGTCAGATCTACCCGGAAAGAGCTGTAACCGAAAGGTCTTCCCCCCACTTTCTTCCCATTCAGCCAAACCTCGGCATTCGCCATCGTGCCATCGAAATCCAGATAAAACCTCTTCTTCTTATCTTTGGACGACACTTCAAAATGTTTCCGGTACCAACCGATTCCCTGCCAAGGCAATTTCCCTGTGTACCCGTCCAAGTCAATCCGGAAAGGTCCTTCAATGGCCCAATCGTGCGGAACATCTAGTTTCCGCCAGCCAGTATCGTCAACCTCATACGCTTCAAGCGAATCCGGTTCAGGCAGACGTGATCCGTCTGCCTGCAAACCGAACCGTGCAAAGCGCCAGTCCCGATCAAAATCCGACACGCTCCGTTGTCCCCAAGCGGACAACCCGAACAAATTCAAATAGAGAATTATCAAAAAAAATCCACACTTCATCTTTTTCTTTTATGATCTTCCATATATTAAAAAATATTTACCACTTAAACACACCATTCCTCCCCGAGGCATTTGATATGTTTAAGTGGCACATTCAAAAAGTTTAACTCTAAAAGTTATACCTTTTTATGGAGAAGATTAAGCCATTAACGTAACCACCACTTATCATCCTGTTGCTTAATGTTCTCATTCTGGTCGATTGAAGCCTGAGGAATAGGCCAAAAATAACGACCTTCACCCTCTACCCAAATACGTTGTTCGAAAACAAGCGGATTATCGTGTTTTTGAGTTTCAGGATTCCAACGTTTCCATCCATAGGCAGGTCCATTGAGTACTTTAGGGGCAATACCCCAACGTATGATATCGTAGTAACGCAAGCCTTCGAAAGCAGTTTCAACACGACGCTCGTGGCGCACTTTGGCAATCATATCGCTTTGGCTGGTCACTGCTGGATATTCTGGCATTTCTGCACGGTTACGAATATCATTAATGAGGCTTAAAGCTTCGCCTAAATTTTCATTCAACTCAATCAATGCTTCAGCTCTCATCAGCAAAACATCAGCATAACGAAAAACCGTCAAATTTTTATGTCCCAACCAACGATCCGGTTCCTCCCCTTCCAAGTCTGTCCACTTGGTCAACAAAAAGCCGGTACTTACAGGCTCTTTACCAATGTAATCGCGACTATCAGGATCTTCCACGCCATAATGCGAGTCGACCTTACCTCCTTTAATCCACTCCCATCCCGGATGGATAATCGTCGATTTCAACCGGGGATCACGAAACTCATACTCGCCATAGCTCAACATACCGGCCTGATCCAAGGCGGCACGTTCGGCAACGTGAGGACAATTCAAAGCTTCACACTGATCATAAGGATGTCCTTCAATACATTCATACTCATCGACAATATCCTGCAAAGGAAGCAATCCTTTCCATCCGCAATAGACAGATGACGGATAAGAAAGGTTGTTGTTCAAATTATGCGTCTTCAAGGAAGGGAAATATTGACGCTCAAAAATCACCTCATTGTTGTTCCCATCGGCTTGAGGACGGAACAGTTCTTCGTAGCTATGCTTTTTGGGATCACCATCATAAGCACGATATAAACCATAACGGCCTCCTTCTATAATTGCCTGAGTAGCAGTCAACACTCTTTTATAAAGATCTTCTGTCGATTTCTTGCTGTTTTTTAAGAAGCTAATATATTTTGACTTGGCAGCTTCATGCAAAGAGACACGGGCAATCATCGCATTTACCACATCTTCGGTAACACGACCAGATTCAAAGTTAGGAGCTTTCTTGATATCAACCAAACACTCTTCCAATTCATTAATCACAAAATCATATACATCGACACGAGGAGTACGAGTCAATGCACGCGATTCGTCTACAGTCAATACCTTATCTACTAAAGGTATATCACCAAAGAAGAAGAGCATGTCATAATAGTTCAATGCACGGATAAAACGTACTTCGGCTCTCATGTGGGCGTATTGATCCGGAGTCAGATACTCTTTAGACAGTTCCAAACCATGAAGCACATAGTTCATCTGGGCGATAGCCTTATATTTCCATTCGTCTTCCAAACCACGAGAGGTAGGACGCAAATCCCCATTGGCAAAGTGTTCGACCCCCCACCAAGTTGAGTTATCGGTCCAAGCGTCACGGAAAGCGATAATGTTGTCGCCATCACCTTGATAAACGTAATCGTAGCATCCATCTACCATCATCTTGGTTTGATTGGCATCTTTCCACCAAGCTTCTTCTGTAATTTGATCCAATGGTGGAGTTGTCAGGAAGTCATCGCATCCTGTTAAGGCAACTGTACAAAGCGTTGCCACCATGATATGTTTTAAAGCTTTCATTTCTATATCCTTTTTATTCAATTAAAATTGTAGATTTAAACCAAATGAATAAGTTCGAGACAACGGATAGGTAAACGCATTAAGCGTTTCCGGATCATATCCGGGAGTAAAGTTACTAATCGTAAACAGGTTATTTGCTGAGAAATACAAACGGATATTAGAAAATCCGGTATTTTTTAACAGATCGTTCGAAAAGTTATAACCCACCTGCAAGTTTTTCAAACGCAGATAACCTGCGTTGATCATCCAAAAGTCAGATGTCATATGGTTAAATCCCAAAGAACTGGTAGCCTCCAACAGACGAGGGTACTTTGCATCTCGATTATCTTCCGTCCAATAGTCTAACTGATGCTCAAAAGCCGGGCCTTTCCCTTGATCCGACAAAGGACGGATGCTGGGACCATCCAAAATATAGTTACGTTTACCTACACCTTGCAAAAAAACACTGAAGTCAAATCCTTTCCAGGCTCCATTAAGTGTGACGCCAAACAGATAATGAGGGTCACGGTCACCAAGAACCACACGGTCATCAGCATCGATCACCCCATCATTGTTCTGATCCTTATATTTGACATCACCCGGTTTCGCATAGCGGCGGCTATAAACAGGTGAGTTAGCGACTTCTTCTTCTGTCTGGAACAGTCCCAGTGCTTCGTAACCGTAGTAAGAATTCATAGCCAGACCTTCAGCGGTATAACCGTCTTTCCAAGGACTTGTTCCACCTAAGTCTTTCACTTCGTTCTTATTGTTTGACAAGTTGGCTTGAATACCATATCTGAACTCTCCAATTTTATCGTTCCAACTCAATTCAACTTCCCAACCATTGTTTTGTAATTCACCGATATTAACATTTGGCTTTCCAAAACCATATTCCAAAGGAACTGGTAGACCGATCAAAATGTCTTTCGTATTCTTTAAATAGTAATCAAACGTTACGCCTAAACGGTTATCCAACAGACGAGCATCAAAACCGAAGTCGAGCATGGAAGTCTTTTCCCAACCAAGATCGGTATTACCAAGTCCGCTCAAGTAAGCCGACAAGATGTACTGATTGCCCAAAGCAGCATTTCCAAAACCAATAGTCGAATAGCTCGGATAAAGACCTACACCGGTCGTCGCACCCGTCAAACCCCACGAAGCGCGAATTTTCAAATCGTTCAAAAATATTTGAGTCTTTTCCATGAAACTTTCACTGCTAATACGCCAAGCTGCTGACACTGAAGGAAACGTAGACCAACGATTACCGCTCGCCAAACGAGAAGAACCATCCGAACGCATCTTCAATGAAAGTAAGTACTTGCTCGCATAGTCGTAGTTCAAACTACCGATAAAAGAAGCGATCGCCCAGTGAGTCGCGTAACCACTATTAGACCAATTCTCTTTCGATCCGGCATTAAGCACATGAAGAATATCGGTCGGAAATCCATCGCGGTAAGCGCCGATATTATCCCACTTTTCATTTTCTTGCTGATACCCGGCAAGGATATCTAAATTATGTTCACCAAATTTCTTTTGATAAGTAAGCAATGCCTGCAAGTTATAGTATTGATTAAAGGAACGTCCTTCGTTTAGTGCATTCTGTCCCATATAGGTTACCTCCTGACTGTCAAAGTCCGTGTAACCCACCTGACGGGAGAAAGTGGTCGACTTGTCAAACTTAAAGTTCACATTGGCAATTCCTTGAAATTTCAAAGCATCCCAAATGTCATAAGTAATCTTAAATGTACCAGCTGCATCGTGAATGTCATTTAAGTTGTGACCTCTCTGGTGTAAGTCAGCCATCGGATTAACAATCGATTTGGAGTTCATGGCATAGCTACCGTCAGAATTGTAAGCAATATCGGTAGGGTTCATTTTATACACATCAATGATAATACCATCCATATTTTCAACCTCATCCCTTTGTCTCAAAATGTAACGTATATCAAAAGACAAGTTAAACTTTTTAGAAAGTTGAGCATCAATGTTTGAACGCACATTGTACACTTTGTGCTGTGACTCAGGAAGCACCCCCGTTTGATAGTCTAAACCAGCACTCAAAAAATACTTCACATTCTCAGCACCACCGGTAGCCGAAATAGAGTGACGAGTCGTGATACTGTTTTCGAACATCAAATCCACCCAATCTGTATTACCATAATGATTGGGATCTGAACCATCCGCAAATTTCCGAATTTGCTCTTCACTATAATATTGGTTTTTACCTGCTTCAGGCTTCAAATTATACATCGCTTCATTACGCATACGGGCATATTTTTCTGAGCTAACCATCTTAGGCATTTCTGTTGGAGTATTTACACCCACGTAACCATTGTAACGGAAAACAGGTTTACCCGCTTTACCACGTTTGGTTGTAATCAAGATTACGCCATTTGCCGCACGCGAACCATACACAGCAGCCGAAGCAGCATCTTTCAAAACAGAGACGCTTTCAATATCTTCTACATTCAAGTAATTGAAATTCTCTGTATCCGTAGGAATACCATCAACCAGTAACAAAGGGGAACCTCCCGAATTCAATGACGTAGCACCACGCAGTTGCATACTTGAGGCTTCACCCGGACGCCCAGACTGAACGATTGACAAACCCGGCACTTGACCTTGCAAAGCGTCAGCCACAGAACTAACCGGACGGTTTTCCAACACATCCGCCTTCACAGAAGTTACTGCATTTGTCAAGTTTCCTTTCTTAACCGTACCATAACCGACCACCACCACCTCATCCAACGATTGCGTATCCTCGTGCAACGTTATATTAATCAAGCTCTCCTTACCCACTTTTATTACCTGTTCATTAAAACCGATATAAGAAATCTGTAAGCTGCCTCCCAATGTAACTGTCAATGTGTATTTACCGTCCATATCCGTCACCGTTCCGTTGGTTGTGCCTTTTTCTACTACATTCGCACCAATAATAGGTTCGCCATTCTCGTCCTTTACGATACCACTCACCGTTTTCTTATTCTGCTGCTGTACATCGGGCACTGAAACCGACTCTGTCGAAAGAATAATCTTCTTATCCACCACCGAATAACGTACATTCGTGCCGGCAAAGACATTATCCAGAACTTTAAAGACGTTACTATTCTTCGTATTCACAGAAACCCGGCGATTCAGATCAACATGCCTTGTATTAAAAAAGAACGAAAACTCCGATTGATTTTCAATTTCGTCTAAAACCGACTGGACCGTTTGATTCTGCATGTTCAAACTGACAGTCGCTTTTTGCGCATAGCTGTTCGTAGCTTGTGCCAAGCCGATCGAACAGCATAACAAGAATATGTATAGCTTCATAACTCTTGGAATTTTGTTTAAGGTAAACCAAAGTGACTCTGGTACCCAAAACTGTTGGGTATTACAATGTTTTTGCATAATTTTGTAGTGATCTAATTAATAAAAAATGGTTTATTACAGCTTGTCGCCAAACAAGCGTTTTAAAGTTAACTCATTTCATCCGGGAGAATACGCCAATATTCTTCCGGATGTTTTTTCTTTTAAGGAGGTCTGTTTTTCATGCTTGCTTTGATTGTTTAATAGATTTCTATTCTCGTTTTTTCATTTATGGTATCCTGCGTATCCAAATAACGCCATTTGATATTAGATGATATTTTGAAGATTTCCAATATGCGCTCCAACCGTTGATGACTGAAAGATCCGGTAAAAGCTTCACTTCGAAGACGCTCATTGGATAATACGAAAGTCACATTAAACCGCTTCTCCAACATTCGCAAGGCTTCAGGCAAAGGGGTCGCATGGAAAACAACCTTTCCGTCTTTCCAAGCAATCTCTGATTCGCCATTTGTTTCGATCAGTTGTATCCGGGAAGAAGAAGAATCATAGGTCAGTTTCTGTCCGGGTTTCATCAGTACGGCCGTGGACTGCCGATTTTTCATATAGTTGAAGCGGACTTTTCCTTCGATCAGGGTAGTAGAAACAAAATCGTCTTTCTCAAATGCTTCGACATTGAAAGAAGTACCCAACACCTCTATTTTCGTTTCATGGGGAGTAGAGATGACAAAGCCGTGTTCCGGGTCTTTCTGTACTTCAAAAAATGCTTCTCCCTGCAAAGTTACTCTTCTTTTGTCCTTATCGAAGAAAGACGGATAAGAAAGTTTCGATTCCGAATTAAGGTGGACAACAGAACCATCCGGCAGATTAACCGTAGTCGTCATGCCCGGATTCGTTTTTACTTCGATCATCTGGGCTATTTCGACCGGACGAGGTTTTAGATTCTGTATACCGAAGACTATCAAAAGAGGAATAAACAGAATGGCTGCAACACGTTGCAGCCAAGTAACCGTGGTTACTTTAGGACGAGTATTGCCTTCGCTCATCTTTTGACAAACTGAAGACAATGCCTTTTCTGTATCCACTTTCGATAATACCTGCATCGTATCCGTTGCCAGATAAAGGGTATGAATTTGCTTGGCAACCTGGTAATTTTCATCCGATTGCCTTATCCATTCTTCAACCTGCCGACACTCCTCAACCGTCGCTTCGCCAGAACAATAGCGTGGAAGAAGGTATTCTATCATATCTGTATTCGGTATTTCCATGTGTATTTTATCCTTGTTTACCTATTAGACAAGAGAAGTCGAACGGATTCCTAAACGAAAGACCATCTTTTTTTCAATATTTTTTTTCTACCACAAAAGAGTTATCTTTGTAAACAGATATATGGAAGGAGAAAAACTACAAACCACAAAAGAACGCTTTTTACTTTCAGCCATGCAACATGGAGATATAAAAGCTTATGGTGTCTTGTTCAGGAGATACTATCCGATGCTCTGTGCTTATGCTACAAAGTTTGTAGAGTTAAAAGATGCCGAAGAGATTGTGCAGGATGTGATGCTGTGGCTATGGGAAAACCGGGAAACGCAAACCTTCGAAACATCTATAAGCCAATATCTGTTCAAAGCAGTCTATCATCGAGCTATCAACCTGATCGTCCGCCATCAATCCCAATTAAGAGCCGATACTCTTTTCTACGAAAACATGCAAGAGATGCTACAAGATACCGATTTCTACCAATTCGAAGAACTGCAAAAAAGAATCAAGGAAGCGGTAGACGCTTTGCCTCCCGCTTACCGGGAAGCTTTTGTCATGCACCGTTTCGATAATAAAAGCTATAAAGAAATTGCCGAAGTCCTGCAAGTATCCCCCAAAACAGTCGACTACCGGATACAACAGGCATTAAAGCAATTACGGATAACGTTAAAAGATTATCTACCGTTGATCTTGTTATTGTTACCCAAAAATATTCTATCGTAAAACCATTGTTTAAAAGAATATGGCTAAAAAGAAAGAAGGTTTTAAAGGAGAACGTTTCATTTATTTGCCAGAAGAATTGCTATTGGAATACAGGAAAGATCCCCTTATCGGAAATCTTTATGTCCGCAAGATCGGATTTTTCCCAAAAGTAGAATTTCACTATGTCGAAAAGGAAGAGGGAACCGACTATGCCATGCTGATCCATTGCATAGAAGGAAAAGGGTGGTATCATATCTACGGTAAGACATATCCCGTACAGAAAAATCAGTACATCATCGTACCTCCCCATGTCCCTTATTCATTTGAGGCGGACAGCCATGATCCTTGGACGATCTATTGGGTCCATTTCTGTGGTAAGCTAACCGAATCATTCCTTTCTCCCAACCCCGCTCCTCAAGAAATATTAGCAGACGAACATGTACGGCAACTCGTCCGCATCCGTCTATTCGAAGAGATATACAGTAGTTTTGCCAGAGGTTACATAAAAGAATATCTGGCTTATTCATCCATGTGCTTATATACGTTTCTCTCAACTTTCATTTTTCAGGAACAGTTCCGCCATATCGATCTTCCGACCCACAAAGAAAATTCATTCTCGATGCGAGTTATCTATTACTTACAAGAACACGTGGAAACCAATCTGACCTTAAAAGATTTAGCGGAATATTTCAAATATTCGGAATCTCACTTTTCCACCTTATTCCAGAAAGAAACGGGTACTTCTCCCATCAATTACTTTACACGCCTGAAAATACAGAAAGCCTGTCAGTATATCGAACTTACGGATATGAAACTGAACGAAATTGCGATGCGGCTCGGATTCGAGGAGCAGGCCTATTTTTCCCGTGTCTTTACCAAAGTCATGGGAATATCTCCTTCCTCTTATCGGAAAAAAGAAGCCGATAACAGATAAATAAAAAGAAAGCCGGAGAAAGAACATTCCCTCCGGCTTACCACGTGATTTGAAATAAATCTATTGGAAATTAAGAATCGAAAAATGCAGCACACATCCGCTATTCCCGACCAAATCAATGATAACCTCATTGCGGTTCTCCAACCTGATTTTCTTGGTATCGACGACATCCTTTTTCTCCTCGGAAGCCTGGTAATAGAGTGTGGCGGTATAGCCCTTTCTGTTTTTCAGAAAATCAAGGGGTAAGGAGATTTGTTTCCTGTCTCCGGCATTCAACATGCTTACATACCAATCGGAACCCGAACGGCGGGCGACCACAACATATTTGCCCATTTC
>OKRX01002554.1_pt1 | contig 12013 bp, 8 predicted proteins | sample 1601241 | NCBI WGS metagenome assembly OKRX01 (sample SAMEA3541500, study PRJEB24748) | human gut metagenome | biome: human gut; feature: human-associated habitat; material: faeces | place: China | collected 2012
TGGTTAGGATGCGGATGAGCATCTTAAGCACAGCGACTACAGAGCAGATGGGATAAGGCAGTATTTCTTTTTTCGTCTCTACAAAATCTACAGATTATTATTTTCTATGAAGAATTCTAATGGAATTCAGAAGGCAGAGTACGGATACTCCTGTATCTGCAAATACTGCGATCCACATATTGGCAAATCCGAAAAGTCCCATGATCATAACAATAATTTTAATCGCAAGTGCAAATACAACGTTTTGCCATGAAATGCTGTTTGTCATCTTTGCAATGCTGACTGCTTCCGGAATCGCTTTCATTTCAGAATTCATAAATACGACATCTGCTGCTTCAATTGCTGCATCTGCGCCGCTTCCCATTGCCGCACCAACATCTGCGCCAGCGAGTACCGGTGCATCGTTGATACCATCTCCGACAAACATAACTGCTCCATGACTTTCTCTGATTTTCTTCAGCTCGGATAACTTATCCTGTGGAAGCAATTTTGCATGTACTTCGTCGATTCCTGTTTCTTTTGCAACAGCATCTGCGCTCTCCTGCGCATCGCCTGTAAGCATTGCAGTAATGATTCCCTGCTTCTTTACCGCTGCGATTGCTTCTTTCGCATCTTCCTTTACTGTATCAGAAATAACAATGTTTCCAACAAATTTACCGTTTAATGCAACGAGGACTTCTGTGCCAAAGTCTTCTTTCTGATAGGAGCTAAGATCAACATTCTGTTCATCCATAAGCTTTCTGTTACCACAAAGAACTACACCTTTACTAAGTTCTGCACGTATACCATGTCCTGCGATTTCTTCTACTTTAGAAGGCCGCTCAATGGAAAGTCCCTTTTCTTTTGCTGCATCTACAATACTATTTCCAATCGGATGTGTAGAAGACAATTCACAACTTGCACTAATTGCTAATAAATCATTTGCAGTCATCGCATTTCCTGCCGGATTTGCTTTCTGAACTACAAAGTTACCTTTTGTGATTGTTCCTGTTTTATCCATTACAATTGCTTTGACATTTTTAAGCCCTTCAATAGCAATTCCTCCTTTAAAGAGGATACCTTTTTTAGAGCCTGCTCCAATTCCTGAAAAGAATGCCAGAGGAACACTTAATACTAATGCACAAGGGCAACTGATAACAAGGAATGTCAATGCTGTATAAATTGATGCTGTTCCGCTTGTTCCATGAATGGTATTTACTGTTCCTGTGTATGCACTATCTACAAAAAGATGCCAGTTCAGAGAATCAGGTAAAATAAATGGAAGAACAATCGCTACAAATAATGCAAAAAATACAACAAACGGTGTATACACTCTTGCAAAACGAGTAATAAACTTGTCAATATTCGGCTTACTTGCTGCTGCATTTTCCACCGAATCAAGAATTCTTGTTACCATAGATTCCTCAAGAATTTTCTCGACACGAATTTTTAACTGTCCTGATGTATTGACACATCCGGAAACAATATTATCTCCTGTTTTTGCCATAACCGGTACTGGTTCACCGGTGACAGGTGAAGTATCAATACGGCTCTCTCCATCAATGATAACACCATCTAATGGAATACGGTCACCGGGACGTACTAAAAGGATATCTCCTACATTAGCTTCTTCTGCATCAATGACACGAATATCTTCTCCAACAATAAGATTAACAACTTCCGGTCTTAAGTCAACTGCTTCCATAATCTGTGTACGACTCTGCTCCGTTGCTTTTTCTTCAAAATATTCACCGATACGATAGAAAAGCATTACACCTACTGCTTCCGGAAATTCCTGAATACAGAACGCGCCAATTGTTGCGATACACATAAGGAAGTTTTCATCAAATACCTGACCTTTCATAATATTCTTCCCGGCTGTAACTAATACTTTGCCGCCGAGAACTAAATATGCAATCAAGAACAGGGCAAACATCGGAATTGCTGGTACATTCCCAATATGTTCAAGTACTTCACCAATAATAAATATCACTGCTCCAATACCAATACTTACTAATGGATTATTAAATGAGAATTTCTTCTCTTCTTTTTCTGTTGATTTTGTCACTTTATTATCTTTTGGCACAATTGTAATTCCATCTTCCATAGAATCAATTGTTTCTTTAATCAATGGAATCATCTGATCCGGATTCTTTGCAGAAAGCTTCATCTGCTTTGTCGCATAAGTAATTGTCAGATCATCTACGCCATTGAGTGTTCTTAACTTTGCCTCAATCTTAGCTGCACAGTTTGCACAGTCAAGTCCTTCCAAAATATAAATCTTTGTATTAGAAATACCTGTTGGTCTCTTTCGCTGTCTTGGAACAATTGTCACGCCATCTTCAATAGAATCTACAACAGCCTGCATTTTAGGCAATAACTCTGCCTGATTATTTGCTGAGACACGAAGCTGCTTTGTTGCAAATGCTACGGAAGCAAATCCTACCTCCGGCATCTGGCGGATTTTTGCCTCAATCTTAGCCGCACAATTCGCACAATCAATTCCTTCTAAAATATATACCTTTTTCTCTAAATCCTCATCCGGCATATGGCAAGTACACTTTGCAAGACTTTCTCCACATACGTCACAGTATTCTACATAAGAATTACACTGACTGCAATCACAGTGGTCCGGATGTCCGGCTACGTGATGATATTCTACTTCAAAATGCGTATGTGATCGCGTTGCCTGTGGCTTAGATGGTTCATGATGATGATCATGTCCGCAGCCGCAGCCGTCTTCATGGCCATGCTCGTGATCATGATGGTCATGGTGATGGTCGTGACCACATCCACAGCTCTCTTCATGGCCATGGTCGTGATCATGATGATCATGGTGTTCATGGTGATGCTCGTGGCCACATCCACAGCTCTCTTCATGGCCATGCTCGTGATCATGATGATTATGGTGTTCATGGTGATGCTCGTGGCCGCATCCACAGCCCTCTTCATGACCATGTTCGTGATCATGATGGTCATGGTGATGGTCGTGACCGCATCCACAGCCCTCTTCATGGCTATGCTCGTGATCATGGTGTTCATGATGATGGTCGTGGTCACATCCACAGCTCTCTTCGTGACCATGCTCGTGATCATGATGATCGTGGTGCTCATGGTGATGCTCATGGTGATGCTCGTGACCACATCCGCAGCCGTCTTCATGGCCATGTTCGTGGTCATGATGCTCTGCTGTTTTGCGCTTACCGCGAGTTCTTTCTACAACCTCAACATCTGGTTCCATAGACTGAATTGTCTCTCTGATTTTTGGCAAAACTGCTTCCGGGTCTTCTGCTTCAAATCGAAGCTGTTTTGTTGCAAATGTAACTGATACATCGTTTAACTCCGGCAGCTTGCTTAACTTTCTTTCAATCTTGGCTGCACAGTTTGCACAATCAAGATTCTCCAGAATATATACCTTTCTCTGCATTGTGATACCTCTCTTCTCGATATCAGGAATCGGTATGTGTCATATGAATCAATGCCTCTTCCATAATATCTACAATATGCTGGTCATCCAGTGAATAAAAAACATTCTTCCCTTCTCTTCTTGCCCGCACCTGATGCATCTTACGCATCACAGCGAGCTGATGAGAAACTGCAGACTTAGTCATGTCAAGGAAAACGGCAATATCACCGGCACACATCTCCTGTTCTTTTAATGCGTACAAAATCCGTATCCTTGTATCATCTGCTAAAACCTTAAAAAAAGATACTACCTTATCAAGTTCGGTCTCCTTAGGCATACTCTTTTGTACTTTCTCAATACTTTCAGGAAACATTGCCACACAATCGCTCTTTTTCGTTCCCATAACTTCCTCCTTCATCAAACAGATAATTGAATATCTGTTCAACTGTTATCATTATAGTTGAACAGGTACTCAATTGTCAATAGGTATTTTTTAATTTTACACTTTTCTAAAGCTGATATATTTTTATCACAAAATTTTAATCACATTCCCTGTACAATTAAAAATAAATTTTTTCCCAAATGCATTTTTTATAATTTCTAAATTTTCATCTCCGGTACAATGCGAAACTGCAATAAACTCTATATTGATTTCTTTTAGAGCCGCTATTGTCTTTTTAAGCCGGCTCTCATCTGCTTCTACCAAATGCGTTCCGCCAACAATTCCACAAATCTTTTTTTTACTTCTTTTTTGGATCGTATAAATTATATTCATAATTCCAGGATGTGAGCAGCCTGTAATTACGACAATTCCGTCTTTTATTTCAAGAGCTATTGCAATCTCATCCGTAAAATCATCTTTTTTATATACGCCTTTCTCTTTTACAAAAAAATGAGGATTTCCCTGCTCATAGTCTGTAATACGTTCAAAATTTCGATGAATCGTTATACCCGGAAAAATTTTCCGGCTATCTTCTTCTATTTCACAGATTTTTACTCCATACCTTTCCACATCATTCCTGGAAAATGAAATTCCTATATTTTTTACTGTTCCATCTTTTTTCTCATGATATTTTTCCTGAAAAAAGCTTTTCCCCACATACATTTTTTCTATCGGAATATTTTCCAATAATCTTTCCACGCCACCCACATGGTCATAATGTGCGTGACTAAGCAATAGCGCATCCAACTTTTCTAAAGAAACACCCATTTTTTCTGCATTATCAAAAAATGCCCCGCTTTGTCCTGTATCCATCAATAACCGAATCGGTGGTTTGGAATCCATTTTTTCAATTAAAATAGAAAAGCCATGCTCACATACATATTTTTCTTCTGTATCTTCATGATTTTCAATCAATGTTGTTAATTTCCATTCCATAAAAACGCCTCCATCTCTTATAAAATATGATACAATAAATTCATAGTTTTGAGAAGTTTAAAAAATAAACTGGATTTAAATAGTTAATATGTCATGACAGGAGGCTTTTATCATGAAACATTCTCTTCACTTATACGGAACACTCGGTCCTGCCTGCGCTTCAAAAGAAAAAATACAGGCAATGTTTTTAGCGGGGATGACCGGAATGCGGCTCAATCTTTCTCACAGTAATCTTGATGACTGCGAAGACTGGCTGCAACAGTATCACGAAGTTTCCGAACGTATGCATATCATTCCGGAACTTCTTGTTGATCTCCAGGGTCCGGAACTTCGTATAGGAACATTAGACACTCCTCTATCACTTTCTTCTGGGGATATCGTTTTCCTTATATCAGAAAAGTCCTTTCAGGAAAAAAAAGAAAATTCAAATATTTTTTCCCGTATTCTTAATGGCAAAGATGAATTTTTTATTATCCCATGTCCGGAAATTCTCTTCTCTTATTTTGATGAAGAGCAGGAAGTCCGCCTAAATGATGGAAAAATTGTTTTAAAAATATCCGCTCCTCTGGAATCAGATATTTTTTGTGCAGAAGTAATCAAGGGCGGTGAATTAACTTCCAGAAAAAGTATCGCAATCAAAGATCTTACTGTTCCACTCCCTGTTCTTACAAAAACCGACAAGGAAAATCTTAAACTACTTCGGAAATATCACGTTACCGGTGTCATGCTTCCTTTTGTAAGAAACGCAGATGATCTAATTACACTCCGAAAAGAGCTGATGGCAGATAATATGGACTATATTCGCATCTTTGCCAAAATAGAATCCATAGAAGGTGTTGAACACCTGCCTTCTCTTCTTCCTTTCTGCGATGAGATTGTAATTGCACGAGGCGATCTTGGAAATGCTATTCCGCTGCCAAAACTTCCCGCTGTGCAAAAAAGAATCTCCACAACATGCCTCCATGCAAAAAAACCTTTTATGGTCGTCACACAGATGCTCGCCTCCATGGAAGAAAACCCTGTACCAACCAGGGCTGAGGTAATGGACATCTTTCAGGCCGTTTTAGATGGAGCCTCCTCATTAATGCTGACAGGAGAAACTGCTATGGGTGCTTATCCGGAAGAAGCGATGAAAATCCTCTCCCAGACCAGCGAAGAAGCATTACGTTTTAAATACTAATTTGATGGATTAAAGAGACGAAAAGCAGAAATTTCATATATAATACAATGTGATGTCGGAGCAAGTAAAAATGCCGAACAGACATTTTCTACGAAGCGACTATCTTCACATTTTCTTTTCTATCAAATTTCTGCTTTTCGTCTCTTTAGTCTATCAAATCAAGTATTTTTGTGTTATTATTCTTCTATGATTTTTTTGGAAAGGATAAGCAGATGGATATTACGATAAATGAATTAGAGCAGTTAATGCCGGATAGTTATAGATTACTTGATATGCGAGGAGATGTGGAAGTCGGACACGGAATAATTCCAGGAGCGATTCACATGAGTAAGGATGCTATTTTGGAGAAATATCAGGGGGGACTTGTAAAGGCAGATGAGGAAGCGGCGCAGGCAAGAGAGGATTTAGCGGATAAGAAGCTGATTATTTATTGTGCGAGAGGGCGTATCAGCCAGGAGCTTGCCGAGGAGCTTCGTGACCGAGGATATGATGCATTTAGTTTAAAGGGTGGTTATACGGCATGGCTGTTAGAGCAGATGAAGAATCAGCAGGCGGATGAAGTGTGTGCCCAGGTGGAGAAGAGTATCCGTAAGAAGTTTCGTAAGAAGATCTGGTGCAAGTTTACGAAGGCGATTAACCAGTATGAACTTGTAAAAGAGGGGGATTGTATTGCGGTTTGTATTTCCGGTGGAAAGGATTCGATGTTGATGGCGAAGCTTTTTCAGGAGCTGAAGCTTCATAATAAGTTTCCGTTTGAAGTAAAGTTCGTGGTGATGGATCCTGGATATAGTCCGGAAAACAGGAAGGTGATTGAGGAGAATGCGAGAAAGTTAAAGGTTCCTGTTCATATTTTTGAGTCGGATATTTTTGAGTCGGTATATCATATTGAGAAGTCGCCATGTTATCTTTGTGCGAGAATGAGAAGAGGATATCTTTATAATTTTGCGAAAGAATTAGGATGTAATAAGATTGCGCTTGGTCATCATTATGATGATGTCATTGAAACGATTCTGATGGGAATGCTTTACGGAGCGCAGATTCAGACGATGATGCCGAAGCTGCACAGTACAAATTTTGAAGGAATGGAGCTGATCCGGCCTTTATATCTTATTCGTGAAGATGATATTAAGGCATGGAGAGATTATAATGAGCTTCGCTTTATCCAGTGTGCATGCAAGTTCACAGATACATGCACGACATGTAACAATGAAGAGAATCAGTCAAAGCGAATAGAGATTAAGCAGCTCATCGCTGAGCTTAAAAAGAAGAATCCTTATGTGGAAGCGCACATTTTTAAGAGCGTGGAAAATGTTAATATTGAAACGGTGATTGCTTATAAAAAAGATGGAGTAAAGCATCATTTTTTAGATGATTATGATTCGAAATGATCCATAGTGCTTTCTATTGGTTTAAAGTGTAAAATAGAAGCAGGCTTTTGTCCGAATACTTCGATGAGGGCACTTGCTTTTTCGTAAGCGGTATCGACTGCCTTCTTTACAGCACCGTAATCTCCGCTGACACCGATAATGACCTCGTTTGTGCGTGATAAGTTGATGGAAGGGGTACCGTACCATACGATATCAACTGGAGAGGACTTTACAGCGGTATCTGCAGCAACAATGGCAATTCCGGCGGGACCGGCACAGATGAAGCCAAATGCCTTGCCAAGTGGTGCGTCAAAAATCTGGTGAAGGACGGGACCGGCATTCGCTGTGACGTGCATTTCCATATGACCGACTTCATTAATATAAATACGTTCAGCCTTTTCATCAATGAGTGTTAAAGCAACTTCAACGGCACGTCTGGCATCGCTTACATCATATGCACCAAGAACAATAAGGTTACCATGACCGGAATAACCTTCGGTATCTCTTGGCAGCTCGAAAATAAGCAGTTCCACATTACAGGCTTTGGCAGCTTCGTCTACTGAAAAAGCCTGTGCGGCGGCACCGGTTCTTGAAGTAAGAATGCCAAGAGAAGAATACTGCTCCGGAATCTTTAAAAGTGTGCGTACTTCCGGGTCAATATTTGGAATAACCATTCCGATCGTATGACCTGCCGCAGTTCCGATAAATTCATTTGTCGTAGTAGTAAATTCTGTATGACTCATAAAAAAAGATGCCTTTCTCTATATTCTCTATATTATGTATAATAACAATAAAATCCCATAATCTACACATAGTGTATCGTAGATTGTGGGAAAGGTAAATGGAAACGCTTGTACTGAAAGGATATCTTTCTGATATTAAATCTTCTCGATTTCTTTTCGAAGCTTCAACATTTTTTTATCAATTTTTGCAATATCGATCGCACATTCTTTTAATTCTTTGCGGATGCGTTCCGCCCCTTTTTTTTCGTTTTTATAGCAGAGCTGGTGTTCGAGAATTGCCCAGTAGTTCATGGCAGCAGAACGAACTTGAACTTCAATACATTTGATGTTCGACGTTGTTTTTGTCGGTCTTAAAATAAGGTGAATACTGCGGTAGCCACTGGACTTTGGCTTTGTAATATAATTCTTCTCCTTCACAAGCTCATAGCCGGGAAGCTTTTTAATTGCTCCGGCTACCCGATAGACATCATCCTGAAAAGAACAGATGATGCGAATGCCAGCGAGGTCACGAAGCGTTTCTATTGCCTTGTTAAGAGAAACTTCCCGATTTTTACGATGGAGCTTTTCCACAATACTTTCCGGAGTTTTAATACGGCATGTGGAATATTCAATAATATTTCTGTGATAAGTACCATAAAGTGTTCGTTCCATATCTTTTATCTGCGGCATCAGTCCATCAATAAGTTTCTGACAATTCTCTTCTATGTTATGCTGCTTCATAGCTTCTTCCATCGCAGCGACTTCTTTTTCTAACTGTGTCCCCGTATTCCCCAGTTGTTTTATGAATTTTACCTTCTTTCTTTTCAATGAATCGTTTCCCTTCTTTCTTTTTTATAAATCATTTTTTATATCAGATGTGAGATGACTCCCACATCTGTAGATGACGAGCAGCAAATCAGTATCAGTGGGGCATTCTTGAAGAATAAGATAGTGGTAGGAGTCGTTTACGTTCATACTCATTAGTATATGTAATCTATAGAAGACTTGTTATTACACATACATTTTTAGTATACGCCATATCACGATATTTCTCTAGCAAACTTTAGAGAAATAAACGTAAAATAAATGTAAAAAGTATTTTCTTACGGTTTTGCTGAAAAAAGTAGTGGATATAGTAAAGTAATGTTATACTATAAATAGTTATGAAGAATGAAAAGGAAGGTGCGGGGATATGAACACACATTCATCGGGGTATTACAGTATTGACGAAGAGTATACGATTATTGGTTTTAATGATACAGCAAAGGAGATTTATCCAAATCTTCAGAAAGGGATAAAGTGCTATAAGGCATTGATGGGCCTGGATTCGCCCTGTCCACCCTGTCCGGTAATGAATAAGATTTACGGACCGAGGACATATCTTGATCCTATTCGAAAGATTTATGAAACGGTTGATGCCGTAGAGCTGAAGCTTTCAGATGAAAAAGTGGGACATGCAATGGTATTTAGTACGGTTGCGGAAGGAGAACGTCTGGCAAGCGCTATTCCTACAGGGGAGAAGGCTCTTAGGTTAGTGGGAGCGATTAATCTTCTGGCATCAGACTATGTAGCTGTTTATGGAGTGAGCAGGCAGACAGGAGCCGTTTCTGTGTACCGTTCTCAGTATCAGTTAGAAGGGGATGAAAAAAGCATAGATAGAGATACAGATGACAGGATGCAATATGATATCTTACGGGAAACTTTTATAAAAAAATATGTACACCCGGATGAACAGGCATATATGTTTGAGCAGACAGAACTTTCGATGGTGCAGGAACGGCTGTCTCAGACATCTGGTTTTAAATTACATTGCAGAATAAAAACAACCCAGACACACTATTATTATTTAATGATAGCCAGAGATGGGGAAGTAGAGCATTATGAAGATTTTGTCATTGCACTGGTATGTGAAGATGATGATGTAAGTGCTCGAAAGATTTATGAGAAGCAGTTAAATTTGCTCATTGCATCCATTGCAGACGCAGCAGGATATTTTCACATGGATGTGACTGCAGATAAAATTTTAAATGTTGGAGGAACTTCTCAGATTGCTTATATAATCAATCAACAATTGTCGATTGATGAGTTTGTTGCAAGTACAGCGAAATATATTCCTTCATTAAAAGATCGTCAGGATTTTATTACAGCTTATTGCCGGGAATCAATGCTTCGCAGTTATCAGTCTGGTCAAGTAGAGATTGTCCGGGTATCACGTTGTTACTATGATGATGATATAGCAAGAATTTCCCGATATGCAGCGCGTCTTTTTGTAAATCCTTCTAATGATCATCTGGAAGCTGTATTATATGGAAAAGATGTTACAGCAGTCCAGGAAGCCTATGAGACCCAGGTTAGCATTGTTAAGACATTAAGTAGTAATTACCTGAATGTTTATTTAATCCACTCGCGGGAAAAAACACTGTCCATTATCAAGCAGGAAGATTATAAAGTATCCGTATCTGATAAAAAAAATGAAAATGTATATTCCTATGAGGATTTTTTTGATAAATATATTAATGAATGTGTCTGCCCAGAAGATCGTTTGATGATACAGGAGGCACTGCAATTTGACAATGTAATGGAGGCCCTTTCCGGGAAAAAAGAATATAAAGGAAATTACCGTATTGTCAAAGAAGGCAAATTACAGTATTATCAGTTCCGGTTTATCAGAGATGAAGAATCAGGGATTATCGTTCTTGGATTTTTAAATGTAGATGATGTTGTTGCAAAAGAAATTCACCAGAAGAGATTACTTCAGGAAGCTTTAAGTACGGCAAAACAGGCCAACGCAGCAAAGTCAAACTTTCTTTCACGAATGTCTCATGACATGCGCACGCCATTAAATGGTATTATCGGTCTTTTAGAAATTGATAAAAAACATGAAGAGGATACAACATTTTTAAAGAAAAATCGTGAGAAGGCAAATATTGCTGCGAATCATCTTTTATCATTGATTAATGATGTTCTTGATATGTCTAAAATAGAAGAAGGGGAACTGGTATTGTCTCATGAACCGTTTAATGTTATTGAACAGGGAAAAGAGATTATGACGATCATTAGTATGCAGGCATATGAACAAGGGATTACTACAGTAATGGAAGTTGAGCCGGAAGTTTATGAGAATCCTTATATTTATGGAAGTCCATTACATTTAAGCAGGGCAATGATGAATATCTACAGCAACTGTATAAAGTATAATAAAGAGAATGGAGAAATTCGAACCCATGTCAGACTTCTTCATTCAGATAAAAAAATACTTACATATCAGTGGACGATCAGCGATACAGGAATTGGTATCAGTGAAGACTATCTGAATAGGATATTTGAACCGTTTACACAGGAAGGAACAGATGCAAGAAGTGTTTATCAGGGAACCGGTCTGGGAATGAGTATTGCAAAAGCATTATTTGAACAGATGGGAGGAAGTATTGAAGTTTTCAGTAAGCAGGGAGAAGGAAGCACCTTTGTTATCACGCTTCCTTTTGAACGGGCACAGGAGTTAAAGACAACGGTTATAGAAAAAACAGAAAGGGAATCCATTCAAGATATAAAAATTCTTCTCGCAGAAGATAATGAACTAAATCAGGAAGTTGCAAGAATCCTTTTAGAAGAAGAAGGAGCCGAAGTCTTTTGTGTAAATAATGGGCAAAAAGCAGTAGAAGTATTTTCTACACATCCTGCGGGCAGCTACGATCTTATCCTGATGGATATTATGATGCCGGTTATGGGAGGCTACGAAGCAACAAGGCAGATTCGCCGGCTAGACAAAACAGATGCCCAATCCATTCCCATCATAGCATTAACAGCAAATGCATTTGCAGAAGATATTCAGCATGCAATGGATGCAGGAATGAATGCCCATGTTGCCAAACCATTAAACATAAAAACAATAAAAAAATAATTATAAACCAATTAAAGTAGTAAACGCCTGATTTGATGGACTAAAGAAACGAAAAGCAGAAACTTTATATAGAATAAAAT
>OKRX01002561.1_pt1 | contig 11993 bp, 8 predicted proteins | sample 1601241 | NCBI WGS metagenome assembly OKRX01 (sample SAMEA3541500, study PRJEB24748) | human gut metagenome | biome: human gut; feature: human-associated habitat; material: faeces | place: China | collected 2012
GCAGGCGTCCGGACGCCCGCTTCGCCCTGCACGGGTTCGGCCAGCACGCAGGCCGTGCGCCGCGTGATGCGGTTCAGCGCATCGAAATCGTTGAATTCGATCGCCTGCACGTCGGGCAGCAGGGGCCGGAACGCCCCTTTCCACTCCTCGCCTTCGGGCGTCCCCATCATGCTCATCGAACCGTGGGTCGAACCGTGGTAGGCGCGGCGCATGGAGATCAGCTCCGTGCGGCCCGTGAAACGCTTGGCCAGCTTTAAAGCGCCCTCGACCGCTTCGGCCCCCGAATTGACGAAATAGACGCTTTCGAGTTCTCCGGGCAGCAGCGACGCGAGCTTCGAGGCATATTCCACCTGCGGCGTCTCGACCAGCTCGCCGTAGACCATCACGTGCATATAGCGCGCCGCCTGCTCCTGCACGGCCCGCACCACGGCGGGATTGCAGTGACCGACGTTGCTCACCGAGACGCCCGCCACCAAGTCGTAGTAACGCTTGCCTTCGGGCGTGTAGAAAAACGTCCCTTCGGCGCGTTCGACTTCGACGAGCATCGGCGACGGCGAAGTCTGGCCCACGTGAGCCAGAAATTGTTTGCGTAAAATGGTATTCATTGTCAATCTTTGAATTTCCGCTGCAATATCGCGTCCGCATCCTTCACGCTGCGGCGCATCCAGCCGAAGAGGGTCTCGGCCTGCTGCGCGTCGGTCATGCGCCACTCCCCGACCGTGAGCCGCATCCGCTCGGAGAGCATGTAGATCAGGATCGCGGCCGACGCCGAAACATTCAGGCTCTCGACCATGCCGCACATCGGGATGCGCAGGAATTCGTCGGCTCCGGCGATCACCTCGTCCGAGATTCCGGCGTGTTCGGTGCCGAAAACCAGTGCGAAAGGCCCTGCGGCGACGTCGAACGTTTCGGGCGTCACGTCTTCGCGGTGGGGCGTCGTCGCAACGATGCGGTATCCCGCACTGCGCAGTGCGGCGAGGGCTTCTCCCGTCGAGGGATGACGCCGGACATCGACCCATTGGTCGGTGCCGCGCACGATGTCGGGATTGGGTTCGAAGCGGCACAGCGTCTCGACGGTGTGCATCTCCTGCACGCCGAACGCCTCGCAGTGGCGGATCAGGGCGGCGGCGTTCTGCCCGTGGTACATATTCTCGGCCAGCACGGTCATGTATCGCGTACGCATGGCGACCGTGCGGCGGAGTACTTCATAACGCTCGGAGGTCGTGAACTCCGCAAGGCAGGCGATACGTTCGGCGTACCATTCAGCACCCTTATTTGCGGTATTTTTCATCTTCATCGAGTATTTTGAGGTAACTTTCGTAGCGGGGATAGGCGATCTGCCCCCGTTCGACGGCTTCGACCACCGCACATCCCGGTTCGTGGGTGTGGGTGCAGTTGTAAAACCGGCAGTCGGGGGCCGTGCGCATCATTTCGGGGAAGTAATGCCACAACTCGGCATCGTCGATGTCGATCAGCCCGAAACCCTTGATGCCCGGCGTGTCGATCACCGCGCCGCCTTCGGCCAGCGGATACATCGTCGAAAAGGTCGTCGTGTGCCGTCCCTTGTGGTGGCTTTCGGAGATTTCGCCCGTACGGATGTCCAGCGAGGGGTCGATGGCGCGGATGAGCGTCGATTTTCCGACGCCCGAATTGCCCGAAACGAGGGTCGTACGCCCTTTGAGCAGCTCGTGTACCGCACCGACGCCTTCGCCCGTGGCGGAGGAGACCTCCATGACACGGTATCCGGCGCTTTCGTACACGGCATGAAAGTCTGCGACGGCCTGCGGGTCCTGCAGGTCGATTTTCGAGAGCAGGATCGTAACGGGGACCTTATAGGCTTCGCAGGTCACCAGAAAGCGATCCACGAACTCCGTGGCGGTTTCGGGCGAACGCAGCGTCGCCATCAGCAGAGCCTGATCGACGTTGGCCGCGATGATATGCGACTCCTTCGAGAGGTTCGACGCCCGGCGGATGACGTAGTTGCGGCGGGGCGAAATGTCGCAGATGACGTAATCGCCCCCTGCGTCGGCCTCGCAGGTCACTTCGTCGCCCACCACGACCGGATTGGTCGAACGTACGCCCCGCAGCCGCAGCCGGCCCCGGATACGGCAGCGGACGACCGCGCCGTCGTGCAGAACGTCGTACCAGCTTCCGGTGGCGCGCACCACTGTTCCGGTGAATCGTTTTTCCATCGGCTAATCCTGGTTTTGTTCCTGCGGCACCTGCTCGCCGACCCATTCCAAGAAGGGGAAAACGGCTTCGGACAGGCGCATGACGGGTTTGTAACTCTTCGATTTCTCGATCGTCTGCGGTCCGACGAGCGTATAATCCTCGTTGAGCGAATCGAACGCCGAAAACAATACGCTCAGGACCAGCATGTATTTCAGCACCGATACCGCGATGCCCAGCACGATGTCGGGTATTCCGAACCCCGCGAAGTGAAACAACTTGCGTACCAGCCGTCCGGCAACGGCCACCAGAAGAATCACGGCCAGCAGGACCACGACGAATCCGCCGGCTGCGGATACCGTTGCGTCCAGCTTCAGCCACGTCCCGACATAAACGCCGTAACGTGAAGCCAGCCAGATACCTGCGACGATACCGGCCAGCGAACATATCTGCATGACAAAGCCTTGGCGCCAGCCGTTCCATACGGCCAGTGCCAGAATAAGGCAGACGATCAAATCGATTGTATTCACAAACAGCGGGTTCTTATTTCATTTGGTTGGTAAATATACGACAATTTACCTAAACAGCCTAAAAAAAGAACTCTTCTTGCAACGGCACGGAAATATATAAATATAGGTATATCTCTGTTACCGAATAACCTCCCTCAAGCTCACATTCAACGCGTTACATATGATACACATCGTTTTGACCGTAAGGTTCGTGCGTCCCGCTTCGATACGGCTCAAATTGGATCTTTCCATGTCGCAACGGTATGCGAGTTCCTGTACCGTCAGACGCCTCTCCCTCCTCAACTCTCTGATCCTAGAGGAGATATAGGATACCTCCTCCTCATAAACAACTCCCATTTCAAAAATTTGGATAAAAATTTTGTTGTGCAAATTTTTATATATATATTTGCACCATGCGTATCATATATGATACCATGATTTATCCAATATTACTGAAAAATAATGCGTCACACGGATAATAAGGAATGCGTCACTTTATTGATAATTAACGGATAACAAGACCGGTAGAGTATGCGTCGCTCTACCGATGTTCATGTACCCGTAACCGAAAAAAAAATAGATACGTCACTCTATTGATAACTAATGCGTCAACACAAAAAACAATTCCATTTCAATTCTTCATTACTATGAAAAAAAACTTATTCAGAAAATTTCTTGCACTGTTCTTAACCGGAACAATGTTAGCCGGTGTCGGTTGTAAAGACTACGACGACGACATCGACGACCTGAAGGGTCAGATCAACGACTTGAAGGGTCAAGTCGAGTTGAAGGCCGACGCTTCAGCCCTCAAAGCTGTTACCGACAAATTAAACGGGATAGATTTCTCGTCTTTCGTTACCAACAGCGGTCTCCAGACAGAGCTTGACAAAAGGCTGGCAGACTATGCCAAGAAGTCGGATCTGAAAGATTGGCTGACTAGCGATGAGGTGTTGAAACTTATTAAGGCTCAGGGATATCAGACCAAGGCTGACGTTCAGAAACTGATCGAAGAGGCTACCAAGAATCAGCTGACTGCCGACGATGTCAAGAAGATTTTCGAGACGATGATCGCTTCGGACGAGACCATGGGTAAACTGCAGGCCGAAATGCAGAAGATCATCCAGCAGGCTCTGGTCGACGGCAAGTACGTTACCGAGCAGCAGATGAAGGATTTCGTCGAGGGTAAAGGTTACATCACCGGTGCCGATCAGCTGTCGGCGACTCAGATCAACCAGATCCTTACCGCTGTCGCCAATTCCGTATCTTCGGAGACGGCTACGGTCACCGATGCCATCAAGAAGGTCCTCGGCGACAACTTCGCTTCGTACATGGCTGAGTACATGAATGACGAGACGGTCAAAGCCGAAATGGGCAAGACCATCACCGATACGATCCTCAAGGAGCTGACCGATGCCAACGTAACTCTGAAAGAGGCTATCGAGGCGATGATCGAGGAGGGTGTAAACAGCAAACTGTTCAACCCCGACGGCAGCGCAATCTACCTGAAAGAAGCCGATCTGAAGGATCGTTTCGACAATTACGACACGCAGCTCCGCAATCTCTGGAGCGCTATCGCAGACCTCGCCGGCCGCATCCAGTCGCTGGTTTACGTTCCGACTTCGCTCGAAGAGGTATCGAACAATGTCATTTCCATCGAGGGACTTCCCTATATCGCGATGGTTGACGGTGAAGGTGAGGACTACAAGTTCTATCTGGGCAGCGACGAAGGCGGCAACGAGGCCGCGATCGAAGCTACTTTCATGGTTTCGCCTGCGGCTCTGGCAGTCAAGATGACCAAGGAGAACGTATCGTTCGTAACGGAGGAGATCAAGACGCGCAGCGCTGCGTCGTTCGAGGTTGTAGACGTGATCGATCAGGACGTCGTGACCGGTAAGTTTACCGTTGTCGCCAAGACTCAGTACGAGTACGGAAACGGCAAAACGCTGGCCATTGCGCTGAATGTGAAACTCGCAGGCACCGGTGTCGCCGGAGCTACGCCCGAAGATGCCATTTCGGGCGAGGATTTGGGCAGCGATTTCACCAGTGCCTTTATCGGTACGCAGTATAATGCAGGCGGCGCGATCAATGCCGATCTGGTTGCCGGTCGTATGAAAGAGGACGGAAACCTCGAACTGGTAGTTGACGACGATACCCAGTTCCCGGAATTCGAGGGCGATGGCGGTCTGAAATATAACGACGAGGAAACCGTCGTTGAGTTCTTCCATGATGTGAAGATTTACTACATGAAAGACGGCAAACCGCAGGAGCTTGCCGCAATCTGGGGCGAGGATGTTCCCGTTCTCAAGACCGTTGTTCCTGAAGACGCCGCCGTAGCGACGGTAGATCCCGAAGATAACAAGGACAGCTATACGCTTACGGCAACCACGGCGGCGATCAAAAAGGGCAAGGGTGTTCCGGCTCTGATCGACGACGTGATTACCTCGGAACCGTTCTCGTTCGACCTCGTATCGGGCGAATACACCTGCCGCGTGGTTAAGAACGCCAAATCGCAGTTCACCATCATCAAGGACAACACCGACGTCATCGTTTCCGAGCCGCAGACGGTAACGTGGAACTATGCAACGGTTAGTGCTGGCGACGATTACGAGGCTGTGGATTACCTGCTGAATCCCGATCCCACGAAGCCGCAGATCGGCCACGTGATTTACAACGCACTGAAGGCTGGATCCTTCGAGGATATCCAGATCTTCGACGGCGAGACCGAAATGACCGACGAACTGCCGTTCGATGTCGCTGACATTATCCTTACTAGCTCTCCTGCTGACGATCGTGCAGAGCAGCATCTGGAACTTGTCGTAGCCGGCAACAGTGCAATGACGAGCGGTTCTTACACGGTCAAAGCACGTTACAACTATGAGAACACCGATATTACGATTACTCTGCCCGTCGTTATCGAGGGTATGCCTGAGATCACGATGGCTCCGGAGACCGTAACGGTGGATTACTTGGCGGGAACGAGCGAATACACGGTGATCGAGACGTATGCCGAGAAACTCTGGAATAAGGATTGGGCTCCGAAGTACTTCGCCGACAAGCAGACGTTCGTAGATGCGATCTATGCCGCTACCTTCGAGGCTACTGCCGATGAAGCGGAAGATGGAACCGAACTCGTGCAGGCGACCGACGATGCAAAGAACATCGCTATCAAGCTCGGCACCGGAGCAAAGGAGAAGAGCTACGAACTCACGGCTAAACTTACTGCCGACTGGGGTCTCGATGTAACGGTTGCCGTTACGGTTAATTTCGAAGGCTTTGCAGGCGAGCTGGTACAGGGCGACAACTATGCGAATCCGGTGCGTCTGAACGCAAAACTTACGACGACGGCTTATGTGCCCGATGGACTTAACCTCGACAACACTTGGGTTGCACCCAAAGATTCCAAGGGCAATGAAATCGGAAAGGTTGTCTTCTCGGTAGACGCTGAAGAGTATGAAGGCGCTTCGGTAGACGCCGACGCCAAGACCCTGACGTGGGGTACTGAGTACAAGGGCCTGAACATGGCGCTCAGCGTAAAACTGATGCTTGATTCTTATGTTCTTGACGAGCAGGTGCTCAATGTCGAGATTCCCGACCCGATCAAGGATAAGACGATCAGCCTGCGTAAGAATGCCGTTACTACGATCTCCGCGAGCGCTGACGATGCTTCCCTGACTGTGGGCGATCTCCTCCAGCTGGCGAATATCAACGGCAATAACGTATTCGAGGCTACGGCTGCCGATGAGAATACGGTTCTCGGAGTCGTTGTCAAGTACGAGGTGATGAATCCGGAGGTTCTCGTTGACCGAATTGATACTGGGGCCGATTTCGCAACCACCGGTACGATTACGGTCAAGGGTAATGCCGACAGCGAATTCGTAGGCGAGAAGACGGTCAAGGTGAAAGTTACCGTATCCTATGATTACGGCACGGACCGCGTTCACAATCTTGATATCAAGGTTAAGCAGAAAGCCAACTAAAAAGAATCCCCCTTTTCCGCAGAATCCGGCGCCGTCCTTCGGGACGGTGCCGGGAGCGCGGGAAATCAAATCCCTAAAGCAGGAACGGCACATCCCAAAGTTTTTTGGTTAACAACTCCCACTTTTAAGTAACATTCCTGCTTGCGGCAGACCGAAGAGGCGCGGTCTGCCGCTTTTTTTATCGTTCCGGCCGTTGCTGCAATCCGTCGGACCGGATACGATAAGCTGTTGCCGGATCGGGTGCCTTTGTCCCGACTTGTATGAAAAATCAGCCGCAGTGTTGACTGCGGCTGATTTGATTTGAGTCTATTTCCCGGCATTTCCCGGCATTTCCCGGATGTTCTTCCCATGTTCCCCGGCGTTTTCCGGCATTTTGGGCGTTTTTTCGGTCCGCCGTTCCGTCCGGCGGCGCAGATGCCATGCGGGCTTTACGGGCGTGTTTGCGGGGCTGTAGGGCTGCGTTTCATGCGCCACTCCTCCGTCCCCTCACCGTGTTGCGGGAGGGGTTGTCCTATTTCGCCTTTGCGGCTTTGGCGGCCACCGCCTGATCCAGCTCGATGATGAAGTCCGAAAGGACGTTCATGTAGTTGATGAAGGCGTCGTATGCCGAGTCGTACGGGTTGAAGTAGGAGTGTACGTCGCCGTCCGAGAGCCATTTGGTCGCCATGTAGTAGAAGTGGTCCGAGGTCTGCATGAAACTCCATACATAGTCGAAATCGGGGCTTTTCAGGGCGGCGACCTTCTCTTTCTGGGCATAGAGTTTCGAGAAAGCCTCGTTCTGCAACTCGTTGCCGAGCCACGCCGTCACATCGCGCTCCTCGTCGGCCCACGACATTACGTGCGGACAGTGGAGTACGGACACCGGCTGGTACTTCTTGGCGGCCTCGCTTACGGTGGCGAATTCCATGTCGTTCTTCTTGGCGAGGATCGCTTTGGGAAGCGCACGCATGAATTCGAAGATTCCCGTATCCGCCGTCTGATGCTCCCCGAAGGTCTCGTAGTCCATGAAAAGGTTGATGACCTCGCCCGGCGTTTCGTCCGAAGAGAGCCATTTGACGTATTTGTCCGCCGTCAGCGGCCATTCGTCCCAGCTGCGGCTCGAGAAACGGAACGCGATGTCGTCCGAGAGCTTGTAGTTGCGCAGCAGCAGGCGCAGTTTCTGATTGATGGCGTTGGCATAGACGTAGTTGGGCGATTTCCAGCCCAGCACGTGCTTGGCGCCTTCGGCCAGCATCGTGCGGAAGCCCATGTCGGCGACCATGGCGCCGATCTCGTCGGAGTAGATCAGCTCGGTGTTGCGGAAGGCGGTGGGCTTCACGCCGAACTCCTTCTTGATCATCGCCGTATGGAGCTTCACCTGTTCGGTGAAATCCTCTTTCGACGCCAGCGACGCCAGCGAATGGGAGTAGGTTTCGGCCAGAAACTCGACGCATCCCGTGGCGGCCAGCTCCTTGAACGAGTCGAGCACCTCAGGCGCGAAGGCGCGGAACTGCTCGACGGCGATGCCCGTGATCGAGAACGAACAGCGGAATTTACCCTTGTTCTCCTTGATCAACTTCAGCAGCAGGGCGTTCATGGGCAGGTAACACTGCCGGGCGACTTTCTGCATGATCGAGCGGTTCAGGAGGTCGTCTAGGTAGTTGTGGTCCTTGCCCATGTTGAAGAAGCGGTACTTCTTCAGTCGCCAAGGCTGGTGTACCTGAAAATATAAGCAGACGGTTTTCATAGGGTATCTGTATTTTTATTGTTTTTTGTTCTCTTCAATCACCGCTTCGTATACGGCTTTGATCTTCGCCGCGGCGTCGTTCCACTTGAGGTTGGTGACCTCTTCGAGTCCTTTCGACGCGAACATGCCCGACAGGGCCGGGTATTGGATGAGGCCGTAGATGGCGTCGGCCAGCGCGTCCACGTCCCAGTAATCGACTTTCACGGCGAAGTCGAGCACTTCGGCCACGCCGCTCTGTTTGGAGATGATCACCGGCACGTTCGAGCGCATCGCTTCGAGGGGCGAGATGCCGAAAGGTTCCGAGACCGACGGCATGACGTATACGTCCGACAGCTGGAACATCTTGTGTACGTCCTCGCCGCGCAGGAACCCCGTGAAGTGGAAGCGGTCGGCGATGCCCAGCCGCGCCACGCGGCGGATGACGTGGTTCATCATGTCGCCCGAACCGGCCATCACGAAGCGTACGTCGGGTACGCGCTTGAGCACTTTGGCGGCAGCCTCGACGAAGTAGTCGGGACCTTTCTGGTAGGTGATGCGTCCGAGGAAGGTGACGATCTTGTCCTTCACGCCGCGTTCGGGCATTTTGCAGGGGCCGCCGGCGAAGCGCACGGCGTTGTGCACCGTCACGACCTTTTCGGCCGGAACGCCGTAGCGGTTGATGACGATGTTGCGGGTAAGGTTCGAAACGGCGATCACGCGGTCCGCGGCGTGCATGCCCGCACGCTCGATGGCGTAGACCTGCGTATTGACGTTCTCGCCGCTGCGGTCGTATTCCGTGGCGTGCATGTGCACGACGAGCGGCTTGCCCGACACGCGCTTGGCGGCGATGCCGGCGTAGTAGGTGAGCCAGTCGTGGGCGTGGATCACGTCGAACTGCCCTTCGAGGTCCTTGGCGACCTGCGCGGCCACCACGGCGTAACGGGCCACCTCCTCCATGAGGTTGGCGCCGTACTTTCCCGAAAAGGTGTAACGCTGTTTCCATGCGTCGGTCGTGGACCAGACCTGCTGACCCGATTTTACATAGCGTTCGTGGTAGACCTCGTACTCTTCGGGGGAGATGTAGGGCACCATGTTCGAGTCGATGTGGATGAACGACATTTTTTCGAGAATGTCGTCGGCTCCGCTCCCGGTCGAACCATAGAGAGCCTCCACGTCGCTGGCGTTCATTACGTGCGTGAAACGCTGATCTTCATCGCCGTAAGCGTGGGGAACCACGAACGTGACGTCTACGTCGTTGCGCGCCAGACCGCGCGTCATGCCGTAGCACGCCGTTCCAAGACCGCCCGCGATGTGGGGCGGGAACTCCCAACCGAACATTAAAACTCTCATATCTTAATTCTTTTCATTTTGTTGCCTTTATTTCTTTGCGGCTTTTCCTGCCGCTGCTTTCGGCGCCGCCTTTTTCGCCGCGGCCTTGGGGGCCTTCGCCGCGGTCGGACTTTTGGCGGCGGCCTTTACCGTCTTCCCGGCGCTTTTCGCCGCAGGCTTCGTCTTCGCCGGCTTTTTCTCTTTCGGACCGTTCGTTCTGCCGCTTTTCTTCGCGGCTTTGGGCCCTTGGGAATCCCCTTTGCTCCGCTCGCGGATCATGCGGTGGATGTCCAGTGCGGCTCCGACGCTCCACGCCTGCGAAATGGCTCCGCGCGAAGCGTAGGGCGGGTCGGCGTCGTACAACTCGCAGATCGAGCCGATGCCGTAACGCTGGATGTCCTCGTCGAAGTTTTCCAGCGCCTCCTCGGCCTGCGGCAAGAATGCGTCGCCGTCGATGTCGAAGCAGGCCTTGATGTAGAAGGGCAGCAGCCACGGCCATACCGAGCCGTTTTTGGCGGCGAAGTCGCGTTCGGCGGGCATGCCCTCCTGCGAACCCCTGTAAAGCGGGTTTTGGGGCGACAGCGTCCGCAGTCCCTTCGGGGTGAGCAGGTGCTGGCGCACCGTGCGGATCACCTCCAGTTGCATCGTCTCGTCGAGCATCTTGTAATTCAGTCCGCAGGCGACGATCATGTTGGGGCGCGTCGATTTGTCGGGACCGCTGCCGTCCACGAAGTCGGCCAAATAGCCCTCCGGCAGGCGGAACAGTTCGATGAACGACTCCTGTGTGCGAGCCGGAAGCGAGGCCCACGCCTTGACGAAGGCCTTGTCCGTCTTGTCCCCGTATTTGCCGGCCAGTTCGAGCGCATAGCATACGGCGTTGTACCACAAGGCGTTCACTTCGACCTGATAGCCGTTGCGCGGGGTTACGGGGCGTCCGTCGATCGTTGAATTCATCCACGTCAGGGGCACCTCTTCCGATGAAGCCCATATCAGCCCGTTGTCGTGCAGCGCCACGCGGCCGCCGATTCCCTGCCGGTAGCTCTCCAGTATGTCTTTCATGGCCGGGCCGTAGCTCGCCCATATCTCCTTGGCCCCCACTTCGCGTTCGAGCTGCTGGAGGGTCCAGAAAAACCAGAGGGGGGCGTCCGCCGCGACTTCGGCCGAGGCGCTGCCGGTGAACATGCCGTCGCGCATCTCCCGCACCAGCGTATCCAGCGCGTCGATGCAGTCCTCCTTGTGTCCCTGTTCGAGCGTGATGCCCGGCAGCGAGATGAAGGTCTGGCGGCCCGAAACCCCGTGCCACGGATATCCCGACACCACTTCGGTCCGGTCGCCCGGACGGCGGATCAGGAACTGCCGCGCCGAGTGTTCGAGACAGCTGATGAAGTCGATCTTATGCGTACGCCGCGCGATGGATGCGGCGAAAACCTCTTCGATGGTTTTGGTCGAGCCCATTTCGTCGAGCGACGCCGAGAAGATGATGCTCTCGCCCTTCTTGAGCTCCGCTTCGAAATAGCCCGTCGTGAGCAGGTCTTCGTACCCCTCGTATCCGCGGGCCAGCTCCTGCTGGTATTCGAATCCGTAATACCAGTCGGGCGCGGGCACGAACTCCGTGCCGGGTTTGCTCGTCTGGAGATAGAGCCACGGGAACGAGTTGTAGAGACGGCACTTCACGCCGTTTACGGCGGGGTAGGAGTGTCCGTCGGCCTCCATGTTGGCGTGCGTCAGCGCATGCTTGTCGCGGAAGGCGAGGAACGGGCGCAGCCGGAGGCTCCCAACGAAATTCGTTCCAGCTGAAACATTTACGGTCATAATTGAGAGGCAGTTGTTCGCATCGCAATTCTTCCTTCTTATTATCATTGAAACGGACTTTATAAGTCTTGATACTGTTGGGCTGTATGGAGACTTCCAGCTGATTACCGCTGAAGTCCGCACTTCCTATACTCTTCTCCGTACCATCTGCTTCAACGGCACTTGTAATAGTTCCTGCAAATGTCAGCACTGCATTTTGTGGAGCTTTGCCACCCGTTTCGTACACACGCACCACATATTCGTCCGAACTTTCCGCTTTCTTCAAAGCTTTGATGACAACGTTACTATTGTCCGAAGATGCGAAAGAGAAGGCTTTGCCCAATGTTCCGGAATGTTTCTCGGCAGCAAAAGCCTTCAGACGCTGATTCAATACTTCAGACTCCTTAACGACCTGCGCCTTGTCCAAACCGCCGGCATGCCCTACCAAACTATAAGTGAAAGTATGATATCCCAGGTCCTGACGGTCCTGATACGGATAGTTGTTCTTAGTCT
>OKRX01002562.1_pt1 | contig 11993 bp, 7 predicted proteins | sample 1601241 | NCBI WGS metagenome assembly OKRX01 (sample SAMEA3541500, study PRJEB24748) | human gut metagenome | biome: human gut; feature: human-associated habitat; material: faeces | place: China | collected 2012
ATTCGTGCCGTACTGCGAATACCCAATCCCTCTTTGGTCAGTTGAGTGATTTTGGAATCGATGCTGGGCAAATAGGCTTTGTATGTGTAATCGGTAATAAAACGCTTCTAGCAATTCTTACATAGGTAGCGTTGTTTACCAGTACTACTTTTACCTCTTTTGAGAACATTGTTTGAGTAGCAATGCGGACATTGAAACTCAACGCTCAATCTGGAGCATAAAGTACCGAAGCGTTCTCGTAAGGTCATTTTTTCTTTATTTTTGGTTACAAAATATAGCAAAAGACAGAGAATTTATCCATGCCTTTACGCCTAATTGGCTAGAACCAAATTGATTATCAGGTAGTTATTCTGACAACTTCCAATCTGGAGTATTACCCGTGCTGTTCCTTGCCCGCTAATTGTTGGTTTTATAGTCTTTGTATACTTCATCTGATAATCGCCTAATTAAATAGACCCAAAGGCTTGCATTAATTGGTAAAGGAGATGTAACTGCGAACAGTCGGTACTCGCCATACCTTTTACCATCAATATCCTTTAGAACAAAATAAGAATATCTTCCACTCGTATATTTAGTATCAGGCATTTTCGTTATGAAACCCGTGTGGTACTTGCTTAAATCAAATATGGGTTCTGCCTCTGATAGTAACTGCCGGTATTGCTCCTGTTGCTTCCTCTGCTTTCTGGTTTTTGTTTCTGCTTTTACAGAACGCATTTTATCTATTCGACCTAAGCTGTCTAAGGCAACATAATATTCCTGATAGCACAGATTACTTTTGATAATGACGTAAAAATATTTATTGTCCAAAGAATATAAAAGCTTGGGAGCTGCAATTGTATCAAAAAGCTGCAATACTTTATCTGCTTTAGTCCTGCTGACCATTGCCATTGAGTCGGCTATGTTCCCTCTATCTTCCTGTGCTTTACATACAAGCGAAAAGCACAGCATTAAAATTATGGAATACGCTGCTTTCATCTTGTAATACTTTATTGGGTACGTGGTAATTTCTGAGGTTCATCAATTCCTCCGTTAGCTCCACCTGTGTGGTCACTGCCATCTCGTTGTGTTAACCCTAATATTCGTCTAATTAAATTATCTGTCCTGATGGCATTGGTATTATTATCGACATCACTTTCCAGTTTTGCAGATGGAATACCGTGTCCAAAAACTTCGTGCCCGGATGTAACTGCTCTTTCTGTATTGTTTTCAGCCCCCCCTGATATAATAATTACGGAATGAGAACCTTTTTCAGTGGGGACATTAAATCCTTCTCCTCCCACCAATGATAATGTTGCCGCCTTCAATTTTTTGTCAGGCGTTAACAGAGATGGAAGATCCTTATTCTTAAAGTGGGCATCAATCGCATCTCTTCCCTCTGAGGACACATCACCTGAAATATTTACATACTCTACCTTATGAACGTCTTCTGAGTTAATGGTATTTGTAACCATATCAATATACGTTCTCTCATCAACGCTAAGAGTAACACCGTCCAATGCTTTTGTTAAGGCGTCTTTATCTATTTTATTAAACTCGCATCCTTTAATGGTTATCAATTTCCTTACTCTCGAAAACTTATCATCTGCTAAAACTTTGTAGACATCATCCCTAAAATTCCGTGCATCTTTCTTGGTTACTCCAACTATCTGCCTACCATCCGGATCAATAAACCTTACAGGATTATTAGCACAGTACACATAGCTACCAATGTTTGGATATTTCTCCTGCTGTGGATCACAACTCATCCACAGACTCAACCTTGGCTCATAGTACCTCGCACCATAGTAGTACATACCAGTCTCCTCGTCCAGCTCTTTGGCATTGAAGAGATAAGGCGTGTTCCACGTATTGTTGCGTTCTTCTATGAATACCTCACCAAACGGCACATACTCGATGTGTTGCGACACCTCGCCATCGAGGTTGGTGATATAGCTACTGCTACCTAGGTGATCAGGATGGTAGTAGAACTGCATCTTCTCGTACTCTTCATTCGGCTTGAAGTTACCATCGATAGAAGCACGGGCCATCGCCCTTGCTTGAGCAGCCTCTGGTGTACCATCGTCACAACAGAACCCTTGACCGTTTACATAGTCGTTATTGTCCTTTCCAGTATAAGGGATGTCAAACGTCTTATAGTTGTCCTTGATAGATTGCAGTTGCTGTGCATACTTATCCTTGTAATTGATGGTCAAGCCATCAGCCTCATTTCCTGCATAAGGTATTCGTCTTGGATCTGCACCATAACTTGCAAGGTCGCCAAGCTTAGATACAATACGCTGACTACCCACATAGATATGCTTGGTGTACTTACCACCCTGTCCTGCGACCAAGTATGGGCTGACATAGAGCGAGAAGCGTGCCGTACCAGTGTTGCCACCTGAGAACTCGGAGTTTACATAGATTGCTTCGTTCTCGCCCGAGGTCTTCACCGTGCGCTCACCATCGGCATCATACCAATAGTTGCTCACAAAACCGTTCTCATCGACTGCCAGCAAGCGATTCTCCTCGTCCCACTTGAACTTCTGCTCACTTGCCTTGTCATCTTCCTTGCCATCACGCTTTACGCGAGAGGTGTTGATGTAGACAAGATTGCCGTTGGCATCGTACTCGTACTTGTGTCCATTGTTGATGGTCGTGCTGTCCGTTGGCACTTCTTCCGTGCGGTAATTGATATCACGCACATTGTCAAGTTGGAACTTCTTACCCTCTTCGCTACCATAGGTGTAGGAGAGCTCATAGCCTGCATTGAGAGAGCCATCGAACTGTACGCTCGTCTGTGAGAGGTGTTGCTTCTTGCTCGTGATGCGGTGCATATTGTCGTAGCCCATAGCAAGGGTGTAAGAAGCCGTTTTATTGTCCGCTCCTGTGTATGTACCCGTTGCGCTTGACAAACGATACAATGGGTCATAAGTGTAACTATGACTCATTTGTCCGCCAGCCTTGCCACTCTGTGGAAGTGGCGCATTGTTCTTCACGCTTAGTACGTTGCTCACAGCATCATAGCTGTAGGCATTGTCCATGATGGTACCTGCCTTGGCATTGACCACAAGATTCTCTAGTCGGCGACGCTGTGGGTCATAGGAGTAGAAAGTCTCCGCTCCGTTGCAGTACTTTAGGTAGGTACGTTGCTCGAACTTATCGTAGCCAATCTTGTTCACATAGTCGTAGCCGTAGGACTTGTAACCACGCACATGATCCACCAGTCCACCGAGGTTGTAGCCGTAGGTTACCTTTTCCTCATCGGGATAGATCATCTCCAATAGACGGTTATGGCTGTCGTACTTCCACTGCGTGACGTAGGTTGCCACTGCTTGATTAGGTACAATCAGTGTGCGTACAGTTCGATGGCGACTCATTTTCTTTTTCTGAAATTAGAGTACTTTGCAACGAGCGACAGAGGTTGGAAAGTCTCATTGTTTGCATTTGGAATAAGGTCAAGGGTAACCTTTTGGGGGATTAATTTTTCTTTAAAAAGTGTAAACTCTGTGTCCAATAAATAAGAAAAACTATGATTTGATGAAGATATTCGTTGGGTTTGTATCTTCTTAATGAGACCATCCTTGTCTAAAGAGACCATACATTTATACTCATCCTCTTGTTCCAAATTCCAAGGCATTTTTTCTTGCCTTTTAATTGAAAATTCCCATAATTCAAATCCATTAGATTCGCCTTTGTATGTGCAGTAAAAATAACCTCGCTCCTCTTTGTCGCAAAAAGAATTTGCCATCAGATAGCTAATCTCAGTTGCTCGTTTTAATAATGTAACCAATTTCGAAATTTCAGGAGGAGTTTCTGAAATCTCTATCTTTGACTGTTCTATCTCTGTTGCAGTGCGGCGAGAATTCCCTACGGCCGTACCTACATAAGTTTTTTCTGCTTGATCTTGATTTTTAAAAAGAAAGTCTACATCAAAGAAATATTTGCGAGAATACGGAGTAAGTGAATTCTTGATTTTTTGCTGGAAATACCTTTCTCCAGTAAAATCACTCGGTGTAACAATTACTGGATCAAGCATAAGATAGTCTTCTTCCAAGGTTATTTTAATCATGTTATTTACGTATAAAGCACTATCCAGCAATGTTCTTGAAGTTTTGAATCCAAGATATTTTACTGTTAATGTATCTCCTGAGTTAAATAGTTGGAAAGGAATGTCTAATGTCCCTTTTTCTGTTCCTACTCGATGCAGATAAGCTCCGAGAATAATCTCAGGATACGACAATGAATTTCCTTGGGTGTCAAATACAGCAATAGTAACTTTGTTTTGAGAGTATAACGATGTTACATAAAGAAATGCTAACATCAAGAAGTGTAGTTTATGATTTTTCATCTTCAATGTAAAATAAAAAAGCGGTGGAAGGATCTTTCAACAATACCATCCACCGCTTGGATTCATTTAAGGGGAATCACTCTGTGATGAAACCTAAGCGGGGTTAAATTAGAAGTAAATATCAACTCCTGCAGTTCCATCTGTTTTAGGTTTCACATGCTTCTTAATCCATTCCCATGCATCGGATAAGGCATCTCCGATAGCCTAAAAGGCATCTCCTAACCAAGAGCCTCCTTTGATTTCAGACAATTCTTGGTTTGAAAGCTGATTTAATTTGTCGATTTTCATCTTTTGTGAGTTGTTTTTCTGGTTGTTAATACTACGATACAACTATCTCTTGTGTATCTCGTAGCAAAGATACGAACTTTTTCTTATCTACCAAATGCTCATGAGTTCCGGGTCTGCAGATATTGGCTAATTCCTATTTTGAGGTGCTGGGGGAGAAGCCACCCACAAAAAACTAACTGAAGTGAACGGCAATGCGGTAGAGGAAGAAGTCACTATTTCGGGTTCCATAGTTGATGGCGATAAAGCGTTGGAGATTCTGGTTGAGTGCTTCTGCTGAAGCGTTGGTCTTATAGCCTAGGAAGTAGTTGCAGATCTCCCCGATGTGCTTGACCATAAAGTGAGCGATGTTCTTGACCTCTTCACATGAACTACTGAGGTGATTGGTGATGATCTCTATAAGTGCCTTTTTCTTACACTCCAAGAGGTTTCGAGAGGGTGTTATGGAGGTGCCATTTCGCATAGGACGTTGGTACCATTTCCGTAGAGCCACAGAGAATTTGTACGCTTCTTTGATGTCGGGGAAAAGTCTAAAGAGTAGCTGGGCTCGTAGCTTTTGACTAGCTGTGTGCTCGTTGGGGAGCTTGTGTAGTAACCCCTTGCTGCGCTGGAGAAGCTGTAGCTGGGTGTCTCCATTGGACAGTTCCTTTTTGAGATCTTTGAGCTCTCGCTGGATCTTGGGGTCGGACTGCAGTTTAGGCTGTTTGCGACTCGCCTCCTCCAGCTCTCGTTGCTTGCGAAGAAGCTCTTGGCGGTAACGTATTCTTACGCTCTGAACTTGATCAATGATATTTTTGACGACGTGAAATTTGTCTGCAACTTGGTAGGCATTGGGGAAGAGTTCGCGAGTCACCCAGTCGTAGTTTGGAGTCATATCACGGGTTACGCAAGAGACTGCGAAAAGTGCTTCTTGGGAGATGTTTGATCTCAAGATGTGGACAATCTGGGAGGCTCGGAGCGTGTTGACCATCAGGACGATTTTGTTCGTCTCTGGGTTCGACATGATGGTGTAGCAATCCCCGTTGATGTTCTTTTCGTCTATGCAGATGGTGGATCCCATATTTTTCTCATTGAGTATGGGGATCTTCAGATCAGAACTTACAGTGCTTTTAGCAGAAGACTTGCCTGGAGATCGTGAGGCTCCAGTCTTCTGCAAATGGCGTTGGTGCGCTGGTCCTTTGTATCCGCTCAGGATATCTTTGTACCAGCGAAAGAGTTTCTTCGGGCTCATCCCCATACAATAGGCGACTTGCCCGAGACTGGTGGGCTTAGACCCAATCAATCTCTTTTAAAAAATCGCCGAAAGCCTTGGTCGCTTTCATGCCTTTTTCATTGTATGAGTAGCTGTTGGTGTAGCTCTTTTGCTCTTGTCGTTGCTCCTGTTTTATCTTCCAGCGACGACGCTTGAGATAGAGGAAAACCTCCTTGCCCATCGCCGGGAAGGTCTGCAACTCGATGTAGTTTGTATAGCCGTCTAGGACTATATTTGAGAGGTCTCCGTTGACCTCTTTTTTCAACTCTGCGGGGATATGGTCAGCGTCATCTTTCTCTACCATATAGATGCGATAAATGCCGTGTTCATCGACCAACTTCTCGAAGTTAAAGTCTTGGAGGATCTCTTTGGGAGCGAACAGCTCAATCAAATCTAGTTCTTTAGCCATATTTTGAGGTGGTAAGGGGGGAGGGCAAAAAGCTCTCCTCATTCATTTGGGGGTGCAAGTTAATCAATTCACTTCAGTTAGTTTTTTGCGGGTGGCTTTCTCCCCCAGCACCTCAAAATAGGAATTAGCCCAGATATTTTGAAATCGTTGCGCTCACAACGTCCTCTCATACCAAGGCAATGTGATGAGTTCAAAAAAATAAAAGAGAAGGAAAATGCCAACTATGCAACTTGGTTTACTCTATTGATCCTTATGGATATGATTTATATGGACCTGTACGAAAAGTTCGCAATCAAGTGTAGCTAGCCATATTGCAAAGATCTTTGAGATGGTTCAACGTAGCACTACAGCCGAGTTCTGAGTACTCTTAAAGCTACGATTATTCGGGTCTCTCCCAAGGAAATCCCTAATAGCTCCGTGTGAAACAAACATCCTTGACCGAGGCGAGAAAAGATACTTCGGAAGAATGAAATCATAAGTCCAAGGAATTTTCCCGTTCCTCCATGGGCAATGCCGATTTCCTCGGGAGCTTTGGAGGAGTAGTCTGGTCTGCTAGATAAAAATAGACAAAGCAGATCTTCTCAATATGCTTCCAAAAACTTTCCAGCCTTGGAAAAGAAGTTTTCCGAGGGTGGAAACTTTCCTTTCCACCGCTGGAATGTTTGGGCATTGGGTAGACAGTGCGTCAGCTTTGGGACAGATCAATCTTCTCTGTCATAAAAACAGTACCTTTGCAACAACAAAACAAGAGTTCTTTGAAGCGCTGCAGAATGAAGAGAGGTAAAGAAACTTGCTCGTTTCCAACTCGTAACCCTTTTGCCCCACGCACTCTCCTACTCTATTGATTATCTGATAGATACATCATTCTTGAATCTTTTGCGGGCATAGTCCGTTGCGATCAGCATCTTGGCTTTCTCCTCCTTTTCCGATAGCTCATCTCGTCCTAAAAGGGTCGCATCCCCTGTCTTGGCGAACTCCATCAACTTGCCGATAAACTCTTCCTGCTCGGGCGTGGGCGGTATGTTATGCAATATCTCGTTCTTCTCTGGGCGGTCGATGCCGATATCCTTAGCGGTACGATAGTCACAAATCTCCGCATAAAAGTAATAGGAGCGAATGTAATCGGCTGATTACAAAAGGAAAACATAATATAGAATAATAAAAGGTGAACGATTTGGAAACGAGCGTGTTTCTTTTCCTCTCTTTATTCTGCAATGCCTCAAAGACCACTTATCTAACGTTGCAAAGGTAGTCTCTATTTTCGATGAAAACAAGAGAAATCCACACTTTTATCAGTCCGTTTCATTTTTCCGCACTTGAATTGCCGTTTTATGCCCAAAGCCCATCTCATCGTGAATTTGCTGTTAAAAACTTCCTTTTTATTGTCTTCATCATCCTTTTGCGTGTTAAAAATAAAATTTTTCTGTGCAATTCCTTGCAAATTAAAGAAGAATGACCTATATTTGCGCTTAGGAAAAAACAACTTAAACGTTCATGCTTATGAAGACAACGTTGATTTTACCAATTTCAGCCCCCTTGACATAAAGAACGCCACTTTCGGCAGTCAAGGGAGATATGCAGGACTCTACGAAAAGGCTTTGCATTAATCAATTTTCGCACACACGATACAATCCATCCCACTTTTATTTTACGGATTTTCTCTCTTTACCGTTTTTATTGCGGGTATCTTATCAGACTGAAAAAGAACATAGACAGTATTAACTTATGGGACGACATTTACACGAAACAGCATTTCTAATAGTTACAGCCTTATTCATTCCCGTGCAGTCCCGTGCGCAGTCACCCGGTCAGGTCAGCGGTGCGGAGGCATGGCTGAAGACCGTCCCCCTGACGACGGATCTGCAGGGGTACTATCATTGGCGCGACTTCTCGGGCGACTCCGTTAGAACCAACCTCTACGATGCCAAGGGCGCAGCCTACGGTGGTGAGTTCACGCAGCGGCACACATGGATACGGACTTTCAACTTCAACCCCGCCCTGAACTTCTCCGAGGGGAATCAGCCGAAGGAGAGTCTACTGAAATACTCCAACCTCGCGCAGATGACCGTCATCGGGGTGTTTGCCCCGACGACCACCGCCTATAACAAGGACGAGGTGCTATATGCCGTCAGCGGACGCAAGGGTGCGGGAAGCCTCGTGAGCAGGGACAAGGCGGTCGGGCAGCAGGGCATAGAACCGCTCAACTACGGAAGCACGGCCGGCGAGGACCTTCTTTATTCGGGGAGCGAGAGGCAGACCGCAGAGGAATTCAAGTCCACGAGTCCCCGCATCGTCTCATACATCAGGGCATACGCCCCCGTGCATTCCGTGTGGGGAGAAGGCAGACGTGCGACCATCACCACGGGAACATACAGGGACGGAGACGTCAATTTCTCGACAGCCTTTGACAAGTCCCTGTTCGGGGGCGGTGCGCTCAATGGCTACACGCCCGAGCTCATCGCATACGGCAGGACGCTCACGCCGCTGGAGCGCAGGCAGGTGGAGACCTATCTCGCCATCAGATACGGCATCACGCTCAACGGCTCATACTATACGGGGACTGGCAACCTTTCATGGGACAGGGACGAAAGCGCCGCCTACCACCACAGGGTGACGGGCATCGGGCGTGACGACGCGGGCGACCTCTTCCAGCCTCTCTCCACGACGAGCTACGAGGAAGCACCAAGATACTCTACTGAAAAGACATACGACAGCTTCAGAGACGCAGACCCATACGGCCTGCCGACGAGCCAACGCCTTCTCGTCATGGGACGCGAGGATGGCTCTCCCATGCCCGACGGCGGCTTTATGATATGGGGCGACGACAATGCCGCCACGACCACCGTCGAGACGGAAGGAAAAACACCGTGGCACGTCATGAACCGCAGGTGGCTCGTCAGGACGAACATCGACTCCACCGAGTACAGGAAGGACATCTGGACGCAGAACGGCATCACCGTCACCTCCGACGGTTTTATGGATGCAGTGTCGCAGAATGAGCCCAAGGAGGGCGCATACATCGTCAGTTCCCCGCTCGACACGGGAAACGGTACGATGGAGTACACCAACCCGAGACTCCATCCCGCCTACAACGTGGGCTTCACCGAGGCATCGGGCACGAAGTGCGCATACGGCTTCAACGTCAGCGCACGGGGTGAGATCCGAATCGTAGAGGACGGAACAATACAGAATCGTGTCTTAACAGGCAATACGGGCGGAAAGAGTTTCATCGTACGCAGAAAAGGAAACAGCGTAACCTTACTCATCGACGGCAGGGGCAGCAAGGAGCTGCAGATAACCATACCCGTTGAAAGCACGGCAAGGGCAGCCTGCATGATTTTCGAGACGACAGGCGGCGAGACTGCATTAAATATCCCAAGCTGCGCAGGAATGGCTTTGGAGACAGCGGCAACATGGTCGAGCTCGGATATGGAGTCCTCGCCAAAGGCAACAAGTTCGCAGGCACGGACTACCGCAACGTCTTCATGCTCATAGACAGAGGTGCGGGCGACAAGACCGACATACATGAAAACATCATCATCAGATGCTCGCGCAAGGACGCGAGCCGTGAAAAACTCGTCTTCGACAACATCTTCATGGACACCGACGGCAGTGGATCTGACACGTTCACCTTCGCCTGCTTCGACGGCATTTTGGCACGGCTGACACCGCACAACGCGAGCTGCACGGGCGGAAAGCCGAGAAAGGACGGCAACCTTGACATCAGCATGGTGGTCGGCCTGCCGAGTTTTTCATACAGCCTGCTGGCGGACTCCGTGGAGAATATGGAGAAAGGTGCCGTAGCTTCACGGGGAAACTTCACCACGAAGACATACACGGTGAAGAACCTGCTCCCGGGAAACTACAGTCTGCTCATTAAGCAGAACGCGGGCATCGACATCACGGCGGAGAGCACGGGAGGCGTCGAGTATGCCCATGCGGTCGGTCGCCGAAAGCAGGGAGAGGTCACATGGACTATTCCCTCGCTCACCTCCGACTACAGGGCGGGACTCTGCACCACGCTCGGACTGGGAAAGAACATCCTCCACGGCTTCGACGTGAAGAATGCCACGGCACAAATCGTGGTCGAGGGTAAACCCATGGGTGCTGCCGTCACCCTGAATGGAGGTGACGCACTCGGCATCATCTTCACCCCCGACACGGTAAGCTATACGGTAAACGGCATCGTTGTCCACCGTGCGGCCAAGAAAGCTGGTCTCGGCTGGCTCTTCGGCATGGGCTTCAACAAGGGACTCTCGACCATCGACGGGCTGAGCATCGACGGTGGAGACTTCGCTCTGACGAGCGTTTCGAGGGGCGTGGCCTACGAGACGAGGAAGGCTGTCGAGGACAGCATGGCGGTAATTATCGGCAGCGAGTGCAGCCCGAACGTGCCCAAGGCACAGGCAAGGTCGGCAGAAAACCCCTCCTCCATCGAGAGGCAAGCCCATTCTGCCCTCACCGTGACAAGGAAGGACGGGACCGGTATGGCGTTCAGTGCCGAGCTGAGACTTGCCAAGGAGACCGATGCCGAACTGCTCGTCTATGATACATCGGGAAGGCTGCTGAGCCGGACGGACATGGCGGGAGGCACCATAAAGCGTGCCGACTTCACCGTACCGCAGACGGGCGTGTACGTCGTTAAAGCGCTCACCTTAGAAGAGGAATTCACAAAGAAGATAATGGCAACCTACTAAACCCCAACGGCTATGAAGACAAAGCATTACCTCATATCGGCGGCATTACTGACAGCCATCACCGCAGCCATCGCTGCGACGCATATATACAAGGGACAGGACAGTGCACGTGAAAACAACGGCACGAGTATATCACAATCCATGGCAGCACAGACCGAGACATTCACGAAGAACGTCCATAACGCAGAAAAAGCTACGCAGGGAATATCACGGACGGCAAGGAAGGAGGATAAGTCAAAGACGACAGCAGCAGCAACTTCTTCCGTTATGGCGACCACCTACACGGCAGACCATGCCTCGGGCATCATAGGACAGCCCGACGGACGGGTTTCGGACAACCCCGAGGACAACATCTTCGAGATAACAGTCGAGAAAGTCTCTCCAAATATGCGCGCATGGCTGGTCTATGACCTCAAGGGCGTAAGTTCTGGTCAGGGCATCAGCAGGAGCATCAACGATCGCACGGCTGTCGGCGGCTACCTTACGGTTCTTTCCAAGGACTGGAAGACCGTCAGGGAGGAAATAAGCCCCGAGTGGCTGAAGGACGGCAGGAACACCGTCCTCTTCACCATTCCGACGGATGCTTCCTACGCCTATTCGGTCAGGAACGTACATATCGAAACCGTAGCGGATGCTAAGACAAAGACTAATACCAATAAGCAGGAAGAAATAATCCTTTCCTCCGCCCCCATAGCCTATGACGGTCAGACATACCTCTACGGCTTCGTGCGAGGGAAGGCAAGCCGTATCTCAGTGAACGGCACAACCATCACCGTCCATGACGGAGAATTCGAGGGCATCGTGCCATCGATGGGCAGACAGCTCAAGCTCACGGCAGTCATTGATGGCAGGAACATCAGTAGGAAAATAACACCCATACAAGGAGGCAGGGCGGACTATGCCCGTGCCCTCGTGTCCGTCGGTGGAAAGGCGGAGAAGCAGTTCCTCGCACACAGGGCGGACAGCATCGCCATCGGCGGCAACGTCCTTTCCGTGAAGGCTGCGGACATCGCAAGGGATGGC
>OKRX01002563.1_pt1 | contig 11992 bp, 12 predicted proteins | sample 1601241 | NCBI WGS metagenome assembly OKRX01 (sample SAMEA3541500, study PRJEB24748) | human gut metagenome | biome: human gut; feature: human-associated habitat; material: faeces | place: China | collected 2012
CCCAAGCCGTTCTCGTATACCATCCTCTTCAACGGAAGAGAGAGCTAGGTGGCTGAAAACATCGTTACATGCGCTGGAGATGGATACGCACTGAACGTCCGGGATGTATGCTTGGGCTTCCTCGTTGGTGTAGTCGGAAATGCTCAACAACAGATCCATGTTTGATAATTTTTTGAATTGCCCGAAGTACCAAGGTGTGTTGATGGCCGCAAGGTGCTTTTGAGGCTGCTTGTATGGCATGAAATCATAAGCCACTCCAGCGACAAGGAGATTGCTGTCACCAAGGGTGAAATCACAACAGAAGTCCTCCTTCCAACCTTCCATCATACTACAAATCAGAAGCGCATCTGGCTCCAACGAGGCGATGAACTGACTGTAAATTGCTGAGGCTATTTCACGATTACTCGCGGAATCTGGCGTAGCATGCGCTACAGGACAGATTGAGTGCCAGACATGGATATTTTCATGCGGTAGGATGTCCGCAAATTCAGCGCGGATTAATTCTATACCTTCGGGCAACATACCGTTGAGGGCCAGATGAATGTCATGGTCTTTCCTATTACGGGCAATTCCCTTGGCCAGCCCCATTGTGTATCGGCCAATGCCGCGGAAGCGCGATTGCGTCAGGGCTCCCTGCATGTCAATGACGATGCGCATTATTTTTTTCTCCCTGTGCAAGGCTATCAACCAGCATTTGATAAATATACCTACCTCGGGGGCTGAGAGCCCTATAATCTTGAACGGTAAGTTCTGGAACCTGTTCTTGATGCAGAAGGTACAAAAGTCGCTGCTGAAACATGGGGGTATGTTTGAGAAGTTGTTTGCAGTGAGATTTGAGGCGAGGATGAGTCATAACATAAGCGCCAATGCGAATAACAATAGCTTTTACAGCGCGTTTCACATCATCTTTTCCTGCGACGTACAGGCTGCCTGCCTCTTCTGGTTTGGCATCAGATGAAAGAAGTTTTTTCTCTGCACAGCGCCGCAGGGCATTACTTACGATGGGGTAGCTGTTGAGCTTACAGATAAGCCAGCACCGAGTGGAGGGGCAAAGGCGCAACAAAAGCCAGTTTGCTCCTTTGCCTATCGGCTGGATAACCGGCCTGAGTATACGCCTGATGCATTTGACAGGATCCATACGATTATTCCTCAAGCATCCATTGCAATGTATTCTTCAGGTTGTGGATGCGCAAAGGGCCTATACAGGCTTTTAGCCGTTCAGGGGAACCAATGAGAGTGTGAACTTCATTAGGGCGGACAAAAGCCTGATTAATTCGAATTTTCGGATGGATCCCGGTCATGGTTTGGAGCATTTCAAGCACATCATTTAGTGAATAGCCTATACCGGAACAAATGTTGAATGGCCCCCAGGGAGCCTTCACCTCAGCAAGTCGAACGTAAAAGGCAGCCACATCCCGAACATCACCAAATTCGCGCACAACATCAACGTTGCCCAGCTCAATGAGGGGAAGTTTTTCACGGAAGTGCTGAACAAGTTTGGGAATGAGGAAAGATGTCGCCTGTCCGCGCCCCGTGTAATTGAATGGCCTGACAATCGTAATAGGAAGGCGATCGCGCCAGATATTGGCCATATACTCCATGGCCAACTTGCTGACGGCATAATCATTATGGGGATCTGGAACCGCCGTTTCTTTGAGGACTCCACCGGAGTTACCATATAGATTTGCCGTACTGGCGAGCAGCGTGAACCCTGGCGGCGTTTCCAGAGCAGCCAACGCAGCCAGCAGGTTTCGGGTTGCGGCCACATTGATGCGGTAAATAGCATCAGGAGAACTCTGGACATGGCTGATACCCGCAAGATGAAAGACCAGATCTGGACGCATAGCGGCTATAGCCACAGCTGTAGCGCTGGGATCGCTTAGATCCACCTGTTTATATTGTTGTAGCTGCAAATCTGCTGGGCAGGGATTGAGCCCTATGCCCGCGACAGAATGCCCACACAGGCTAAGCTCCCTGGCCAGATACCTGCCTGTGAAGCCTTCGACGCCTGTGATAAGTGCACAACTCATACCCCCTCCTGTATTGCTTCTTCCCCATGGTAATTCTTATGCACACCTTCAGGTAGAGAAAAAAGACAGCTGTAATAAGGCATTAAGCCTTCAAGTATTTCCTGTTTATAGGATACGAGATGCATACCCGCACGGGAAGCAAGCACTTCCCGGGATCTGCCAAGGAAAAAGAAAAGATGAAAACGGGTATACTCGTACATGTACTCCCAACACCCGGTGACATGGTTCATCACGCCCCCCGGATTTAGCAGGGAGCTCATGAAACGGAGCTCATCAATAGGATTGCGGAGATGTTCCATCAGATCCTGCGAAAAAATCCCATCAAATTTCATTTTTGCAAGTTTCTGTTTATCCCGAATAACCGCTTCCCCAGTCTCGGCAGCATATGGTTCGTAATCAAAAACATTCCATCCTTCGTTTCGAAGAATTTCAGTTGTATGCGACCAGCGACCAGCACCATAGTTTAAATAACAGCCATCGCGGCGGGGCTTGAGTTCATGGAAGGCGCGAAGTTCCTTTTCTAGAGAGGCTCCCTCGTTACAGAAGGAATAATGCCATTTATATTCTTCACCCAGAGCATAAGGGCTCAGGTTAAGCATCTTTTCCGGCCCAAAGATGACATCACAGTACGGGCACTGATAGCGCACAAGTCTGCCGCCATGAAAAATACATTCTGTACGATATTCCTTCAAATTATTAGGGAGGGCCTCTCCGCACAGAGGGCAGACCTCCCTCGCAGGGTAGGGAGCCACTTCCTCCAGCCGATCCATCAGCTGCCAGCGTGAGAACATAGCGAATTCAAGCTCGTGCAGATTCTTCTGCTCTTGGTCTCTGACGAGGTTTCCTAATATCGCTCGGGTCTCATTTAGGTTTTCTGAATTTATACGGATTACATCTTCAACACGTTGGGTGAGGGTAGTATTCCGCTGCTGACATTGCTCGTTCAGCTGAACCTGCTCTTCCATTTGCCGTACTAGGGTAGTATTCTGCTGCTGTGCATCCCACAGAATAGCTTGCAACGCATCTAAAGAAGACTTTTTTTTAAGTGTAACTCCCAGAGGGGAAAGAAGACGATTGATCCAATGTGTCATGACTGTTCTCCCAGTACAATCGAGGCTGTGCAGCCCAGATAGCTGACACCTGTAAAGAGAGGATATGTCGTATTTACGACAGAAAAAGTTACCGCTAAATCAATCCAGTGAAAGTTATTCTGTAAATGAGTATCATTCTGATGCGTTGCCACAGTGATAGAATAGAGACCCGGACCAAGCTTCGCAGCAAAGGAAAAGGTCACTCTCCCTTTTTCTCCCGCGTGTACATCAATGGCTTCTTTCAAATGGAATGTATTTGTACCAAAGATTTCCATTCCGGTACGTTCCTTCAACAACATTCCGAAGACAAGATTCTGTACATCATCGTGAGTAGAAAAATCAATTTTTAAATATACTTGCTGACCTGTAGCGACACATTCGAGATTTTTCCCGTCTGCATCAACAAGTTGGACATAGGTTATTTCCACCTTACGGTTTCCGGATATGACTCGTGCCCGTTCTGACGTCGTGCTTTTTTCCCTGATGATAGTCGACCCAGAACCCTGCTTTTCCGCGATCATGGCATTATACATGTCCATTACGTCGGCAGGTCCACCATCAAAGACCACACGTCCCTTGTCCAGTAAAATGGCTCGATCGCACAGCTGAAGGACTGCTGACTTGTCATGAGAAACAAACAGCAGGGTTGTCCCCTCTTCACGGAACTCACGTATCTTCTGAAAACTTTTTTGCTGGAAATAGCTGTCTCCAACAGAAAGCGCTTCGTCCACAATTAACACATCCGGACGCACCGCCGTAGCGAGAGCAAAGGCCAAACGCATTTGCATCCCGCTCGAATATGTTCTTACAGGCTCATCAATGGCTGCGCCGATTTCGGCAAAAGCCTCAATATCTGGCGTAGTCCGAACAATTTCATCGTTGGTGAGGCCGATAAGCTGACCGGCAAGCGTAATATTCTGTCGCCCAGTAAAGTCAGGATGAAATCCCATTCCCAACTCAAGTAGTGCCGCTACGCGACCCTGAAAGGTAACCTTACCAGTCGTGGGAGCTGTCGTTCCCGTAATGATCTTGAGCAACGTACTCTTACCAGCACCGTTCATGCCCACAATGCCAATGGCTTCCCCTTGTCTGACGACAAAAGAAATGTCCTGCAACACCCATGTTGGCTGTATTTTCGGTTTATAAAAGGGGATGAACCACTCCTTAAAACGTTCTTTTCTTCCCTGTCCGACACGATAGGTCTTGCCTACATTTTCAACAACAATACTACAGTTCATCGACAATCTCACAGGAGTGGCAGCGGAAGAAAAGTAGGGCTACTATTGCTAGAACTAAAATAAGCAGGGTTATCGGCAGGAGAGATACATAGTCTGGCCATTGGTGTTCTAAAAAAATAGTATGAAATCCCCCCATAATCTGGACCATCGGGTTTAACTCCAGAAGGTTTTGAAAGCGTTCCGGGACAATGCTGGCTGGGTAAACCAAAGGGGTAAACCAAAACCAGAATTGGCACAGAATACCGTAACCCTGCCCAACATCCCGAAAAAAAACATTCACGGTTCCAAGAAAAATCCCGAGACTTGCTGCGAAGAGAATCAGAATGGCAAGAAGAGGAATTGTCCCCAGTAAAACAATCCCGGGAAATTGGCCAATGCACAGTAGGAAAAAAAGAAAAAGCCCACTGATAATAGAAAAATTGATGAGGGCGCTTCCCGTGACAATCGCTGGCAGACAAATTTTGGGAAAGGCTACTTTTTTGAGCAAGTTTCCATTTTCAATAAATGTATTTACACAGCGTGTACTGATTTCTGTGAACAAACCCCAGGGAAGAATCCCCGCACATAAATAGATACTATAGGCAAAGCCAGATTCAATCCCGGGAAGTTTAGCCCGCATTACTTGTGAAAAAACGAGCATGTAGACAATAATCATACTTAATGGATTAAGAACTGCCCAAGTCGCCCCTAACAAAGAATGAGTGTAGCGCGAGAAAAATTCTCTTTTGACAGATTCTACAATAAAATAGCGCTTCTCGTAGCAGGCGCGTAACATAATGCCTTCCCGGGATTCTAAATTATCGATTGTTCCGACGCAAATCCGCTTCCACCATCATCTGGCAGAGTTGTTCGAGCGAGGTCCTCGGTTCCCATCCGAATACAGCTTTTGCCTTGGCCGGATCACCAATCAACAGTTCTACTTCAGCCGGACGGAAGAACGTGGGATTGACGCGGACGCGTAACTTGCCAGTTTTCGGTTCAATGGCGTATTCTTCCGTCCCCGTCCCGTGCCATTCCAAATCCATATTTACGGCCTTTGCGGTCATTTCGACGAAGTCGCGGATGCTCTGGGTGCGCCCGGTAGCGAGAACGTAGGTACCAGGTGTGTCTTGCTGAAGCATGCGCCACATACCTTCGACGTATTCTGCGGCATAGCCCCAGTCTCGCTTGGCATCAAGATTGCCGAGTTCCACGAATTCCTGTTTACCAAGCGACATCTTTGCAAAGGCGTCGGTGATTTTTCTCGTAACGAATTCGATACCGCGTAGCGGGGACTCATGGTTGAACAGAATGCCGCTGCATCCGAAGATATCGTAGCTCTCGCGATAGTTCATCGTGAGCCAGTGTGCGTAGAGTTTGGCCACGCCGTAGGGACTGCGGGGGTAGAAGGGCGTGGTTTCCTTCTGGGGAATTTCCTGTACCTTGCCGAACATTTCGGAGGTACTGGCCTGATAGTAACGGATGCGAGGGTTAACCATACGGACGGCTTCAAGCAGACGCAATGCGCCGAGACCGGTGATCTGGGCTGTGGTTTCCGGCTGATCGAAAGAGACTCCCACAAAGCTTTGTGCCGCAAGATTGTATATTTCATCGGGCTTGACACGTTCAAGCAGGCGCAGGCTACTGCCCGTATCGGTTAAATCATATTCAACTAGGTGAAAATCAGGGTGCTTGTCCACGTCGAGTTCGCTGATACGCCAGAAATTGAGGGCGCTGGTGCGGCGATAGGTACCGTAAACACAATAGCCTTTATTCAAAAGAAGTTCGGCGAGGTAGGCCCCGTCCTGCCCGGTAATGCCAGTGATAAGCGCTGTTTTCATGGTTACCTTCTTTCAAGCGTGGTTAGAGTTATGCGGTAAAAATAAATACTAGGCCGACTTCAGCCCTGTTTTCTTTCGGTGTTGCGTCCATAGGCGTCCTCGAAACGGACGATATCATCCTCACCAAGGTAGGCTCCGGACTGAATTTCGATGATAACAAGGGGAATACTACCGGGATTCTTCAGCCTATGCACTGTGCCGAGCGGAATGTAGGTAGATTGGTTTTCTGTATACAGGCGCACATCGTCCCCGTTGGTAATCTCAGCCGTACCGCTAACGACGACCCAGTGTTCAGCGCGGTGGTAGTGCATCTGAAGGGAAAGTTGCGCGCCGGGATTGACCGTGATGCGCTTTACCTGAAAACGAGGCCCCGTGGCAAGCGATTCATAACTCCCCCACGGGCGATAAACAAAGGGGTGGAGCTTGTGTTCAGGCCGTCCTGCTTCCTTGAGGCGTGCGACGATGTGTTTTACACTTTGTACGGAAGCACGTGGGGCTACCAAAATGGAATCTTGTGTCTCTATAATGGCGAGATCATGAACATCGATTGCGGCAATGAGCCGATGGGTACCGTGCAGATAGCAGTTGTGTGCGTTTTCCTGCACAATATCGCCTGTACAGACATTCCCATCATCGTCTTTTCTCCCAACCTGATAGAACGCTTCCCATGAACCGAGATCGTTCCAGTTTGTTGCGAGAGGACATACCGCCGCCAGTCTTGTGTGCTCCATAACGGCATAGTCGATGGAGTCTGCGGGAGAATTAATAAATGCGTCTTTCCCAGGAGAAATGAAAGCGCCTTCTTTTTGGTGCTGTTCCCATGCCTTGTGACATTGCGTGTACATTTCGGGGGCAAAGTTTTGCAGCTCACGTAGATACACAGAGGCTCTGAAGAGAAACATACCGCTGTTCCACGAGTAACCACCGTCCATGAGCATGGCTGAAGCCGTGGCTTCATCGGGCTTTTCCACGAAACGAGCTACTTTAAAGCCTTCTATCCCTAATACGTCACCCTGTTTGATGTATCCAAATCCTGTCTTTGGGCTATTGGGGGTAATACCGAAGGTGACAATAAAGCCTTCCCGGGCAAGAGCGACAGCCTTAGTGACTCCATCAGAAAAGGCTTTTGCATCCTGAAGTAGATGATCTGATGGCAGAACCAGCAGTAGAGGATCTTCTCCATCCGTCAGTGCCTGCGCTGCAAAAGCCGCCAGAGCAATGGCCGGAGCGGTATTGCGAGGTGCGGGTTCCAGAAGAATATGTCCTTGAATGGAGCAAGCCAAAAGTTCCGCACTCACGTAGAAGCGGTGGTTTTCATTACAGACAACCAACGGTTCTCCTAATTCAGGCAATGATGACGCTCGGCGGATTGTATCCCCGAACAAGGTACGGCCGTTGCCGAGATCGACAAACTGTTTGGGATACATATCACGGGAAAGAGGCCAGAGTCGTGTTCCACTCCCGCCGCAGAGAATAACCGGATACAGCATGTGTCTTGTCCTTGATTTCATAGTAATTACGTAGATAACTACCCATTTAATTGAAAAATTACCCCGAAAGGCAGTATGGTGTCAAATATATAATATCATGTTTTTTTTGTAGAAATGCTTATAGTACCATCTTAATGGTGCTTTACCCTGTTTTCTTCCTGGTGAATTGTTTAGCTTGTTTGCGTATCATTTTTTTTCTATCCATTGCAATGGCGTTATAAACAGCCTGCAAGGGCATCACATATACTTTCTTAAGAATACGGATTAACAGTCGACAATATCTTTGTAGGTTTCCAGAGCGGGAGAATATAGGAGACGAGATAGGGGGATTGCGCTGTTCGTGATGTCGCGCAGCCTGTATCCGGTTATGGTAATCTTCGTATCAAACATCCTTTAGAAGGATAAGCTTAAATACTATCAGGTCTCTTACTTGCAGCAAGTAAGTTGAATATAGGGTTGGATATGTTTTCTTACATGAAAAAAGGACTCAGATTTTTACATCCAAGTCCTTGATTCCATTCTGGTGCGCCCGGCGCGATTCGAACGCACGGCCTTTAGCTCCGGAGGCTAACGCTCTATCCGACTGAGCTACGGGCGCGGAGTTTCCCCGGAAGGGGACACTACAGAGTTGGGAAGCTAGCTCTTGTGCCGCGTCCTGTCAAGCTGTATGCTCCGGTACCGGGAGCGTGCTGCGGCTCGTTTGGTGTCGGAGCCGTGTTTTTGTGTCCATCCGTTTGTTACGCTTCCCCTTCTTTTTCTTTATCTTAAGGAGTATTCCATGAGCGTTTCCGTTACTTGGTACGGTCATTCCAATTTTAAGGTTTCTTGCGGCGACGTGACTGTTTTCATAGATCCCTTCTTCACGCATAACCCTTCCTGCCCCGTGACGTGGAATGAGGCCGGGAAGCCGGATTTGGTGCTCGTCACCCATGATCACGGCGATCATACGGGTGACGCCGTGGCGATCTGCAAAAGCAGCGGCGCAACCTGCGGCTGCATCGTCGGTACGGCCGAACGCCTGATCGACGCCGGGATGCCGCAAGCCAGCATTCCCGCCGGGATCGGCTTCAATATCGGGGGCACCATCGAAGTGAAGGGTGTCCGGGTCACCATGACGCAGGCGTTCCATACTTCGGAATCCGGGGCCCCCGCAGGGTACGTCGTGACCATGCCGGACGGCTTTGCCTTCTATCATGCGGGCGATACCGGCCTCTTCTCCTCGATGGAGCTGATAGGTTCGCTGTATCCGCTGGATCTGGCGCTGCTGCCCGTGGGCGGCTTCTTCACGATGGACGGGGTGCAGGCCGCCCATGCCGCGCGTCTGCTCAAGCCCAAGGCCGTGATCCCCATGCACTGGGGGACATTCCCGGTCCTTGCGAAGGACACCTCGGCCTTTGCGTCGCATCTCGCGTCCGTGGCTCCCGATGTCCGCCTTGTCTCCATGAAGCCCGGTGATAGCGCCGCGTTCTAATCACGGAGGTGTCCCATGACGCTCATCGAACACGGCGAACTGGTCCGCCGCGCTTTGGAATATGTGCAGGAAGAACGCTGCCGCCGCCCGGATGCGCCGCTTTCCTCCCTGCTTGACGAAGCGGGTATGCGCTTCAATCTGACGCCGTTGGACGCGGCCCAGCTTGCCCGCCTTTTTTCCGAAAAAGGACAGGAGCCTTCCGCCCCGTGCAAACGCTAACTTCGCATCCTTACAGGACGTTGCCCGATGCCTTCGCTTCTTCAGAGACAGATATTTAAAGAAATCGCCAACCTGTTCGTTCTCGCCGTGGGGGTGCTGCTGACGCTCATCCTCATCAGCCGGGCGGTGCAGATGCGGGAACTGTTTCTGGGGCTGGATCTCGGCATCTTGGATACCGTTCTGCTGTTCGGCTATATGACCCCGCTGTTCCTCATGCTGGTGATTCCCATCGCCTGTATGCTCAGCGTCTTCCTGACCTTCCTGCGCATGAGCACGGACCGCGAGCTGGTCGCCCTGCGTGCGGGGGGCATCAACATCTATCAGATGCTTCCCGCGCCGCTCCTGTTCAGTGTGATCTGCATGTTGCTGACGCTCTGGGTATCCCTGCATTGGCTGGCGTGGGGCATGGGGCATTTCCGGGAAACGATCCTTGAAATCGCCAATACACGCGCCCGTGTCGTGGTGCAGCCCGGCGTCTTCAATACGGACTTCCCCAATCTGGTGCTTTTCGCCCGGCAGGTGAACCCCGGTGACGGGGATATGTCGCAGGTTCTGGTGGACGACCGTTCGCACCCCGAGCGCCACATGACCATCCTCGCCCCGGAAGGGCGCTTCGATACCGATACCGAGCGCGGCGAGCTGGTATTCCTGCTTGAGGACGGCAAGATCTACACCACGGATAAGAAGGGGTCCTCGGTGCTGGCCTTCGACGAATACAAAGTGCGGCTGCCGCTGGATTCCCTCTTCAAGAGCCTTGATCTCGGAGATGTGCGGCCCCGCGAGATGTCATGGAGCAAGCTCTCCAGCATCACGCGGGAGGAAGCGCTTAAAGTGGACGCCAACTACGCCAACAAGCTGGAGGTGGAGCGCCACAAGCGCTGGGCCTATCCGGTGGCGTGCATCGCCCTGACCCTCTTCGTGCTGCCGCTGGCTTCGGCCTTTGAGGGGCTGCACAGGCAGACGGGGCTCATGTTGGCCCTTGCCATGTTCTTCGTGTATTACAGCCTGATGTCGCTTGGGTTCAGTACGGGCGAGTCCGGGGCCATCCCCCCCTCCATAGGGTTATGGGTCCCGAACATCCTGTTCCTATGCCTCGGCATCTACGGGCTATGGCTGACGGCGCATGAGCGAACGCCGCACGTGGCGACCTTCTTCCGCAACCTGCGGACACGGAGGGCGTCATGAGCTTGCTTTTCCGCTATCTGACCAAGAACAACGCGATGATCCTGCTGCCGACCCTTGCCGTCGGCATCGGCCTGTATGTGCTCACGGACCTGTTCGAACGTCTCGACAACTTCATCGAGGCCGGGCTGTCCGTGGGCATGGTGCTCACCTACTTCGTCGTGAAGATGCCGCTCGTGATTTCGCAGATCCTGCCGGTGATCTTCCTGCTGTCCACGGTCATCCAACTGTGCATCATGGCTCGCAGCCGCGAGCTGACGGCGTTGCAGGCCGGGGGCATTTCCCTCGGCGTGGTGGCGAACTCCATGATCCTTTGCGGCATTTTCTGGGGGGGCGTCCAGCTTGGTTTCTCCGAGTATCTGGGCGTTGCCGGGGAACGCGAGTCCGCCCGCATCTGGCAGGAAGAGGTCCGCAAGAAGAACCTCGCGGCAACGGTGCTTGAGGATGTCTGGTTTACGGATGGGGACTGGATCGTCTCGCTCGGCACGCTTGATCCCCAGGCGCACGGCACAGGCTTTTCCGGGTATGAACTGTCCGACGACGGCCTGAGCATCAAGCGCATCGTGCAGGCGTCCACGTTCGCCGCCGAGCCCAACCACTGGGCCTTGCAGGATGTGCACGTCTACACGCCCGACACCTTCACGCAGGAGCAAGAGCCGGATTTCGTCCTCCCGCTCAGGCAGGATCCCGAAACCTTCCGGCTCGTCAGTACGGGCACGAAGCCCCAGCAGTTGCCGCTCTGGCAGCTTGGGGACGCCATCAGCCAGTTGAAATCTTCCGGTTCCAACGTGGAGGCGCTCCGCACGGCGTGGCACGCCAAGCTGGCCTATGCGGCGTCGATTCTGGTCATGGCTTTCGTGGCGACGGCCATCGTCTCGTGGAAGGACAACATCTATATCGCCGTAACCGTCGCGCTGCTGTGCACGTTCCTGTACTTCGCGGTGTATACCCTCGGCACGACGCTTGGGCAGCGCGGCATCCTGCACCCGTTCCTCGCCGCGTGGACCGCGAACCTCATCGCGCTGTTCTTTGCGTTTTGGCGGCTTATCCCCTTGCTGCTGCGAAGGGAATAATCCACTGGAATCTCTTAAAGATTTGAGGGGCGAGGGAAACGTTCTGAAGAAGGGGGGAGCACCCCCACGTTTCCCTCGCTCCTTCCAACCTTCCCCTGCTTTCTTCCAAGATTTTCCCTTTATCGAATCCCACTCGACCGTTTTTCCTGTGGCGGAAAAATGTGTTCTTTGGGGTTGATGAGGGGGGGCTGTTTTTTGAACGGGGCCAGCGGAAAAAGGCGTCTTTTCCCGGGCGCAGTCTCAATGCCGATGCAGCCCAAAGCCTTTCAACATTGAAATACGCATTCCTTCTGAAGGAATGCGGCTCCAAGAAAGATTACGAACAGGGATTCGATAAAGTCGAAAGTCTTTGAAGAGGAGAGGGTGGGGTTTGGGGAG
>OKRX01002564.1_pt1 | contig 11991 bp, 10 predicted proteins | sample 1601241 | NCBI WGS metagenome assembly OKRX01 (sample SAMEA3541500, study PRJEB24748) | human gut metagenome | biome: human gut; feature: human-associated habitat; material: faeces | place: China | collected 2012
AAGGCAGAGAAAAACGAGTATGGCCAGTTCATGCAGTTTGAAAACCTCACCTGGGTTCCGATTGATCGGGACGCCATTGACACAAAGTGGATGGAAAAACGTGATATTGAACTTTTGAACACCTACCACAGACAGGTATACGAGGTGATGGCACCTCATCTTGAGGAGGATGACAGAAAGTGGCTTGAGGCTGCCACCAGACCGGTAGAGTAGGACAGAAAACAAAAAATCAGGCGAAGTCATATGTTCGCGGACCGGATTATATCATATAGTAACCAGAGAAGAATATTTAAGAGAGGTTATTGCGATGCGCGGATATATGACAGGAGTTAGGGCCTGCGAGGCGGCAGCCGGAGGACGCGGGTATTTACAGGTGGATGTAGTCAATGAGGAGAACAATTTTCCCATACAGGATGCGGTGGTGACTGTTCAGGAGGAGGACGGCAGAGTTCTTGAAGAGCTGGCCACAGACAACTCCGGGCAGACGGAGAGCGTGGAACTGGATACTCCTCCTCTTGCTCTGAGCCTTGAAAGCGAGAATACAGTGCGCCCATACAGCGTTTATAATCTTCACATTTCAGCTCCAGGATATGAAGCGGTGGACATTACGGGCACGGAGGTTCTGCCCGGCATTACGGCCATACAGCCGGTGCGGATGCGGCCGATTGTGGTGAATACCGATCAGATGGCCAATATCAATATTCCGGGGCATACGCTGTATGAGACCTATCCGCCCAAGATTGCGGAAGCAGAGATTAAGCCAGTGACCGAGAGCGGCGAGATTGTCCTGAGCCGGGTGGTGGTCCCACAGACTATCGTTGTTCACGACGGAGTGCCTACCGACAGGAGCGCAAAGGATTATTACGTGCCTTACCGCGACTACATAAAGAATGTGGCCTGCAGCGAGATTTACGCCACCTGGCCGCAGGCCACAATCGTGGCCAACGTGCTGGCAATAATGTCCTTTACCCTGAACCGTGTATACACAGAATGGTATCGAAATCAGGGCTACGATTTTACCATTACTTCCTCCACAGCCTTTGACCACAAGTGGATTTACGGAAGAGACATTTTCGACACGATCTCTGTGGTGGTAGATGATATTTTTGACAGCTATCTGTCCAGACCGGATGTGAAGCAGCCAATCCTGACACAGTACTGTGACGGACAGAGAGTGACCTGTCCGGATTGGATGTCGCAGTGGGGAAGCAAATATCTGGGTGATCAGGGATATTCTGCCATTGATATTCTGCGCAGTTATTACGGAAATGATATGTATATTAATTCCGCGGACGGAATTTCCGGAATTCCGGCATCCTGGCCGGGATATGATCTGGGCGTGGGAGCAAGCGGACCAAAGGTACGTCAGCTGCAGGAACAGCTGGCAAGAATTTCGCGTGCTTATCCGGCGATACCGACGATTACGGCGGACGGAGTTTACGGATCAAGGACGAGGGAAGCGGTGGAAAAGTTTCAGTCGGTTTTCGGACTTCCGGTAACCGGTATTGTGGACTATCCGACCTGGTATAAAATTTCAGATATTTATGTTGCGGTTTCCCGTATCGCAGAACTTGTATAAAAGAGAGGAAAAATACGGATGAAAAATTATAAAATTACCGTGTCATATGATGGCACCAGATATAAAGGATGGCAGGTATTAAAAAGCACCGATGCAACCATACAGGGAAAGCTGCAGATGGTGCTTTCGGCGCTTGCCGGGCATCCGGTGGAAGTGATCGGTTCCGGAAGAACCGATGCCGGAGTTCATGCAATCGGGCAGGTGGCTAATTTCCATCTGGACGAACATTTTTCGGCAGAGGAAATTTTTGAAGATCTGAACCGGCACCTTCCGGAAGATATCGCAGTGACAAAAATAAAGGAGGTCGATGACCGGTTTCACAGCAGATATCAGGCTGTGGAAAAGACCTACCGTTACCGGATACGGACAAGTCCGGTGCCGAATGTATTTGAACGAAAATTTTTGTATCAGTATGGACAAACGCTTGATGTGGATAAAATGAAAAAAGCGGCACAGGCACTTGTGGGAACGCATGATTTTGCTTCTTTTTGCGGGAACCGTCATATGAAAAAATCAACGGTCCGTACCATTTTTTCCATTGATCTGGTGGAAAGAGACGGTGAGATTGAGATCCTGTATTGTGGCAATGGATTTTTACAGAACATGGTAAGGATTCTCACGGGAACATTGATTGAAGTGGGAAGAGGCGAACGGGCTCCGGAAAGTATGCCGGCACTTCTTAAGGCAAAGGAACGGAAGCAGGCGGGCTATACGGCACCGCCGCAGGGATTACGATTGGAGAAAGTGACATATGAGACAATGGATGGTCGCTGCTAAAAAAGCGGATTTTTATGCGATTGCAGAGAAATTTCATGTGGATCCGGTTGTGGCAAGGATTATCAGAAACCGCGAGGTAATCGGAGAAAAAAATATCCGGATTTATCTGGGTGGGAACCTTTCGGACCTGTCAGATCCTCATCAGATGAAAGATATGGACCGGCTGGTGGAGATTCTTGCACAAAAGATCCGGAAACAGGTGCATATCCGGATTATCGGCGATTATGATGTGGATGGTGTGACTTCCTCCCATCTGTTTCTGACGGCTTTGCGGCGTGTGGGAGCAAAAGTGGACGTGGTTATTCCACACCGGATACAGGACGGATATGGGCTAAGCCTGCATTTATTACAACAGGCGAAAGAAGATGGTGTGGATACAATTCTGACCTGTGATAACGGTATTGCCGCTATCGATGAGATTGCGTGGGCAAAAGCGCAGAAAATGACAGTACTTGTGACCGACCACCATGCAGTCCCGTTTGAAGAACATGAGGGAAGAAGAACAGAGAAAAAGAGTCTGGCAGATGCCGTGGTAAATCCGCATCAGCAGGACTGCGGGTATCCGTATAAAGAGCTGTGCGGCGCCGGTGTGGCATGGAATGTCATCCGTGTATTGTATGAAAATTATGATATGGACAAAAGAGAAGCGGAAGATCTGCTGGATTTTGTTGCTATGGCAACTGTCTGTGATGTCATGTCGCTCACCGGGGAAAACCGTATTCTGGTAAAAGAGGGATTAAAGAGAATCCGTCATACGAAAAACATCGGATTGCAGGCACTTATGCAGGCATGCAATGTACAGCCGGAGAATATCAGTGCATACCATTTTGGTTATGTCTTAGGGCCATGTGTCAATGCAACCGGCAGACTTGACACGGCAAGGCATGCCCTTCGGCTGTTTGAGACCGGGCAGGAAACGGAGGCAGAAGAGATTGCCCGGGATCTGGTTGATTTGAATCAGGAACGCAAGGAGTTGACACTGCAGGGCGTGGAAATGGCAAAGAAACTCTGTGAGGAAGGTGGATATGAGAATGATCCGGTACTTGTTCTGTTTCTGCCGGATGTCCACGAAAGCATTGCAGGACTGATTGCCGGAAGAATCCGGGAAATGTATAACCGGCCGGTATTTGTGCTGACGCGGGGAGAAGAGGGAGTCAAAGGCAGCGGAAGATCGACTGAAAATTATTCCATGTATGAAAATATGTGTGGATGTGCGGAACTGTTTACAAAATTTGGCGGACATCCGATGGCGGCAGGGTTATCCCTTCCGGAAGAAAATGTGGAAAAATTCCGCAGAAAAATCAATGAAAACTGTCCGCTTACGGTGGAGGAAGTCTGCCCGGATATTCACATTGACATGGCCATGCCGGTGGGATATGCGAGTACGGAACTGGTCCATCAGTTTGCACTTTTGGAGCCGTTTGGAAAAGACAATCCATCTCCACTGTTTGCAGACCGGAATCTGTCCATCAGCCGCATGTGGGTGATAGGAAAGAACCGGAATGTTCTTCGGATGAGTGTTCTTTCGGAATACGGACAGCCGGTTCCGGTTATTTTCTTTGGGGATGTGGAGACGTTGTTTGCATATTTTACCGAAAAGTTTGGTCAAAAAGAGGTGGAGAATGCGCTGCATGGCAGAAAAAACCGGATTTTATTTTCTATGGTGTATACAGCAAAGATTGATTTTTATCAGGGAAATGAAAATCTGCAGCTGGAGATGAAATATTATCGCTGATTCCATTGAAAAAACGGGAAAGAAATTGTAAAATAAATGCAATGGAGGGCAAGTAATGTTCGGAAAAAAGAAACAAAAACAGGAAACACTGGTACGGATGAGAAACCTGGCACAGCTGGATGAAGGCTTTTTTTCCCATATGAAGGACGGAAAAGATATGTTTGATGCAACCGCAAGGGAAATCAGAAATACATATCAGCAGCTGGGGGCCGGAATCACCCAGATACAGGGAAATATAAAAGAAGCATCACAAATGGCAGCAGACAACGGAGAAAAGGAGCAGGAGCTGACCGGACAGCTGGCGTCATATCAGGAGCAGGAAGTACAGTCATCGGAAAAAAGAGAGCAGATGCTGCAGAATTTTGCACAGATCGAACAGGAGATGGCACAGCTGGTGGAGGAAAACAAACATTTCACCACGCCATCCAAATTCCTGAACGAATTTCCGGTTGCACTCAAGGCGGAAAATGAAAAGACCCGAGAGGAACTGGAAAAGATGCAGGATTGCGGAAAGCAGATGGGAGTGCTTGCCCTCAATGCGGCGATTGAAGCCGGGCGTATGGGAGAGGGAGGAAAACAGTTTGTTACGGCGGCAGAAACGATCCGTGTATCTGCGGGAACGTATGATGAGCTGATTGATCAGGCACATAAGAGGCTGGCAGATTCGGATGAAAGAATTGCAGAGCTGGAAGAGCAGGTACACCGGATGGTTACATTGCTGAAAGAAAACAATGTGGCAATGACCAAACTGATGAAATCCTGTCAGGAAGCTTCGCGTCAGGCACAGGAATGGAATCGTTTAAAACCATGTCCAAATTTCAAAGAGATGGAAAACCAGATTGTTGTGCTTCGCAATGCAGATGAGGAAATTGCCAAATCCGAGGAACGCAACCGGATGCAGATGGAGGATTTTACAGAAGAAATGGAGAGTCAGAAGAAAAATTTTGATGAACTTCTTCAATCCATGGAAACCGTGTACCGGCATGCGGTAGAACGCAAAAAATAAAAGGAAAAAGAAAAGGAGCTGACCAGAGAGGCCAGCTCTTTTATTATTCCACAGAAAAATTGTTATCGGTTTTGGATGAGGTGGTGGCAGCTTTAGCACGCGCCCAGTTGTGGCGGTAAACCACATGGTACATGACTGTGGCAAGAACAAATGCACAACATACATCAAAGAAAGAATGCTGTTTGATAAACATCGTTGCCAGAATGATGCTGACCGTCAGAATCAGTGTCAGGAGACAGACCAGCTTGTTTTTGCGCAGCTTTTTATTGTGTGTCACCGCAAGATAAATGCCGAGCGAATTATATACATGGATACTCGGAAACAGATTCGTCGGAGTATCACCGGCATATAGGCGTTCACAGAGCATGGTGCACAGATTGTGGTGTGTGAAATAGGTCGGACGCAGATACTGCCCGTTCGGGTATACCGTGGAGATGATTAAAAAGATTGTCATTCCAGTAAACAAAAACGCACACAATTTATAGTAATCTGTTTTATTATGTAATGCCATATAGGCGATGCCCCATCCGACAAAAGGAAACCAGAGCAGATAAGGGATGACAAAGTATTCACAAAACGGAATATAATCATCAATCGGTACATGGATGACATGAAAATGTGTCGTGACGGTTTTTTCTACATAGTTAAACCATGTCATGTACACGAAAAAATATAACAAAATCCATAAATGTTTATATTTTTCATAATATTTTCGGAACACAAACGTCCGCTTACTTTGGGTTTCCGGCAACATAAATACTCCTTTTATATTTGTGTGCAGATCTTTTTTCTTTTGTTCTGAAACTGATTATAGCACGGGGAAAAAAGCACGACAATATAAAACCCGCAATGTTCATAAAACTTTAAAAATTTGGCACATTGACAACCTCTTGTGCTTTTGTATAATACAATAGTGACGGAGGATAAGAATTTTGAAAAAAGCACGAATGAAAAGAAAACAGAGAAGAAAACTGATATGGATGGTGGCAGGACTGGCTGTTCTTTTGTATCTGGGACTGGCCGTTTATTTCCACAATCACTTTTTCCCGAAAACGACATTAAATGGAAGAAAAGCGGGAGGGTATACCGCGCAGAAAGTGATGGATGAGATTACGGAAGAAATCCATTCCTACCAGTTAAAGATAGCAACAAGAGACAAGCATACAGAAAAAATTTCCGGACAGGATATTTCGCTGGAACCACAGTGGGGAGACGAAATAACAGAGCTGGTACACGCACAGAATATGTTTGCATGGCCGGTAAAAATTTTCCAGAAACAGACATTGAAAAATACAACACTTGTCGACTATGACAAAGATAAGCTGCAGACACAGATCGATGCATTGGACTGTATGGATGCAGACAAACAGACGGCACCGGAGAATGCTTCGGTTTCTTCTTATGATAAGACGGAAGGATTTACCGTGGTTGGGTGCGTCATGGGAACGACCATTGATGCAGAGAAAATGTATCAGGCAGTGGAAGGATTAAAAGAGAACCTCTCTCTGGAAAAAGCCGGCGTTTATGAAGATCCGACGGTTTTAGATGATGATGAGAATCTGGTAAAAGCCGTAAAGAAAATGAACGGGTATGCAAAGACAAAGATTACATTTACCGTGGGAGATTCCAAAGAGGTACTCGATGCTTCCGTATTTGGTGACTGGTTCCGGTTAAATAAAAAGTTAAAACCGGTACTGGACCAGGAGTGTGTAAAAGCGTACGTCAGTGATCTTGCAAAAAAATATAATACCTGTTACAGTGCCAAAACGTTAAAGACTTCTTACGGAAAGACGGTTACGATTCCGGAGAGCCATTATGGATGGAAGATTGATACGGAAAAGGAAATCGCCCAGATTACGAGTGAGATCAAAGCCGGGAAAGCAGTGGAAAGAGAACCGAATTATTCCATGACAGCCAATTCCCATGGAAAAAATGATTATGGCGATTCTTACGTTGAGATCAATCTGACGGCACAGCATATGTTCTTATATAAAGATGGAAAACTGGTGATTGATTCGGATTTTGTATCAGGAAATGTATCGAAAAATAATGCGACACCGACCGGTGCATATGGCGTGACATATACCGAGAAAAATGCAACTTTGCGCGGAGAAAACTATGAGACGCCGGTTACATACTGGATGCCTTTTGCGGGAAATGTCGGTATGCATGATGCCTACTGGCGCAGCAAGTTCGGAGGAAGTATTTATAAATATGCAGGATCACATGGCTGCATCAATCTTCCGCCGGAAGTCGCAAAGGTAGTATTTGAAAATGTTAAGAAGAATTATCCGGTGCTGGTGTATGAACTTCCTGGAACGGAAAGTACCGATGCAACAGATAAGGGAGAAGCAAAAAAGGTCGTAAAACTGATTGACGCACTCGGAACCATTACAAAGGATTCCAAAGAAGCGGTGCAAAAGGCAAGAAATGCGTATGATAAACTGACTGCCAATGATAAGGTGTATGTCACAAATTATGATAAATTAAAGAAAGCAGAAGAAAAATTACAAAAATTGCAGAAAAATTCAAAGGAATAGGGGATACTTGACAAAATTGATAAAAAACTGCAAAATGTAACTGCGCAACCGTTTAACATGCAATGGATGCATAGGTGTGCAGTTAGGAGAAGAATATGAAAAAGGGAAATGTAATCACCATTTCGGATGTTGCGGAAGCACTTGGCGTTTCCAAAACGACAGTCAGCCGGGCAATATCCGGAAAGGGAAGAATCGGTGAGGCAACAAGGCAAAAAGTCTTGGCTTATATAGAGGAGCATGATTATAAACCGAATGTAATTGCAAGAGGACTTGCACAGTCAAAAACATTCAATCTCTGCGTGGTTATGCCGGAGGATTATGCACTGGTAGATCTTCCGTTTTTTCAGGAAGTCATTACAGGAATTCAGGAAATTGCAGGAATGAATGAGTACGACATTCTGTTGTGTATCTGTCAGGAAAATGATATTACAGGTCTTGAACGCGTCGTGAGAAACCGCAAGGTGGACGGGATTGTGCTGCTGCGGACCTTTTTAAAAGACCCGCAGATTGAACTGCTTTTAGAAAAAAAGATTCCGTTTGTTACAACCGGTAGTACTACCTACCGCAAAGTCAAGCAGGTGGACAATGACCAGCAGAGCGCCTGCCGCGAACTGACATCTATTTTACTGATGCGCCAGATGAAGCATATCGCTCTGCTCGGAGGAAGTGAATCTTTCGTAGTCAACCAGAACCGGTATAAAGGATACCAGCAGGCATATCAGGAAGCGGGAAGAGAAGTGGAAGAAACGCTTGTTTACCGGAATTTGGAGAGCCGTGCCTTTATGGATCGTGCAGTGGAAGAAGTGCTGGAAAAAGGGGCGGATTGTATTGTCTGCATGGATGATGCCATCTGCATACAGGTACTTCGCAAGCTGCGGCAGGAACACATAAAAGTGCCGCAGGATATCCGTGTGGCATCGTTTTACAACAGTTCCGTGCTCGAGAACAATATACCATCGATCACTTCGTTGTCTTTCAATGCGAGAGAACTCGGAATGGAAGCCTGTAAGAATCTGCTGGCGCAGATTGAAGGGGAGACGGTACCGGATCGGACACTGTTGTCGTATGAAGTAGTACTTAAAGAATCCACAAAATAAAAATTCAAAGATTGGATGGCGCAAGTGCCAGAACGGTGTATGCAAATGTTAAAGCAGATCATAACGGAAATTGAAAACAGACAGAATATAACCCGTGATCAGCTGGCTCTGCTGCTGGAGACAACGGATACCGGGGACATTGCATTTCTTCACGAGCGGGCACGTAAGACAGCAGATGCCATTTACGGAAAGCAGGTGTTTATCCGTGGATTGATTGAATTCACCAATTACTGTAAGAATGACTGTATTTACTGTGGCATTCGAAAGAGCAATCGCAAGGCAGAACGCTATCGCCTGACGGAGAAAGAAATTCTTTCCTGTTGTGCAAATGGGTATGAACTGGGATTTCGGACCTTTGTGCTGCAGGGAGGGGAAGATCCGTATTTTACGGACGATAAAATCTGTGCCCTGATACGGCAGATCAAGGCACAGTATCCCGATTGTGCGGTGACGCTTTCCATCGGGGAGAAAGAGCACGACAGCTACCAGGCATTTTTTGATGCCGGTGCGGACCGGTATCTGCTGCGTCATGAGACCGCGGACGAGGCGCATTATGGAAAACTGCATCCGGCAGAAATGTTCTGGAAACACCGCATGGACTGTCTGTGGGATTTAAAAGAAATCGGTTATCAGGTGGGATGTGGATTTATGGTCGGTTCGCCGGAGCAGACGGTGGATACGCTGTATGAAGATCTGCAGTTTATCCGGAAATTGCAGCCGCATATGGTAGGCATCGGTCCGTTTATTCCCCAGAAGGATACCCCGTTTGGCGAAAAAAAGGCAGGAACAATGGAAGATACGCTTCGGCTTTTATCCATTATCCGGCTGTTGCAGCCGCATGTGCTGCTGCCATCAACAACTGCACTGGGAACCATTCATCCGCTGGGCAGGGAAAAAGGAATTCAGGCAGGGGCAAATGTTGTGATGCCGAATCTTTCCCCGGTAGCAGTGCGGGAAAAATATAAATTATATGATAATAAAATCTGTACGGGAGATGAGGCGGCAGAGTGCCGGCACTGTATGGCGCGCCGCATGGAAAGTGTCGGATACAAAGTGGTCGTAAACCGTGGAGATTATCACTGATTCAGCAAAACGCACAAGAAGGAGAACGCATATGGATGCAACATGGAATGAAACACCGTCTGCAAATCGTCTGCATATCGGTGTATTTGGAAAAACAAACAGCGGAAAATCTTCATTTATCAATGCTTTTACCGGGCAGGAGGTTTCCATCGTTGCAGATGTGGCGGGAACGACAACCGATCCGGTATACAAGGCAATGGAAATTTATCCGATGGGACCGTGCACGATTATGGACACGGCGGGATTCGATGATGAAAGTACGCTGGGAGAACAGCGCGTGGAACGGACGCGGCTTGCAGCCCAAAAAGCTGATCTGGCAATTATTGTATTTTCTGCATGTCCGGTTTGCGGCGAATCCTATGAGGAAGAACTGAAATGGTACACCTGGTTTAAGGAGCGTAAAATTCCGGTTCTTCTGGTCATTAACAAGGCGGACGTGGCGGATGCAGCACCTCTGAAAAACTATCTGAAAGAAAAAACAAAGGAAGATGCACTGGTAGTCAGTGCATTGACCGGAGCTGGTATGGAAAATGTCCGGGAGGCAATGAGCCGCAGAGTGCCGGAGAATTTTGGAAACCGTTTGATTACGGGGGATCTGGTCACGGAGGAAGATCTTGTGCTTCTTGTTATGCCACAGGATATTCAGGCACCGAAAGGACGTCTGATTCTGCCGCAGGTGCAGACGCTGCGGGAATTACTGGATAAAAAGTGTATGGTTATGAGTGTGACCACGGACAAACTGCTTCCGGCACTCAACATGCTGCAGCAGGCACCAAAGCTGATTATTACCGATTCCCAGGTGTTTGATTATGTATACCAGAATAAACCGGCGGAAAGTATGCTGACATCTTTTTCTGTGCTGTTTGCCGCATACAAAGGGGATCTGCCGTACTATATGGAAGGTGCCAGACAGATTGATGCACTGAACGAAAACTCTCATGTGCTGATAGCGGAATGCTGTACGCATGCCCCTTTGAGCGAGGATATCGGCAGGGGAAAAATTCCGCGTATGCTCCGGAAACGGTTTGGAGAACGGTTAAGGATTGATCATGTGAGCGGCACAGATTTTCCACAGGATCTGGAAGGGTATGACCTGATCATTCAGTGTGGCGCGTGTATGTTTAACCGCAGATATGTAGTATCGAGAATCGACCGTGCAAAGGCACAGAACATTCCAATGACAAATTATGGGATTACAATTGCACATTTGACTGGAATTCTGGATAAAATTGTGCTAACATTGCGGTAACAGGAAAGAAGGGGATTACGGCATGAAGATTACAATTGCAAGAGAGTGCGGCTGTTACGGAGATGAAGTCGGACAGGTTCTGGCAGACAGACTGAATGTTCCACTTTACAATAAAAAGACATTAACAGAACTCGCAAAGAAAAAGGGAATTCTGGAGCATTATCCGGATTATTTCGGTGAGAATCCGGCGGGAACGCTTCTGGCAGTCATTGCGGAAGACGATGGGGAAGACAGTGTTGTGCACCGGACACCGAGGAAAGTTCTGGATGAACTGATTGGGGAGACATCGTGTATTCTGATCGGCAGAGCTGGAAATTATGCGTACCAGAAGGAAAACGATGTGGTAAGGGTGTTTTTAAGTGGTGACAGGGAATCCCGGATTCATCACCTGATGGAGAAGCATAAGGTGAAAAGACATGAGGCGGAGGCCATCATTGAGAAGACGGAAGGCCGGCGTAAGCAGTATCATATGTATTATACCGGGGAGGACTGGGGGTACGCTGCAAATTATGATCTTTGCATTAATGATACGCGTTTTGGAATTGAAGGTACGGCAGATCTCATTATGCAGTATGTAAAAGATTGCAACGCACAGGAAAAATAGGGAGAAGGATTTAAAAATGGGGATTGTATTTTATTAATACAATCCTTATTTTTGCCCCAAAAATCCTGAAAGGTGCTAAAATGGGAAAAGCGAAAGAAGGAGTTAAAAAATGAAGTATTTAAGACAACTATTGATGATTCTTATTTTCTCGTTTATCGGGGAAGTCCTGCACGCGGTGATTCCGATTCAGATGCCGGCAAGCATTTATGGTCTGGTGCTTTTATTTATTGCACTGATGACGGGACTGGTCAAATTGCCGCAGGTGCATGAAGCCGCGCGGTTTCTGATTGAGATTATGCCGCTGATGTTTATTCCGGCGGG
>OKRX01002577.1_pt1 | contig 11971 bp, 10 predicted proteins | sample 1601241 | NCBI WGS metagenome assembly OKRX01 (sample SAMEA3541500, study PRJEB24748) | human gut metagenome | biome: human gut; feature: human-associated habitat; material: faeces | place: China | collected 2012
CATACAGGGCTTGCAACGGCATAGAATTTGACGTTATGCAGGAATTTGTAGAGGGTGCAGCACGGCGTCGCTGGTGCCGTGGTAGATGGGCAGCTCCACCCCGATGCGGGGAATGGTGATGTAGCCCATAATGCCGGTGCCGGTCACATCCAGCGTGGCGTTGTAGCTGGTGAACCGGTCGGCATGGAACAGCGCGTCCGGGTCGGCGGCGATCTGCGCATTGAACGCATCTGCCGCCTCGAAATAGGCGCTGTAGTCGGCATCGGTCAGATTGTCCACATCCTCGGCATAGGTGGCCACAGCACGGGACTGATGCAGCTGGTTGACGTAATCGCTGAGGGTGGGGTATAACATCACGGATAGACCCACGAAAAAGACGAGGATCAGGATGACGGTGCTTTTGTTCTTTTTCATGGGCTACTCCCTAATGTTATAAGGATAGGAGCGGGGGCCTTGCGGCCCCTTTGCTCCGGGTTCTTGGGGGAAATGGAGCTTACTTGTTCTCCATGCGCTTCTTGGTGACCAGCAGAACGATGGCCGCAACCATCAGGCCGCCGCCGACCACATAGAACAGGGTAGTGCCGATGCCGCCGGTGGAGGGCAGGGTAATGCCGCCGGCTTTTTTGTTGATGATGGTGGTGGACAGTTTGGAGCTATCAAGCTCAACACGATTTCCGTTGTGATTTGCTGTGATGGTCACAGGGGGGATCACAGAGCAGGGGGTGAAATCGGCAGGAGTGGTGGTCTCCTTCAGGTAGTAGGTGCCAGCGTCCAGACCCTTGACATTGAACTGACCATTAGCGGCGGATTTCATTTCAACAGCTTCTTTGTATTTATCGGTTGCGTCTTTGATGGGGTAGTAGAATTCGCCGTCTTGGTAGAGCTTCACTTCATTCTTATAATCCGCATCGCTGTACAGACGGAAGCCGGCGCCCGCCAACTCGTTGCCCGGGATATCATCATCGCGATACTTGGTGTTGTTCAGCTGGTAGGTGTACACATAGACTTCGCTTTCGGGAGTGTAGTTGGGAGTGTAGCCCCAGTATTCGCCGTCGGGTCTGGGGTTATTAGAGTACTGGAGCCGTACGCTGTTTTTGTTCTCGGCAGAGCCATTGACAGCGGCATTTTCGTTCAGGTGTGCAGTATAGGTGACCGTAATCGTAGCGCCGTTATTCAAATTGAACTCTGGATCTTTAACACAGGTTTTGACATCAGGAATGCTTACCACAAAAGAGTGATCACTTTTAAGATGGATATCATCAACCTTATACTTCGAAGTATCGTTGGTGATATCATAGGAAATTTTCTTGGATTCAATGACTACACTATCGAGTCTGTCATAAGTAATGCCCTTGGACAAGGTATCATTGAAGCGAACAGCGTACTCATTATAGTAATCGTAAGCACGGCCATTGTTTTCGCTTGCGGGCAAGGTAGCAATCAGCTGGAACTGGAACTCTTCGTTGATCGCATGGTCAGCGGAACTGCCCCAACCGTCATTGTCACCCCAAGAGCTTCCATCGTCGTTGTCGTAGACTTTCTTCTCAACAGTGGGCTTTACAACCTTAGGCGTAATTTGAACGTGATAGTGTGCTTTGTTAACCTTCAACAGGAAGGAATTGTAGGCATGATAGGAATCGCCATCGCTAAAGGGGCTAGTATCAACGATCAGATAATAACCTGCCTCATCAAGTTCGAAGCCACCGGTGTGACCACCTTGTTTGACGGGTGTCGAGTTTGCATTGGCATCCGTGTAGATATAGTTGCATACAAAACGCGCGAAAGCGATGCTGTTATCATCAGAAGTTTTCCAGTCCTTCATAACATCAAGGACTTTCTGGAGGCTATCTGCGTTGGCAAACTCGCTGCTGAGGGTAGAATCTGCCCTCAATTTGGGCAGAAAATCCTCAGGATGAGGGATGTTTTGGCCCCACTCAACGTGGGAAATCTTTGTATTGTCATCACTAACATCACCCTTGAAGATCTGGAAGGCGTCGTACTCGTGTTTTGTGTCGAGGTCCTCCTTAGTGTCGTATGCAAACGCCGGGATCGCCATGGCGCACACCATGGCAACTGCCAGCAGTGCGGCCAGCAGCTTTTTGATTACTTTCTTCATCATGATTTGCGAAAATCTCCTTTCAAGTTTTTCTGATTCCTATTTTCAGGGTCTGCTTCCGGCGCAGAATCAATTTTGCCGCCGTGTCAGGAAGGATGCAGGTTTTTTAACGTGCCCTCCTTTCGCGTCTGCGCTTTCTGCAAACCCCGCACACCAGAGCGGCAAGCATCAGCGCGCCGCCACCTGCTGTATACAGTTTGGTACCGGCCCCGCCGGTAGAGGGAAGTTCGTAGTCGGACGGATCGGCCTGACTGGCGATCACAAGGCTGTCGGTTTTTACCGACTTCTCGGCATCATCGCTGATGGTCGTATCCAGAATCTTGATGTTATTGATTACTCCGTCAACAGCCGTTTCGCCAACGTCCTTCAGCTTGACGGTGTAGCAGATAGAATAGGTTCCTGCGGCAATGGGGGAACCGGCAGAACCCAAGGTGATCTTGCGCTCATCACTAACATCTTTCCAAGTGATGCCGAGCGTTGTATTGCCGTTTTCCATGCTGAGCCGGAGCGAGTCTTCGACATATTCGGCGGTTACGCCGGTGGGCAGGGTCATGCTGTCCGCAAGCGTCAGCGGGCCGGCCTGTTCGTTCTGGACCACAAGCGTAACAGTGTAATCCAGGTAGGCATCGCTGCCATTGTAGCGCGGGTCCTTCACGCTCTGGTTAAGGTCATAGTTCTTATCGTCTTTTTTATCCTCATCGGGGGTTTCATCCGGGTTGATGGTGATATCAAGGGCGTAATCTTCTTTGACCTCGATCTGATTAAAGCCGCTGCTGGTGACCTCGCTCTGGTTCCACTGGAAATTGAAGGCAACGTTGCTGGTGACCTTGGCATCGGAAGGATCGGCGCCTTCCTCCTCTTTCTGCTTGATATAGTCTTGGTCGTACCGCAGCACGGCGTACCAGCAGCCGTCATTCCCCTTGAGCAGCTGGTAGCTGCCGCAGGTGTCATAATTGCCGGTATCTTCCAGTTTGCCGGAGATAAGCTCGTCGTTCAGCACATCAAAGCTCTTGGGCAGCTTAACATGGACACAGTAGTCGTTTTCCTGGATCTCTTTGGCCGGGATATCTGTGACGGTAAGGCTGCTGTGCAGAAGCTCCGAAATGGTGGTGACGTTGGTATCCTCGTATTCAGTGCCATTCTTGCGCTGCACCGTCAGAGCAGTGAGGTAATCCAGTGCATCCAGACCTTTGATGGTGGTAATGGCACCTGCGTCATCTTCGACTTTGAAATCCGGCGTAGCAACGCCATAATCGGCCTGCTGCGCATTTGCCACAGACACCAGCGTTGTTACCTGCGAAGCATTCAGCGTGACTTCAGCCACCTTGCCATCCACATCGCCGGAGATCACGGTCAGGGTGCCGAAATCTTCGTCCACATCGCTCACGATGCCAACGGTGCTGGTATCCACGGTGTATTCCTCAATGTGAGGCGCGGTGTCGGTGGTGGCCGCAGCATCCATGGAGAGCAGGGCAATGTCGGCATCGGCGGAATCATCCTGCACCTGCAACGGCTGGCTTTCCGCGGCCACAGCCTTGGTCACGGTGCCATTGTAAATGACGATATCACCGGGCATTGCGGCATCAGACGGCAGATCACCGTCAAAATCCATGGCATAGCCGCTGCCGGTCTCTTCGTTGTACAGCGCGCTGCGCAGCTGGCTGTGCAAAGACAGCACGCTGGAAACCTGCGGGATAGCGCTCTGGGGGATATCGGCATATTTCAGGCAGTAGGAAAGGAACATCACGTCCCATGGGCCGTAGTCGTTGCCGTAGTCGTTGCCGTAGCGGGTGTAGTGGCGCACGGTCTCGCCGTCGGCATCGTCCAGCTGGAAGTTGCGCTCGCTCTGCTCATAGCCCAGCTGGCTCTCGGCTACGGCCAGCAGGTCGTCGGCCCAGTTGCCGCTCAGCGTGGTGCCGGTCTGTGCCAGCCATTCGTCCTCGTCCTGCGTGCCGTCCAGCGGGTCGGACAGGCAGTTCACCGTGTGGTGATGCTCCGGCAGACCGCAGACCAGCACTTCCTCGTAGCAGGCATCGGTGTGGTGGTGCACCGGGGTCTCGATCACAGGATCGACCACCACGGGCTTTGCGGCCACCGGCTCCTCAAACAGGGCCACCGGGTCATAATCGGGGTTCACTTCTTCTACAAGCTCGCCCTCTTCCAGACCGCACACCAGCTCATAGGTGGTGGTGTAGCAGCTGTCGTCGTGGGTGTGCTCGAATTTATCGCAGATGAAGGTGACACCATCCTCATCAAAACAGCTGTCGTCGTGGGTGTGCTCTTCTTCCAGGCAGGTCAGCTCCCGCACTTCCTGGTAGCAGTCGTCGGTGTGCTCATGGGGCACAAAGATGTACTCCGGCTCTGCGGAATAGGCTGCAATGCCGGGATCATCCGCATCCACGCCCAACGCATCATCATCCATGTCGAATGTATCATCAAAAGACATGCCGTCGTCCGTCATGGTGGCGTTCCAGTCCTCCGGTTCGCCTTCCTCATAGCCGCACACCAGCTGCTTTTCATAGCAGGCAGCGGTGTGCTCGTGCTCCAACTCGCCGCACAGATAATCGGCCGTTTTGGCAATGCCCACGCCGTGCAGCTGCCAGTTCACGAACAGGCTGGTGGTAAGCGCCAGTGCCAGCAGCAGCGCAGTATAGCGTCTGGCGCGCTGGTGGTTCCGACGGAACTTTTTCTGATATTCTTTCACAATATCCCGCATGATTCCTAAACCTCCTTAGTGGATCAACGAGAAGTTGGACAAGGGCCATACCCGCAAAAAAACCTTGCCTACGATCTGACTTTTTTCCACACAGCCGATCACACTGCTGCGGCTGTCAATGGAGGTGGCCCGATGGTCACCCAGTACGAAATACCGGTTTTCCGGCACCTGATAGGGAAATTTGATGTCGCATTCGCCCAGAGCAAGTTCATCTACATAGGGCTCATCCAGCGTCTGGCCGTTCACAGTGACCACACCGTCCTCGTCCAGTTCGATCACATCACCGGGCAGGCCGATGATGCGCTTGAGCAGAAGCTTGTTCTGCCAGTAAAATCCGCAAAGGTCGCCGGTCTTCATGTCGCTGTCCTTGACCAGCAGAATGATGTCCCGGTCCTGCAGAGTGGGGTTCATGCTGTCGCCGGAGACCTGCAGCACCGGCAGAAACAGGGTGGCCAGCAGCACGGCAACGGCCGCGACCACCAGCAGCGTGTAGACCGTGCTGCGCAGCACCCGCATATAACGGCTGCGGTAGGCCAGACGTTCGCGCTCTGCTTCCACCTCTGCTGTGGATGGAATGGGCGTGAACCTGATCTTTTGCTCTTTCATTTGGCACGCTCCTCCGGCAGGAATTCCGTGCTGTGATAGCCGTCCAGCAGTTCGCTGGCCCGGCGGTCAAAAGCGGCCCGGCGCTGCTGGATCTCCTGCTGCGTCCGGGCAAGCATTGCCTTGCAGTCCGCTTCGGTCTGGGCGCGCTTGCGTGCAGCGGCTTCCGTTTCCGCGTCGCACTGCTGCTGGGTGCGGGCCTTCAGGTTCGCAGCCTCGGTCTGTGCCTGTGCAAGGATCTGCTGGGCTTCAGCTTCCGCCTGAGCGCGCAGAGCGCTGGCAGCGGCATCGGTGTTTTTGTTTGCTGCGAGCACCGATGCAACGTATTCATCAGCCGCAGCCTGCGCCGCTTCAAACACCTTGTTCAGCTCCAGTGCAGCCTGCGCAATGGAACCTGCGTTTTCAATATGGATCTGCCGTTCCTGCAGCTGGGCAGACAGGGCAGCGTTTTCTGCCCGGAGCTGGTCCTCGCTCTGCTTGAGCGCCAGAATGATCTCGACTAATTCGGTGCGGCGCATGTGCCGCAGTTCACGGTCTGGCATAATGATCGATTTCTCCCGCAAAAAGTGGTCGGATTAGGCAAACGAAAACTTTCGACAAATACGAAAATTTTCGCACCACAAAACCACATTTGATATATCAGCTTTCGGCGTGACAGCGCCAGTTTGATGAATGACCTTCCACCTTATATGTTAGCACAGTATGCGTAACAAAAGCGTAACAAAAATGCCTTTTCCGTGCATTTTTTTGCCAAAGCCAAAGAAAAATTGTTTCTTTTGATGTAAACGATTAAAATGCGTTAAAAACAAAAAGAACTGTCCCCACAACGGAGACAGTTCTTGAAAAACAGATGAAAATAGAAGCCGGATCAGAAGCTCTTCAGCAGATCGCCCAGAGTCAGGAAGGACTGGTAGATCACGTTGACATTGTTGATGATGGAGCTTGCACCGGAGAAGATGCGGGCAATGGCGTTGAACACCTTACCGACATTCAGGAAGCTGTTGTAAGCGTCGCGGGCACCACCGTCCAGATAGACCATTTCCTCTTCGCTGATGGAGGCATAGTTTGCGGGCAGTTTCATAGTAGACATGGAGATTTTCCTTTCTATTGATAAAATTGATACAGTGTGTGGAAAGACTTAAATAAAGGCAGCCACGGCCAGCGTGGTGATCAGAGCACCGGCTACCGTCAGAACGCTCAAAATCGGGCTGTCATCGTATTCCTGCGCGGTCTGTTCCGGCTGAGCGGGCGTGGATGTGCTGGTGGAAATGGTGGCATTTTTCACGGTCCAGTGTGCGTACACAGTGGTATCACCGGTAAACACCGTAGAGGTGCTGATTTTTGTGCCGCCCACCGGCTCGGTATACCAGCCGTCAAAGGTGTAGCCTTCCAGCGTAGGCTGCGCGGGCAGGGCACTGAGTTTGCCGCTCAGATTGGTGGTGACTGCCACAGTGGAGCTGCTGCCGCCCATGGCATCCAAACCAATGGTGTAGACCTGCGAATCCTTGTCTTCTGCGGCAAAGGCAGAGGGCAGTGCACAGCAGAGCAGTGCAGCGCTGAGCAGACCGAGGACCAGCATTTTCAAGATCTTTTTCATATGACTCCTCGCTTTCCTGACGAATTGGGATGTGGTGCCTGCCGGGAACGGAAACACCAGAACAGACCTCGATGTCCCCGCCATGAGGCAGTAGACGAAAAAGCCGGGAAGAGGAGGTTTATTCAATCCTATATTTACCACATATAGTGTAACAAAAACGCAACAAAATGGGTGCATTTTGTTATTATGATGAAAAAAATTGGTTTTTCACAAATTGCAGGCTGCAAAAGGCGGCACAGAGCCGCCGCAAAAGCGGAAAAGTGGAACCTTCCCCTTGTGGAAAAACAAAGAATATGGTATAATATCTTGCACGATGCGCCATCGCCAAGCGGTAAGGCAGGGGACTTTGACTCCCCCATCGTAGGTTCGACTCCTGCTGGCGCAACCAAAAGCCCCGTCATCCTGAAAAGGCTGACGGGGCTTTTTGCATCACTTTTCCACAAAATGCGGCTGAACGGTGCAAAGCTCAGCGGCGGCGGATCTTTCTGGTGGGCTTGCGGCGGTTCCAGTTGTTCAAAAGGACCCACGCAAAGTAGATGATGATGGAAATAATACTCAATGTTATTACAACTTTGAGGTACAGACTGCCCAGAAACTCCCGGAACCGGGCCACCGTGAACAGCAGCGGGTTCAGGCTGACGTCCTGCCCGGCGATCAGGTCCACCACGCCAATGGTCTCACCGGCAAGCTTCAGCTCCACGGTACCTACCACATCGCCCTGCTGGACAGGAGCACACACAGAATCCGGCAGGTGGAAATATTTCTGGGTCACGCTGCCGTCGCCGGTGGAAGGCAGCAGGGTCATCATGCTGTCGGCGGGATACAGCTGCAGGGAACTGGTATCGGAGGAATACTTCACCGGGATCTCGGCCAGCGTAAGGTCGGTGTCCAGCGCGGCCTGAATGGAAAAGCTGTCGAACACCCAGTCCATCAGCTTCACGGTCTCGCACAGGGCCGGGCGACGGTTGGCGTAGCCGAAATCGTCGCAGGTGTCCGGGCTTTGCATCACGCAGAAAATATAGGTGGCACCATCCTTATTGGCCCATGAAACATAGCTCTGATTGCCACTGTCGCTTTTGAATGCGGTCACATCGCACATGCCGCCCTGCATGGCGCTGCGGTAGTATTTGCCGCCGCTGGATTTGCTCAGCGCGGCGTTCTGGCTGACCAGAACAGACGAAGAACGGTGTTTTTCTTTGGCGGGCATGGTAAAGCTGGGCGCACCGGAAACCTCCACAAAGGCATCAAAGCTCATCAGATAGCGCAGGATCAGGTACATATCCACGGCACAGGTCACGTTGCCGCTGTCAATGCCGCAGGCATCCGTCCAGGTGCTGCCGGTGGTGCCGATGCGCTGGGACAGGGTGTTCATCTGGCTCACCCAGCCCGCGAGGTCGCCGCCGGAAAGGGCATAAGCAAGGCCCATGGCGGCTTCGTTGGCGTTGCGGGTCAGCATGGCGTACATGGCTTCGCGGTAGGTAAAGGTCTCGTTGGAGCGCATATCGGCGTTGTTGGTGTTATAAACGTAATCCGAGATGGCAAAGGGCATCTGGAAGGTGTCGTCCAGATGGTCGGCATAGTTGGTCAGCAGCAGGGCAATGGTCATGTACTTTGTCAGACCACCGGCGGATACCTGCTTTGTGCTGTCCTTATCATAGACGATGATATTGGTATCGGTGTTGACGATATAGGCACTCTGTGCCTGCACCTGATAGACCGGGGTGGGGTCGAACATAGCCCCGGCGGGCAGCACAAGGCAGCTGAACAGGACAGCGAACGACAAAACCAGCGCAAAAATACGTTTCATGTGGACAATTCCTTTAAAAAGCGATAATATAAAACAACAGGCAGCACGGCACAAGCGCCGTGCGCCGGGTAAGAACGAGATCACAGCGGAAGGCTGTATTCTTTATAATAACAGGTTTGGCGGGGTGTGACAAGGCTTATTGTGCCGATTTCACATCCGGTCAGGGAGGACAGGAATGGTATATCTGACAGGGGACACCCACGGCGACATCGACCGCTTCAAGCACGGCAAGCTGCGCTGGCTGGGCAAACGGGATACCGTGGTGGTACTGGGCGACTTTGGCTTTGTGTGGGACGACAGCAAAGAGGAACAGAAAAAGCTGGATTGGCTGCGCAAGCGCCCGTATACCCTGCTGTTTCTGGATGGCAGCCACGAAAACTACGACCTTTTAAAGCAGTATCCCACCGAGGAACGCTTTGGCGGCAAGGTGCAGGCACTGGGCGGCAATGTGTACCATGTGTGCCGCGGCAGCGTGCTGGAATTGGAGAATAAAAAATACCTGTGCTTTGGCGGTGCGGAAAGTCAGGATGTGGAGGATCGGGAACCCGGCGTGAACTGGTGGAGGGAAGAAATGCCTTCGGAGGAGGAATACGCCTTTTGTGAGGAGAACCTTGCAGCGTGCGATTACAAAGTGGATTATGTGCTGACCCACGATGCGCCAAGCAGATTTTTGGATTTTACCGCCCTTGCCAGCGGTGAGACTAACCAGCTGCACAGTTTTCTGGATAAAATTTTGTTGAAGCTGACCTACGACAAGTGGTTTTTTGGCTGCTACCATAAGGATACCCAGCTTTCCACCAAAAGCCGCTGCGTGTTCTGCGATGTGATAAGCATGGGCGAACGGCACGCAAAGCGTTCCGTTCGATAACAGGGGCCGCTGCACTAGCCGTGCAGCGGCTTTTGCATTTGCTGTTGCTTGTGCGCAAAAAACTCCGGATCAGTTCATGGCTCCGGCTTTCTCGAACATCTGCTGCACATGCTGTTCCAGCAGTGCGTGCTCCGGCGCTTCCAGCAGCGGGTCGTCGGCCAGCATGGCAACGGCTTCCGCCTGTGCAGCGTGCAGGGTGCGGGTGTCGTTCATCAGGTCGGCGATCTGCAGGGTGGGCAGGCCGTGCTGGCGGCTGCCGAAAAAGTCGCCGGGGCCGCGGGTCTCCAGATCGTACTGTGCCACCGCAAAGCCGTCCGTGGTGCTGCACAAAAATTTTAGCCGCTTTTGTACGTTTTCGCTTTGGTTGTCGCTGACAAGAAAGCACCAGCTCTCCGCTGCACCGCGTCCCACGCGGCCGCGCAGCTGGTGCAGGGCGCTCAGACCGTAGCGCTCTGCGTTTTCGATCACCATTACGCTGGCATTGGGCACATCCACACCCACCTCAATGACGGTGGTGGACACCAGTGCGTCCAGCCGTCCGGCTTTGAAGTCCTCCATCACGGCAGCTTTCTCCTTGGGTTTGAGCTTGCCGTGCATCAGGCCTACCCGGCGCTCCGGCAGCAGGGCTTTGGCAATGTCCTCGTAGTAGCTCTTAACGGCGTTCAGCCCGCCATCCGGTGTGTCCTCGATGGCGGGGCAGACCAGATACACTTGCCGCCCGCGCCCGATCTCCTGATCGAGAAAATGGTAGAGGTCGCGCCGCTTTTTGCCGGTGATGCAGCGGGTCTTGACCGGTGTGCGGCCCGGCGGCAGCTCGTCCAGAATGGAGATGTCCAAATCGCCGTAGATGAGCAGGCCCAGCGTGCGGGGAATGGGCGTTGCGCTCATCACCAGCAGGTGCGGATTCGCGGCCTTTTCGGCCAGCATCCCGCGCTGCCGTACCCCAAAGCGGTGCTGCTCGTCGATCACGGCAAGACCAAGCCGGGCAAACTCTACGCCTTCGCTGAGGATGGCGTGGGTGCCCACCACAAGGTCGGCTTCGTCGTTCCGGATGGCGGCAAGGGTGGTGCGGCGTGCAGCGGCCTTCATGCCGCCGGTCAGCAGGGCCACCCGCATCCCGAAGGGGGCAAGCATCCGGTTCAGGCCTTCGGCGTGCTGGGTGGCCAGAATTTCGGTGGGAGCCAGCAGCGCGGCCTGATACCCCGCCCGGATGCACGCCCAGATGGCGGCAGCCGCCACCAGCGTTTTTCCGCTGCCCACATCGCCCTGCAAAAGGCGGTTCATGGAAGTCTCGCCCGCCATGTCGGCCAGAATCTCGCTCACGGCCCGGCGCTGGGCTCCGGTGGGGGAAAAGGGCAGGCTGGCCCAGAACGGGGACGGGTCGGCAAGCTGCATGGGCGCACCGGTGGCAGCGGCACCCCGGTTTTTCATCCGGCCAATGCCCAGCTGCAAAACCAGAAGTTCTTCATAGATCAGCCGCCGCCGGGCTGCATAGGCCTGCTCTTCGGTGGCAGGGCAGTGGATGGCCCGCACGGCATCTGCCTTGGGGAGCAGGCGGTATTTTGCCAGCATTTCCGGCGGAAGAGGGTCGGGCAGAAGCTCTGCATGGGGCAGCAACTGCCGCACGCACTTGGCGATGGCATTGCTGGTCAGGCCCTCGGTCTGGGGGTAGACCGCTTCAAAGGGAGAAGCCTTGATCTGCTCGGCGGTGCGCACCTGCGGGTTGACCATCTGGCGGCGCAGCATCCCGCCGGTAACGATGCCCTGAAAATAATATTCCTGCCCAAGCTGCAGCTTCTGGGCGGCATAGGGATTATTGAACCATGTGATCTCCAGACTGGACACATCGTCCCCGGCAGTGATGCGCTCCATCCGCCGCCCGCCCGGCAGGATACGCCCGCCGGGTTTGGCGAACACCTCGGCCCTGACGACGCACTCCACATCGGTGGGCGCTTCGGCGATGGAATAGGGTTTGGTGAAGTCGATATATCTGCGCGGGTAGTGGCACAGCAGGTCGGCCAGCGTCACGATGCCCAGCTTCTCGAATCGCTCAGCGGTCTTGGGGCCAACGCCCTTCAGGTAGCGCACCGGCGTATCCGGGGTGAGGGTGGTATGGTTTTCGGCGGGCATGGCGTGTCAGCTCCTTTCCTGGATGCAATATAGCCATTGTAACACGGAGCGGCAGCGGATGCAAATGGCCCAAAAAGGACGTCGGCTGCGAGAATTACGGACTGGTGATCACCGACCGCGCCAATTACAAGGGC
>OKRX01002585.1_pt1 | contig 11952 bp, 10 predicted proteins | sample 1601241 | NCBI WGS metagenome assembly OKRX01 (sample SAMEA3541500, study PRJEB24748) | human gut metagenome | biome: human gut; feature: human-associated habitat; material: faeces | place: China | collected 2012
CAGCGAGACATTCGAAGATGTACAGGAACTTTCCTTAAAAGCGGGAAATGGATACACCATCTACTATACTACGGATGAGACGGGTCCGACGGTAAAGAGTACGAAATACGCGGAGCCAATCCAGATCGGCGAGGGCGAGACCGTAGTTTCGGCAATCGCTGTCAACAAGAAGGGAATTCCCAGCCTTCCGGTGAAGAAGACTTATACGGTGGAACTGCCGATTGAAGACGCGCCGGCCGTATCGCCATCTACAGGGCAGTATGAATCTGCTACGCAGATAGAGATTAAGGTTCCGGAAGGATATGAGGCCTACTATACGATGGACAAAAGCGATCCGACCACCGCTTCCACCAAGTATGCCGGACCGATAGACATGCCGGAGGGAGAGACCATATTCAAGGCTATTCTGGTCAATGCGAAGGGACGTACCAGCGGAGTGACTACCCGCAATTATGTATTGGAACTTTCACAAGGAGAATAGAGATGATAAAAAGAGAGCAGCCTGACTGTTTTTGCATTGGCGAAAACAGGGGCTGCTTTTTTACTGCCTGCATTTTTTGTACGAAAATAAAAACAAGAAAATTTGTAAAAATGGTTGTGTTAATAATTTAACAGATGTATAATATTGATAAATAATTAACATATCATATAAAAGGAGATGCGGACAATGAGTAGATTTACATTACCTAGGGACGTTTATCATGGAAAAGGATGCCTGGAGGAACTGAAGAACCTAAAGGGAAAGAAGGCAATCCTGGTTGTCGGAGGCGGCTCAATGAAGCGTCAGGGATTCCTGGATAAAGCCGTCGGATATTTGAAGGAAGGCGGCATGGAAGTAGAACTGTTTGAAGGCGTTGAGCCAGATCCATCTGTTGAGACGGTTATGAAAGGCGCTGAGGCAATGCGTGCTTTTGAGCCAGACTGGATCGTAGCGATGGGAGGAGGATCTCCAATCGATGCAGCTAAGGCCATGTGGGCATTCTATGAATATCCGGAGACCACGTTTGAAGATCTGTGCGTGCCTTTTAACTTCCCGGAACTGAGACAGAAGGCCAAATTCGCAGCCATACCGTCTACCTCCGGAACAGCGACAGAGGTTACGGCGTTCTCCGTCATCACAAATTATCAGACGGGCGTGAAATATCCGCTTGCAGACTTTAACATTACGCCGGATGTGGCAATCGTAGATCCGGAACTTGTGGAAGGACTCCCTGCGAAACAGGTTGCTTACACGGGAATGGATGCGCTGACTCATGCCATTGAAGCATATGTATCTACTTTGAACTGCGCATTTACAGATCCGCTTGCGTTACAGGCAATCGAGATGGTATTCGATTATCTGCCGGCTTCCTATCATGGCAATATGGTGGCAAGAGAACAGATGCACTACGCGCAGTGCCTGGCTGGAATGGCATTCTCCAACGCTTTGCTTGGAATCGTTCATTCCATGGCGCACAAGACCGGCGCGGCTTTCTCTACCGGACATATCACTCACGGATGCGCCAATGCGATGTATCTGCCATATGTAATCAGATATAATGCAAAAGACGCTACGGCGGCAAAGCGTTACGCTGAGATCGCACGCCGGATGGGGCTTGGCGGAACTTCTGAACAGGCGCTGATCAATAGCCTCTGCGAGAAGATTGATGAATTCAATGCCAAGTTTGACATTCCTGCGACATTGAAGGAATTCGGAATCAAGGAAGACGAATTTAAGGAGAAGATCGCCAAGATATCCGAACTTGCTGTGGGAGATGCATGTACCGGTTCCAATCCGAGGGCAATTGATCCCGCAACAATGGAGAAACTGTTTACATGCATCTATTATGGAACCGAGGTAGACTTCTAGGATAGGGTACAATCTTAAGTGTACATAAAAAGACGGCTTATCAAGAAAAAGATGTGCAAAAAAATCTTGATAAGCTGTTTTTGCGGATGTATAGATGTCGAATGATACTTGATATTTTCGCCCGGATACATTATGATGAAATGAGTATTAAATATTAGGAGGAAATAAGATGTACAAAATTTTAAAAGCAGAACAATTAACTGCTAACATCTTTCTGATGGATGTAGAAGCTCCTCGTGTAGCAAGACATTGTGAACCGGGACAGTTTGTCATTGTAAAGATGGATGAAAAAGGGGAAAGAATCCCTCTCACAATCTGTGATTATGACAGAGAAGCCGGAACGATCACCATCGTATTCCAGCCGGTCGGAGCATCCACAACCAAGATGAAAGAATTAAAAGCAGGAGATTATTTCCGCGATTTCACAGGTCCGTTAGGAAATGCTTCAGAACTCGTAGAAGAAGATATCGAAGAACTGAAGAAGAAAAAGATCCTGTTCGTAGGAGGCGGTGTTGGAGCAGCACCTGTATATCCACAGGTGAAATGGCTCCATGAACACGGTGTTGATGCTGATGTTATCATCGGTTCCAAGACAAAGGACATGCTGATCCTGGAAAAAGAGATGGAAGCAGTATCTGGAAATTATTATCCATGTACAGATGATGGTTCTTACGGTCATGCCGGAATGGTTACGACAATGGTAGAAGAACTGGTAGAAAAGGGAAATAAATATGATGTATGTATCGCGATCGGTCCAATGATCATGATGAAATTCGTATGTCTCCTTACAAAGAAACTGGGAATCCCTACTGTTGTAAGTATGAACCCGATCATGGTAGATGGAACCGGTATGTGCGGAGCCTGTCGTCTGCATGTAGGAGATGAGATTAAGTTCGCATGCGTAGATGGTCCAGAATTTGACGGACACCTTGTCAACTTCGATGAGGCTATGAAGAGACAGCAGATGTACAAGACCCAGGAAGGCCGTGCAATGCTGAAATTACAGGAAGGTGACACACATCATGGCGGATGTGGTCAGTGCGGAGGTGACGAGTAATGGCAGATGTATTAAAGAAAGTTCCTGTAAGAGAACAGGAGCCAAAGGTTCGTGCTACGAATTTTGAAGAAGTATGTTACGGATATAATAAAGAAGAAGCAATGGAAGAAGCAACCAGATGTCTGAACTGTAAGAATGCAAGATGTATCCAGGGATGTCCTGTATCCATTAATATTCCTGCATTTATCGCAGAGATCAAAGAAGGCAATATCGAAGAGGCTTACAAAGTGATCGGTCAATCTTCTGCACTTCCTGCTATCTGCGGACGTGTATGTCCACAGGAGTCACAGTGCGAGAGCAAGTGTGTCCGTGGTATCAAAGGTGATGCAGTATCTATCGGTAAACTGGAAAGATTTGTCGCAGATTATGCACTGGAAAATGATATCAAACCGGAAAAACCAGAAAAGACAAACGGACATAAAGTAGCAGTCATCGGTTCAGGTCCGTCAGGACTTACCTGTGCCGGCGACCTTGCAAAACTCGGATACGAAGTAACTGTATTCGAAGCACTGCATGAACTTGGCGGTGTTCTGGTATATGGTATTCCTGAATTCCGTCTTCCAAAGCAGAAAGTTGTTAAGAAAGAAATCGAAAAAGTCAAAGAGCTTGGCGTTAAATTCGAGACAAACGTTGTCATTGGTAAATCTACAACCATCGACCAGTTGATGGAAGAGGAAGATTTTGAAGCTGTATTCATCGGTTCCGGAGCAGGTCTTCCGATGTTCATGGGAATCCCTGGCGAGACAGCCAACGGAGTATTCTCAGCAAATGAATACCTGACAAGAAGTAACCTGATGAAAGCATTCGATGATTCTTACGACACACCAATCGCAGCAGGCAAGAAAGTAGCCGTTGTCGGTGGTGGTAACGTAGCTATGGATGCTGCCAGAACAGCACTTCGCCTTGGCGCAGAAGTACATATCGTATACCGTCGAAGCGAAGCAGAACTCCCTGCACGAGTAGAAGAAGTGCATCATGCAAAAGAAGAAGGTGTTCAGTTTGATCTTCTTACCAATCCAAAAGAAATCCTTGTCGATGAAAACGGATGGGTTAAAGGTATGAAAGTGATCAAGATGGAACTTGGTGAGCCGGATGCTTCCGGAAGAAGACGTCCGATCGAAATTCCTGGATCTGAATATGAGATTGAATTAGACACTGTTATCATGTCCCTTGGAACCTCTCCAAACCCATTGATTTCTTCTACAACAAAGGGTCTTGAGACGAACAAGAGAAAATGTATCGTAGCAGAAGAAGAGAACGGACAGACTTCAAAAGCTGCCGTATTCGCAGGCGGCGATGCCGTAACAGGTGCTGCAACTGTAATTCTTGCTATGGGTGCAGGTAAAGCAGGCGCAAAAGGTATCCACGAATATCTGTCTAAGAAGAATGCTTAATTATCCACAGGATAAAAGATTCTATAAGTATTCAGATATGAATATATGATAAAAGAGATATGCATAAGAAAAAATCTTGTGTGTATCTCTTTTTTGATGCTGTATCCGGACTTGAATAAAAACAGCGGTATGTGGTATGATTGTAAGACACATTTAAGTACTGAAAATAATTATAAAATCAGTCCTGCTGACAAGTAAGGATAAAACAAAAAGACAGGTTGGAGATTATGACAGAATTAGATTTGAAAGACGGAAAGATATTTTTAAATAAAGTAACGGAGAAGATCCGTACACGGCTGACAGAAGTAGATGCATCCATTGAAGCCGGACAGAAAGACATTCAGAGTATGAACGAATACTACTGGGAGAATTACACTGAGATGGACGAATATGGTTATGAGAATTACGATAACCAACAGGCACTTTTACATCAGGTAAATGATAATCAGGAAAAGCAGAAGATGAGACATCGTCTCCGTAAGATGTTGGAAGCCCCGTTTTTTGGACGTGTAGATTTTATCTATGATGGGGAAGAAGAGCCGGAGATTTTTTATATCGGTATCGGCAATTTTGCAGAGCGTACAGGTATGCTGCCTTTGATCTATGACTGGAGAGCACCTGTCAGCGGATTGTTTTACGATTATGATAAAGGACCGGGTTCTTATAAAGCTCCCGCCGGACTTATCGAAGGCGAAATTGCCGCCAAATGGCAGTATAAAGTAAAAAATGGAAAAATGGTCTATGCATTTGAAAGCGATACCAAGATTGATGACGATATTTTAAAACAGGAACTGGGAACCAACAGTGATGTGCAGCTGAAAAATATCGTACGTACGATCCAGAAAGAACAGAATGCCATCATTCGTAATACACAGGATCGGATCCTTGCAATTCAGGGGGCAGCCGGAAGCGGCAAGACTTCCGTTGCATTACACAGGATCGCATACCTGTTGTATCACGACAGAGAACATTTAAAATCCTCTAATATACTGATCCTTTCTCCCAACAGTGTTTTTTCGGACTATATTTCTCATATTCTTCCGGAACTGGGCGAGGAAAATATTCAGGAGATGAGTTTTGATCTGTTTGCATACCGGGAATTGAAAGGTATCGTTCCGGACTGTGAAGACCGCTATGACCAGCTGGAAAGAACCATGAAGCTTCAGGACCCGTATCTGACAGAACGCTTTGAAGGGAAGCAGTCGGAAGGCTTTGTCGGAATGATGGAAGGATTTCTCGCAAGCCTGGAAGATGAACTAATGGATTTTCGAACGATTGAATATAAAGGAATTCAAAAAACAGAAGAAGAACTGATCAATCTGTTTTATTTCAAATTTCAAAATGCACCTCTGCTCACCCGTATGGATGCGATCCGTGACTACTGCGTTGATGAATACGAAACATTACTTGGACGGGATCTTTCCGAAGAAGAACTTCTGATCGTGCAGAATAAGTTTGACAAGATGTATGTGACAAAAGATATCTATAAGATCTACGGATGGTTTTTGGAAGAATGCGGGTATCCGGCACTTCCGGATGTTGAATACGAAAAGCGCAAGCTGGAATACGAAGATGTATTTCCGGTGTTATATCTGAAGTACCGTCTGACCGGAAAAGCTGTGCATAACCACATCAAGCATCTGGTCATTGATGAAATGCAGGATTATTCTTATCTGCAGTATGTGATCCTGAATCAGATCTTCAAATGCCGGATGACAATCCTCGGCGATAAGGCCCAGACACTGGATGAACAGATGCGAGATGTATTACAGTTCCTTCCGGGGGTGTTCGATCAGAAAATCCATAAGATTGTAATGAATAAAAGTTACAGAAATACGATGGAGGTTGCCAGATACGCTGAAAAACTAACCGGTGTAAAAGACGTGGAACTTTTAAAGCGTCATGGAAAAGAAGTCATTGAAGAGAATTTCCAAAATGAAGATGCTGTGCTGGATGAGATCTTTTTAAAAGCAAAACTTGGAGAAGACGAGTATGAGACTGCTGCCATTATTACCATGACGGAAGCAGAAGCGTTCACATTGTATCAGATGTTAAAAGCCCGCGGCGAAGAAGTGCACTATATTGACCGCAACAGTTCTGCATTCAAAAAAGGGCTTACCGTCACAACCTTTTATCTTGCGAAAGGACTGGAATTCGATCAGGTATTCGGAGTCTTCCGGGATATTGAAAATCCGATGCAGAACCAGGCAAAATATATCTGTGCAACAAGAGCATTACACGAGTTATATATGTATCAGGTAACCAAACAGTAGAATTAGAAAGAATAGAAGAATGAAGATAACATTAATCACAGTAGGTAAGATAAAAGAAAAATACTTAAAGGATGCTATTACAGAATACAGTAAAAGACTAAGCCGTTACTGTAAGCTGGAAATCATTGAAGTGGCAGACGAAAAGACTCCGGATAACGCAAGTGAAACTGTAGAAGACGGAATCCGTGTTAAAGAAGGCGAACGGATTCTGAAATATGTCAGAGACGATGCCTATGTTGTTACGCTGGAAATTGAGGGAAAGCTTCTGACCTCCGAAGAACTGGCGAAAAAGATTGAGAACCTTGGAATTCAGGGGACGAGCCATATCATATTTATCATCGGTGGTTCGATCGGACTTGGAAAAGAAGTACTGAAACGTTCAGACTATGCACTGAGTTTTTCAAAGATGACATTTCCACATCAGCTGATGCGGGTAATTCTGCTGGAACAGATTTACAGAAGCTACCGTATTATCAGCCATGAGCCATATCATAAGTAAAATGCCGAAATAGAAAAAAAAATCTTGTTTCAAAATCCATCATCCTTTATACTAATATGGATGAAAATGTCAGGAGAGGGTATGATATAACTATGAAACACTTAAATTTCAAAAATCTGTGCATGATCTTACTTGGGAATACGATCTATGCACTTGCAATCGTCATGTTTATTCTGCCAAATAATATGATCACAGGCGGGACAACAGGGCTTGGTATTGCAATCCATCATTATTTCGGACTTCCAATCCATAGTTTTGTATTGCTATTCAATACACTGATGTTCCTGCTCGGAGCGGCTGTCCTTGGAATGAAATTTGCACTTACAACATTGGTCAGTACCTTTTATTATCCGGTTATTCTGGGAGTGCTGGAGCAGATGCCTGCACTTCAGAATGTAACAGACGATAAGATGTTATCTACTATATGCGGCGGTCTGATGATCGGGATGGGGATCGGCGTCGTGATCCGGTGCGGAGCCTCTACCGGAGGAATGGATATTCCGCCGCTGGTTCTGAACAAGAAGTTTGGTCTTCCGGTATCTGTGATGCTGTACGCATTTGATTTTGTTATCTTAATCTCACAGATGCTCTTCACCAATAAAGAAGAGATTGTATATGGTATCTTGTTGGTACTGATTTACACAGTCATTTTAGACAAGGTGCTTCTGATGGGATCTACACGTACAAAAGTAGAGATCATGACAGAAAAATATGAAGAGCTGAACCGTCTGATCCAGGAGCAGCTTGACCGTGGAACAACACTTGTTTACACACAGACCGGATATCTGAAAAATGATCAGCCGATGATCCTTACCGTTGTATCCAACCGCGAACTGATGCGGCTGAACCAGCTGGTACAGGAGACTGATCCACATGCATTTATGATTATCGGAAATGTAAATGAAGTACGGGGAAGAGGATTTTCACAGCAGAAAGTCTATAAAAAAGAACAGGAAGAAAGATAAGAAAAAAAGCTGGTATTTTTAGCCAGCTTTTTTCTTACGTTCTTTACAGATCCATCTGGAATCCTGATATATAAAATGCCAGTATTCAAAGATCTTTTCGGATGTATTACTATCTTTTCCCCGGACAACAACCCAGATATCTTTTAGATCGGATTCCTGTTCTGTATGTTCTTCATCCGCAAAATCCGGAGCTTTTACAGGAGAAACTGTTGTAAACTTAATGTGTTCCGATTTGATATTTTTCTCTATCTCTTCCTGAATGCTCAGATAGCCATCGGTAATCCCGATCTGCCGGTACTGCTCGGCAAGACGGATTCTTTTATTTCTCCCCGCCAGGATAAGATACGTAACAATGGATGTGATGATCGATGCAACAATAACAAGTGCCAATATGATCAAAACAAGAAATGATGTATGCATAGATAAAACCTCCTTAAAATATATGGATTTCAAAACCATACTATCTGACCTTGATGCAATGATGCAGGCTGATTTTACATAGATTTAACGTAAATCTAATAATCGTTTGGAAATACTATGATACATTAGAAACATTGGAAATGCAATACAAAGAAAGGTAAAAAAGTTATGAGTAAGATATATATGAACCGGGAACTTTCCTGGTTAAAGTTTAATGAACGTGTTCTTGAGGAGGCAGAGAACCCGGAAGTTCCGTTGTGCGAAAGACTGACATTCGCATCGATTTATCAGAGCAATCTGGATGAATTCTTCATGGTGCGTGTGGGTTCTTTATATGATCAGACACTTCTCGATAAGAAGATCTGCGAAAACAAGACAGGAATGACATCGCAGGAACAGATTGATGCAATTTTAAAGCAGACTAAATTGATTAACAAGAGAAAAGAAGCCGTATACGAAGAACTGATGGCACGTGTGGCAGAGCAGGGAATCCGTATTTTGCGTTTTAATGAACTGGATGAAGACGGTGCCCGTTATCTGGAAGGTTATTTTAAGTCAGAGATCGCACCGCTTATTTCGCCTACTGTTATCGGAAGGAGACAGCCATTTCCGTTTTTGAAAAACAAAGAGATCTATGCGGTAGCGGTACTCGGTGCAAAAGGGAAAAAAGACCGTCTCGGAATCATTCCATGCACAAGCAATATTTTCGGACGTCTGATCGCAGTACCGGGTATGCCTGGCACATATATGCTTGCTGAAGAACTGATCCTTCATTTTGCACCGGTTGTATTCAAAGGGTATAAGATCAAATCCAAATCTTTGCTGCGCATCACAAGAAATGCTGACATTGATGCGGATGCTTTATACGATGAAGATCTGGACTACCGCGAATTCATGGCAGGTCTGATCAAACAGCGTAAGAAACTGGCTCCGATCCGTCTGGAACTTTCCAGAGATATGGACAAAAAAGGAATTGCCGTATTGTGTGAGTATCTGGAACTGGATGAAAATCATGTATTCATGTCCTCAACACCATTGGATCTTTCGTTCGTATTCCAGATCCAGGATCTGCTGAGAAAAATCCGGAATTATATTTTCCAAAAAGGACACCTCAGAAATCTGATCAGTTTCAGGATGGAAAGAGCATTATAGCACAGATCAAAGAAGAAGATAAACTGTTATCTTATCCTTATGAATCCATCCGTCCGTTTTTGCATTTGCTGACAGAAGCTGCCGAAGACCCGGATGTTATCTCGATCAAAATGACCTTATATCGTGTTGCAAAGCAGAGTAAAGTTGTAGAGGCATTGATAGAGGCCGCAGAAAATGGAAAAGAGGTCGTTGTATTAGTTGAACTTCGTGCCCGCTTTGATGAAGAAAATAATATTGAATGGTCCAGACGTCTGGAAGATGCCGGATGTCAGGTAATCTATGGATTAGACGGATATAAAGTGCATTCAAAACTCTGCCTGATCACCAGAAAAAATGCAGGACAGGTAGAATATATCACCCAGATTGGTACAGGTAATTATAATGAAAAAACTTCCCGATTATATACGGATCTCTCTTTGATGACATCCAATGTAGAGATCGGGCTGGAAGCTTCCAATGTATTTCAGGCACTGTCGAAGGGAGAAGTTGTTGAACATACCAGGCATCTTCTTGTAGCACCGAAGTGTCTGCAGAATAAAGTGCTGGATATGCTGGACGAAGAGATCGCACATGCAAGAAACGGGGAAGAAGCTTATGCAGGATTCAAACTGAATTCCCTTACGGACAAAAAGATCATCGACAAACTGATCGAGGCTTCTGAGTCCGGAGTCAAGATCGATATGATCATCCGAGGTATCTGCTGCCTGATCCCCGGAGTGGAAGGAAAGACAGAAAACATCCGTATCATCAGCATTGTCGGAAGATTCCTGGAACATTCCAGAATCTATATCTTCGGAAGCAAAGAAAGAAGGAAATATTACATTGCATCTGCAGATTTCATGACCAGAAATACTGTACGACGTGTAGAGGTTGCTGCACCGGTATATAATGACAAATTGAAAACGAAATTACAGGAAATGTTCGACGTTATGCTTTCTGATAATCAGAAAGCAAGAAAACTGGAAGCAGATGGAAATTATCACCGTGTGAGTAATGATCTTACACCGGTAAATGCACAGGAATATTTTTACGCTGAGGCATACCACGAGATTCCTTAAATCCGGGCAGGTATATATCTGAGGCTGAATGCATAAAGTGATATAAATCACAAAAGTGGTATGGATATGAATCGTCAGGAATGGAAAGAAAAAGCGGCGGAAATGTCGGGAGTCCCAAAAGATGTAGCAATGGGGCTCCCGATTCTTACGATTACCGGTACGGATGAACTATGTGTGGAAAATTACAGAGGAATAACGGAATATACAGATCAGATTATCCGGCTGCAGACCAGATGCGGACAGATTAAAATCGGCGGCAGGAAACTGGAAGTCATCTATTACACCAATGATGAGATGATGATTCACGGTCACATCAGGACGATCGAATACCAAACATAGGAGGGAGCGCCGTGTTTGAACAGTTCATCTGGTATCTGAAAGGCTATGTCCGGATACGTGTGTCAGGATATTCACCCGAACGTTTTCTGAACGCCTGCCGTTATAAAAACATCTATATATGGGATCTGAAACGTGTCTGTGGAGCATATGAAATGAATCTGTCGGTCAGTGGGTTCCGCAGACTGAAGGAAATTATAAGGAAGACCGGCACAAAGGTTTGTATCATCCGCCGCAGCGGTCTTCCTTTTCTTTTTCACCGCTACCGGAAACGTCATATACTGTTTTCCGGATTTATTCTCTGTATTTGTCTTATCCTTTTTATGACACGTTATATCTGGGGAATTGATATCCGCGGGAACCTGTCGTATACGGATGATACTTTAAAGAAATTTCTGGCATCCGAACAGATTAAAAATGGTATGAAAAAGACAAATGTAGACTGTCAGAAGATTGTCCGGGATCTAAGGCGCACATATGACGGGATCATATGGGTATCTGCTTCCATAGATGGCTGCAGGCTGGTCATTCAGATAAAAGAAAACGAAGACGGCCTTGCGGATAACAGCATTATATCCCGGATAAACGACCAGTCTACAGATATCATTGCCGACACTGACTGTACCATCACAAGTATTACTACCAGAACCGGCATCGCACAGGTAAAAAAAGGTGTACAGGTAAAAAAAGGTGATCTTCTGGTATCGGGACAGATCCCCATCTGCAATGATGCAAAAGAAATCACAGGGTACTCACCCTGTAGATCGGATGCTGACATATCCGGCGAAACCTGTATTCCGTATCAAAAGACGCTCTCAAAAAACTATTTCGAAAAAGAATATTACAAATCAAGATATCATTTTATCCAGAAAAAAGAATATGCAGTCCGGGCAGGAAGATATATGATCCGAATCGGTTCTGTAAAAAACACATATCCTTATTTTGAAAA
>OKRX01002586.1_pt1 | contig 11944 bp, 6 predicted proteins | sample 1601241 | NCBI WGS metagenome assembly OKRX01 (sample SAMEA3541500, study PRJEB24748) | human gut metagenome | biome: human gut; feature: human-associated habitat; material: faeces | place: China | collected 2012
TTGGGGATACTTTGAGCGAAGATCAGATTCAGCCCGCAACGAGCGGTTATCTGCTTTTGATCTGACCTGAGCTTTTCCCTATTTCCAAAATAATCAGGCTGGAATCCGGATGGATCCGGATAAGCAGAGAAAAAAGATAAGACGCGGAATGCGCAGGGAGTGATCCTGCGGTCAGCGTCTTTTTATATTCCATAGGATGAACGCTTAGGGAGGAAGCGGATGACAGGAACGCTAATTCATGGCGGAGCTTCAAAGGCAACCCTAAGCGTGCGCGAAGCCGCCGTCATGCGACGATTTGGCTTCGTACAGAGCGGCGTCGGCAACTTTGGCCAGCTGCGCATAATTGCTTCCGCGGCGCACGATTACCGCGCCTACGGATAACGTGATATTCGGCATGTGCCGGCGCGCGGATTCGCTGACTAACGAAGCGTTGATGTCGCCGACAATCTTTTGCGCTACGGTGTAGTCCTGCGTATTGGCGATAAAGATCGCGAATTCGTCGCCATGCAGCCGGGAAGCCAAGTCCACGGTGCGGATACGGCCGATGATCATCTGGGCCGCCAGCTTGATCACTTCATCGCCAACCTGATGACCATAATTGTCGTTGATCGTTTTAAAATGATCGCCATCCAGCATGATCAATATGCCGGCGTCAGTTTCCTGCATGTTCTGGATTTGTTCCGTTACATTCTGACGGAAGGATTTAAAATTCATCGTGCCGGTTAAATCGTCGATCGCCGCCGCTTTCTGCGCCGCTTTCAAGGCGATTTCCAGCCGCTTCTGGGTCTGACCCAATTCGACGTAGGCCTGCTGCAGCTCGCGCGTGTTCCATTCCTTGCGCACGCGGCTTAAACCGTAGACCAAGATCAGTTCCAAAACCAAAAATGGAAGCAGCCAGACCTGCGCAGTGGCGCCGAGCAGAGAACCCAGCGGCACCAGAATCAGAATTTGATAATCTTCTCCGGGGCTGAGATAGCCGTAGACCTGCCGCGAACCCAGCTTGATCAGCGAAGCCTTCCGCGGCTGATCGAGTAAGGTCTGAAGGCCATGCTCGCCCTGCCTGCGAAACTGAGCGAAGGCTTCGGCCGCCTCGGCCTGTTCTTTTGCCTTCTGCCATGCCTCGGTTCCTTCTTCCAAGGCTTCCATGGCGGCCTGAGCCTGCTGCAGCGCGGTTTGGGCTGCCGCGGCGTCGGCGGTCAGGGTGCTGCCCAGATAGGCTTCCTCGGTGCTGCCGATGATCGTGCCGTTGGCGTCATAGACCAACAGCTGTTCCTGGTCATAGCTGCCCAGCTCGCGGACTAACTGCTGGATATTGCCCATCTTGATATCGTAGGCGAACACCGTTTCCTGATCCGGCTGCAGCTGGGAGATCGTGGAAAGAATGTAATGATTGGCGTAGCTCATATACGGCGGCGTGAAGACGATCGCGCCCTGCCCTTGAACGGCGTCTTGATACCAGGGTCTGTCCTGCGGCCGGTAGCCGGTGCTTTCATATTGCGAATACGGCGTATCCCAGCTGTACAGATAACGATCCTGATACACCATATAAACGCCGTCGAAAGTATCGCCTTCAATCGCCGCCAGCTTGCGGTCCAGCGTTTTCAGATCATCCCAGATGACGTCAGGATCCGGATGTGCGTCCAGGTCTGCTGAAGCAGCTGCGCGAATAGCTGGAAAGAATGCGTGTAGTCCGCCATAACGCCGCCGAGCTTTTCCTGCGCCTGCTCGCCGCGCCGGGCTAACACTTGCTGGATGTGCTGCGTTTCCTGAACGGCGATCAGACTGCCGGCAATCAGATTGACGATGAGAAAAAACAAGCCGAGAACGAGCTGGCGGTGCGGAACTTTTCTGCTTGACGCTTTCAATGGAACTCCCCCTTACTGAAAAAAAGCGGAAACCGCCGTTTTTACGGGATAACGCTGAAAAACGGCGGAAAACGGAAACTTGAAAAATAATGAAAACTGAAGATGAATGGATAATAAACTTGGTACTTATAATTCAATGATAAATCATTGTTAGGAAAAAAGCCAATTTATTCGTACAGGGTTGAATCATTCGTTCGATTTCTAGCATAATTTAGATTGATTTTGGAATTATGGAGCACGGATAAGCGTCGGAATGACCGCGGTCAGGAAAACTTCCCCTTCTCCATTCCTTATCCAATATCCATTCCTCATCTGTGTTTATCCATAATAGTTCTATGATAATCCATACTGTCTTAAGCAAACGACTGTCCTGGTTTATCAGGTCATGCTATGCTGAAATCACCACAGGGAGGAAAAAGTTATGAAAAAATGGACTCGGCTTCTGGCCGCGGCCGCACTGTTGATTTCCGCAGCGGCCTGCAGTGCTCCGGAAGCTAAAACTGAAACCTTGGAAGGCAAGGGCAATGGTTTCGGCGGTTTGATCACCGTCACCGTCACACGCAAGGACGGGAAGATTACAGACGTCAAAGCGGTCGGCGATCAGGAAACGCAGGGCATTGGTTCACAGGCGATTGAACAGCTGCCGCAGGCGATCGTGAAAGCCAACTCCACCGACGTCGATAATGTCAGCGGTGCGACGTTCTCCAGCCAGGGAATCAAGGATGCGGTCAACAATGCGCTGGATCCGCAAGCCTATCCGTATGTCGAAAAGGCGGAAAAGGAAGAAAAGCCGAAGGAAGTTGCGGCGTCAGATCTTTATCAAGGATTGGCCGTCGTATCCAACGGCCGCTTAGGTCCAGGCAAGGACGATCAGGAAGTCTCCGTTTACAGCTTCAACGAAGTGGTGCTGAACGCTTTATTTGATAAGGACGGCAAGATTCTCGATCTGAACATCGACGAGCTGGAAGTCGCGACGCCGAATTACGACGGCGCGGATATGCCGCAGTTCTCCGGATTCCCGGGACAAGGCGGATACAACAACGATGAAAATCATGACGGCAAGGTTGAAGGCAAGACGGCTGACAGCGAAGAACAATTCTTAGCTGAATTCGATACCTGGAAGACCAAGCGCGAACGCGGCGACAGCTACAAGCTGAACAGCGGCACCTGGGCGAGCGAAGCCGATGTGTTTGAGAAGCTGTTTGTCGGCAAGACGATCGCTGAAGTTGAAGACTGGTTTGCCAAGTACACCGACGCCAACGGCCGGCCATTGCAGGCGGAAGCCAAGAGCGACGAGGACAAGGCGAAGTTCAGCGCGCTGACCGACGATGAAAAGAAGATGCTGGAAGACGTCCGCACCGGCGCGACGATTTCCCTGAAAGACGGACATGGCGATTTCATTCAGGCGAATAAAAATGCTTATGAAAACCGTCGTCCGATCACATTGAAAGGCGAATAATAAACGGCGATCCTCCGCCATATACTTTATTACTCCATCAAATTCTGATGGGCGCTAAATTGTAAACATAGAAAAAGGAAAATCTGAAACACGATTTTCCTTTTTTCCTTTATTTAGAACGAAGGAGATCGGCCACGAGCATACCGCTTTCCAGCTGCACGCCGATCAGGCTGCGGATCGGTACGACGGAATAATCGATATCGTTTTCCAACTCCGCCGCTAACTTGTCGAAACCAGCCTGCGCCTGTTCCAGCGCGGTCTTGGCCAGCTGCGGATCAATATCGGTGTGCTCGATCGCGTAGTTGATCGCGCGCACGCTCAAGCCCCAGCTCAGCAGTGTGTAGAAACGCGTGATATCGAGGCAGTCGAAGGCCTCCGATTCCTTGCACGGCTGCTGGTAAGCTTCCGTCTTTTTATAATAATCAATCTGCGCCTGCGTGGACGCGTCGTTTTTATCCACGGAAAGCAAAACGATCTTCGGGAACGGATTATCCTCTGTCAGCCACGGCTTAACCGGTTTTAGGATCTTGCCGATCTGTTCAATCTGATCATGATTGACCTGCTCGCCCTTGATCGCTGCTTCCGCGCGGGTGAACGGCATGATCGTGTCCGAAACAATTTTGCGGGAGAAGAAATAAGGCAGCTCGGCGACCAGCGTGTAGGTGCCGTATTGAGAAGCGTAATCGTCGGAGCTGGTGCCGCAGCTCATCATCGCTTCCGGATGTTCCATGCTTTGCTCATAGTAATCGTAAGAATCTTTGGAACCCGTCATTTTGTAGCATGCCGGAGCGTATTGCGTGACGTAAACCATTTCCGGTTCGCCCAGATTCAGCGGGACATTCTGCTTTTCCGCCGCTTTGTAGAAACCGTCCCATAAGCTTGGCTCATCGCCGGATACATACCAATATGCGCCGCCGAAGCCGGCATTGTGCAGCGAATACATGAATTCCGGTTTCACGCGGTCGATGATGTTCATCAGCACCTGAGTTTCCGGAATCGGCGTTGTCCAGCTGTAATTTTTGTAGGTGAACGGGAACGTCCATTCCGCCTGTTCCGAACCGACCGGACGGAAGAAATTCCGGGCGTAATTGGTAATCGTAAACGGCCCCTTGAACCAACCTTCATTCAGTTTTGTGCCGTCGACGTCGATGCTTTTGATCAGATACCAGGTATAACCCAGTTCGCGGCGCAGCGCTTCATCTTCGCATAAACGGCGTGAGAAATATTCCAGCATCATCGCGCCCATTGGTTCGTTCGGATGCGGACAGCCGAACATAAAGGCGTTCTTCGGGCCGTCACCGATCTTCAGGCAGTAGATCGGGTGACCGCCGCGGGATGTCCCCTCTTGCGTGACCGTGACCAGATCCGGATAGTCTTCGGCCAGCTTCAGAGTGCTGGCGTCCATTTCATCCACGGTCAAAAAATGGTCGTAGGCCGGGATTTCGTCGATTAGTTTTTTAAAGTCCATGCTTTGTTTCTCCTTTCAGCAAGTAGATTCATTTTATCATGAGCGGTTCCTTTTGGGCGGCGCTTTCTGAAAAAAGAATGCTGAAAATGCGAAAAAGATCTTTTCCCGCTTGTAACAATTTTCAATCTGCGGATTTACAGAATCGTCAATACCGCGCCCAGCGCCGCGGCGTAAGGCGCGTGATCGGGGATCAGAAAGTTCACGTTATAGATCCGGCTCATCCTATCATAAAGCGGTTTGGCCTGCGGCAAGACAGCCAGCGCACCGGTCAGCACAATCGTTCGGGTTGTGTCCTGACGTACTGCCAGAATTGCCATGACGCCGATCGTTTCGAGAATCATATTGATGAGTCCGGCAGCCTGGTCTGCGGCGCTGCCCCGAGCGTCCAGCTTTCCGAAATTCGCGGCGGTCAGATCGGAATTCAGCGTCTGCATCGTATCGCGGGTCAGATCGCCGACCTTCAGATCGACATTCGCGGAATGACCGGAGAGCGACAGCTGGATAAAATCCGCGGTTTCCATTCCGGTTAGCCGCAGCGCCAGCCCCGCCAGCGTGCCGCCTCCGACACCGGTGCCGCCGATATGTCGGATCCGGGCATGATCCGCCCGGATTAGCGCTGTTCCGGTGCCCATACTGACAGCCAGAATATCTTGCTGACACGATAAAGCTTGCGCACCCTGGCCCACAGCTTGCATTTCGTCGATTTTTAATGGCTCTTTTCCAATCACCGGGCCTTCGATAAAAGAACTCCCGACACCGGTCATCGCCATGCTTTCCACTTCTTCCTCATCCCTTCCCTGTGTTTTTAAAAAGGCATGAACCGCGGCGGTCAGCGCTGCGGATGTGCGGATCAATGGACATTGGGTTTCAGCGAGAAGCTTGCCGTGAGGATCGCAGAGCAGCAATTTTGTAGCGGACCCTCCCAGATCTGCGCCTAAATATATTTTCATAAAGATCTTCATCCTTTCTGCGGGCGTATGAATAAGTTAGTTATACCGTGATCGGAATGATTCCGCAATCATTTTATCTCTCTATAAATAAGGAAAGAGATCATTCGTGAATTCCGTTCAAAGTTAGAATGAATTAAAAACTTTCCCCATTGAAAATGGGATATCTAACCGTTTTATAACCACCCCTTGATAGAATGAGGGTGTCTTGGAGGTGAACAGTATGCGGAAAGGGTTAATTCTTAGTTTGATGGCAATGTTGTTGGTGATGAGTCCAATACGAATATTAGCGGATTCAGCGACACCGGAGCCGGAAACTGAACAAATTGAAGATGAAGAAACACCGCAGGCTGCCCGCAGAAATCAGGATTCTGCGCTCCTCTTTGCTTTCCTTGCTGCCGGCATCCTGGTGATTGCGGCTGCATTCAAAACAAAGAATCAGAATCTCAGCTTGTTTGTCGATCAAGTGGATTCCAATGGAGACGGCAGTTACACAGTCACCTGGGGTTATAAGAATCCCAAGCATTCCAAGATCCAATACGACAAGGAGGAAGCTGGTTTAAAAGTAAAACGGGGAACTGCGATCGTCCTGAAGAAAGCAGAGCCGACAGTGTTTGAACCGGGAATCCACAAAGACGCTATCATTACGGTCATTAACGACGAAACTGAAATCGAATGGATTGCAGGAAATCAGAAGATCGGCGTTAATGGAAAAATGATCAAAGATAGAAAGGAGGAACGAGAATGAAGATTAAGAACAGGTTTGACAGAGTATTAAAGATGCTGACCGTCTTCGCGATGACGTTGTCCTGCTTTACGGATATGCCGATTCGGGTTGTAGCGGAAAGCTTTGATGTCGATTCTGTAATCAGCATTGAATCACACAACAACGGGACCGATGCGAATGATAGCGAAGCGAGCTTAGCTGTAAGCGTTACTGTCAATGGTCAGACAGTAACAGCGCCGAAATCAGTCGCACCGGGCACCCTGACCGTAAGAGCCAACGAAGGTTATGAAATTGATTCAATGATTTTGGACGGTACGGAATTCAATGAATCCACAGACGTCCAGGCAGGGGAACATTCTCTTAACATCACGGCTCATTCAACAGCTTCTCAGAGTAATGAATCTGAAGAAATCCAACAGCCGGATCCGACGGTGGAACCTACACCGACGATTACTCCTGATCCAACACCGGAGGTAACGGCTACACCGGAGGTGACGAATACCCCGGATGTAACGGAAGAACCAACGGATCCAACTGCTAATAAATATCAATTGGCAATTTCTCATATCTTAAAAACGAATATTGGAAATTATATTCGTGTTGAAATTATTGATTTGAGTGATGAAGATTTTGTCAATAACATTTATGTTGCGGAAAATTGTGAATTTGTTCGTGAAGGAATAAAACTGGTAACTACAGAAAAAAGTATATCTAAAGAAAGCTTTGATGATGAGGGACAAGCAAATATAGTATTTAATTACGAAATTGCAGATGGTTATGAATTGATTATGCCCAAAATCAACACGCGATCTATTTATGTGGGTGAACTAACAGAAGATAATCCTGGAATTATACCGACAGAAGATAAACTGGTAGTTACAGTAAAATTTAGTTATGAAACTGGAGCTATGGCCCTAAATTCATACACTTTCGAAACAACGCGTAACGAAAATAATGAATTTTTGGTTGATTACGAAATTCCTGCTATCGAAGGGTACACGGCTGAGTTACTCGATGAAAGCAATTTCCAATTCACAGATAATCACATTACAGGAGTGTTTGCTGAAAAAGGTAATTTGTCTGCGGAAATTATATATAAGGCGAATCCGATTAATTATACAGTGAAACATTTCTTTGAAAATGATAATGGTGAATATATAGAAAATAAGGAATTAGCTGAAACTAAATTAGGTAATTTTGGCGAATTAACCGATGCACAATCATTATCCGTAGCGGGATATACACCTCAAAGCATTATTCAAACTTTGATAAATAAGGAAGATACAGTTGTAGAGATTAAATATGATCTGAATGTTTACTCACTGACATATCAAACTAACGGAGGAAGTTATGTTCCACGGCAAACTGGTAAATATATGTCGGAAATTACAATTGCTTCTGGCTCAACTCTAGCTGGATATACTTTCGAAGGTTGGTATACCAATCCAGAATTTGAGGGTGATTCAGTTAGTGGAAATTTAGTAATGACAGATAATGTCACTTTGTATGCTAAATGGTCAGCTTCTAGTGTGAGCTATAACATTGTTTATCTTGTAGAAAATGCTAATGATGATGGATATTCTTTGTTATCAACAGGGCAGGGAACGGCACGGACAGGTTCTTCTGTAACAGTTACTTCTCAACAAGCAAAACCTTCTTGGGGAAGCTTACCAAGTAAAGCCTTTAAATTTGAACGCGCAACTAACGAAATTGTGAAAGCAGACGGTAGTTCAGTTGTAACAGTTTATTATTCCAGAAATGAATACACTATTACAATAAAAGGCAGTAGAAATACTACCTATGGAACAATTAAAGCTAAATATGGATCCAATATAGCTGATGAATGGTTATCTATTACTAAGAGTCATACTGAAAATGGAACATATGCGTGGGAAGATAATAAAGGCAATCCTAAATTAGCTGTTCTTGATATAATGCCTAGCGAAGACAGAACATATTCAAGAACAAGGAATACTTCGTATAAAGAGGAAACGATCCATTATTATCTTGAAGGTTATGCTAAAGGAAATCAAAGAAATTTTGATGGAAAAACATTTGGTGAGTATACCTCAGTTGATGTAAGATACAATTATTTTACAAAGTCTGAAGAGTTCTTTGATATTGATGGCTATAATCAATATCAAGCAACGAATTCTAAAGGAAATAAAGTAGATTTTGGAAGTAGTTCCAATATATCTAGTGGTGATTATTATTTCTATTATACTCGTGCAGAATATACACTATCGTTGATAAATGTGAACGATCGTATTGATTACAAAGTTCCTTATACTGAGGATATTTCTGACAAGTTGGTAGAACCAAAGAATAAGCCAACAAATGATTCAGTATTTGAGGGCTGGTATATTGACCAGGGATTAACAGAAAAATTCACTGAAACAACTATGCCAAAGGGGCTTGTATTATATGCAAAATGGTCAGCACCTAGTTATGATGTCAAGTTTGTAAGCGACGGAGTGGTTGTTGAAACAAGACCTGTAATCAGTGGCAAGACTGTTGATATGATCAATGCTCCTGAAAATCCAGGATACGATTTTGACGGTTGGTTTGTTGATGAAGAATGTACTCAATTATATGATTTTGCAGAACCTGTAAAAGAAAGCAAAGTCTTATACGCAGGGTGGTCCAAACGCCAGATGGCTGATTACGTGGTAAAGTATGTCACAGAAACTGGAGAACAAGTTGCTGAAAGTAAATATGGCAGTGGTAAAGTAGAAACAACAATAGTTGAAAAAGCCGTAAAACCAGAAGGAAAATTTGCGGAATATACTGTAGATGCGCCAAGTAAGTCAATTGTCTTATCAACAAATTCGAATGAAAATGTAATAACGTTTACTTACTATGCGACTGCGGAACTGACATATGACGTAATTTATACGTATGAAGGTAAAATTATCTATAGTGTACTAGATAATATTTCAGATGTAAATCGAATCAAAGTTTATCCGGTTTTAGCATCAGAAATTGAAGCATTGCAGGGCTATTCGATTAATGAATCATTTAAATGGGCAGATTTATATTATGGTCAAGATAATATAATCGAATTTACATTAAATGTTTCTAATTTTGAAATAGACTATAAAAATGTTGAAGATGTAACATGGAAAAATGGCGATTTGGTAAATCCAAATCCTGTATCGTATTCCATTAAAGACATTTCTGATGGAAAAGTTATTACCTTAGTAAATCCTGAAAAACGAGGTTATGCTTTTACAGGATGGACATTAACAAAGGGTACAAATCCAGATGCAACACATGATCCTATGAATACTGTAATTAGTGAAGGATCTTATGGAAATTTGGAGTTTACTGCTAATTTTGTTATTGATGAAAGCCAGACAAAGGAACTGAATTACACAGTCAAGCATGTAATTGGCGAAGAAGTTCAGGAAACCTTAACGGAAACGCAGAAAGTTCAGGTATTGCAGCCAGATACACTGACACGGAATACTGAATTAGAAGCAGATCGCGGTTATAAGGGTTATAAGAAGAGCACTGTAACTTATGAAAATGGGGAAGCTGTAGAAGGTGAAACCATTGCGAATGGAGCGGTCATTGTAGTCAACTATATCGTTGATGCCGAACAGACAACGAATCTGAGCTACACCGTTGAATACTACAAGGATGGTATCCATGTAGAAGGCGATGATCAGGTTGTAACGAAGTCAGTATGGTCGGGTACCAATATGATGCCAGTCGATGTCGCAGACATCAATGTCACAGATAAGTACGCAGGCTATGACTTCAATCACAGTGAGCCGACAACGATCCCGACAGAGATCGAAGGCGGCAGCACCATCAAAGTCTACTATGTAACAGATGATGAAGATGTCCGAGATCTGAGCTACACCGTTGAATACTACAAGGATGGTATCCATGTAGAAGGCGATGATCAGGTTGTAACGAAGTCAGTATGGTCGGGTACCAATATGATGCCAGTCGATGTCGCAGACATCAATGTCACAGATAAGTACGCAGGCTATGACTTCAATCACAGTGAGCCGACAACGATCCCGACAGAGATCGAAGGCGGCAGCACCATCAAAGTCTACTACACAGTCAATTCCTATAACTACAAAGTTTCCCATGTCTATCGAGATGCTGATAACAATGTTGTTGAAGAACTGACAACGACGAAGGCTGACGAGAAACGTGATTACCTGTCTGCTATTGCTGAATCTCCAAGAGGCCCAGAAAATGCAAATGGTAATTTCGTTCTGTCGAATATCGAAGTTGACAGTGTTGATGAATCGACATTGCAGGCAGATGAAGAAGGAAACATTACGGGAACTATGCCAGCTGAAAATCTGACAATTACGTTCTACTATGATGCAGATAATATCGGTGAGAAAGATCCTGAAGAAGGAGATGGAATCGCAGATAAATATCAAATCACAGTTACGTATGACGCAGTAAACGGTAAAGTTGTTGCTAATCAGGGACCATTTGTATTGACGAAATACAATGCCAACCATGAATATGCAATGGACGGAGTCGCTTATCTGGCTGAAAATCAGATCGCAACAGTTGAACCGAATTTGGGTTATCATCTGACAGGCTGGACACCAGAAAAACCGACAACAGAAATCGCATTGAATGAAGATACGAAATTCGTAGCGACATTCGTCATCAATGAATACCAAGCGACAGTGAAGTACATTGATGAAGAAACGAAGGCTGAAATCGGAACAGCGAAGGAAGTTCCAGCGAAGCATGGAGAAACGATCAACGGTGAAGATTATAAGATGGACATCGAAGATTACGTTTACACCCATGCGGAAAGCAAAGCAATCACGGAAGAGGGAATGATCGTCAACGTTTACTACAGCGCTGATGAAAATCATGACGAGATTCCGGATAAGTATCAGATTCATGTAAACTACAACGCAGTGAATGGTACGATTACCGCTAACCAGGGTCCGTTTACCTTGAATAAGGTCAACGAGAATGGTGAATATGCGGTTGATGGCATTGCTCATCTGAGCGACGATCAAATTGCGAAGGCAAGTCCGAATAACGGATATCAGGGCGGTACTTGGAGTCCGATGGCTCCGACTACGGCGCTGGATCTGACAGAGGATATTACTTTCACGATTACCTTTACAGCAAATCCAGTAGATCCGGATCCTGTTAACCCAGGCTGTCCGGCAGGCACGGAATGGAATGAAGAAGCGCAGGCTTGCTTAGCGCCAGTCATTCCGCCAGTACCAGTTGTACCTCCGGGACCAGGTCCAGTTAATCCTGAACCGCAGCCGGAAGAAGAAGTCATCGTTGAACCGACAACACCGGAAGGCGGCGGAGAAGTAACTCCGACACCGACACCGGAAGTCGAAGAGATCGAAGAACCAGAACAGCCGCAGGTCGGCCATAAGGGTTCTTGGGCTCTGATCAACCTGATCGCCAGCTTGCTCGGCTTGTTAGCGGCACTGTTCCTGATTTTCGCGAAGCACTCGAAAGAGG
>OKRX01002593.1_pt1 | contig 11920 bp, 9 predicted proteins | sample 1601241 | NCBI WGS metagenome assembly OKRX01 (sample SAMEA3541500, study PRJEB24748) | human gut metagenome | biome: human gut; feature: human-associated habitat; material: faeces | place: China | collected 2012
TATCAGCCTTCCAAGCTGAGGAGGTGGGTTCGATTCCCATTGCCCGCTCCATGCAGAAAAAAGCCCTGAGTTCTCCGGAACTCGGGGCTTTTTTGCATATCTGGGGCAAAATGTTTGGCGTTCATCTCTTGTTTACAAAAAAATTGTTGACATTGTGCATACAACGTATTATATTAAAGGCAAAGGAGCGTGATTTGTATGTCTCAGACAACGGTAAGCATCCGTATGGACAATGAGTTGAAGAACAATTTTGACCATATCTGCACCGAGTTGGGCATGTCGATGTCCACCGCCGTGACCATGCTGGCCAAAAAGATGACCCGGGAACAGCGCCTGCCTTTTGAGCTCTCGGTAGACCCGTTCTACTCCGAGCAGAACATGGCCCGCCTGCGCAAGTCCATTGCGGAGATGGAAGCCACCGGCGGCACAGTCCATGAGGTAAATCTGGATGATTAAAGCGTGGACAGAGGAAGCATGGGAAGATTTTGAATACTGGACGCGGCAGGACCGCAAGGTGCTGAAACGCATTTTGCAGCTCCTGAAGGACATTGACCGCAACGGCTATGAGGGCATCGGAAAGCCCGAGCGCTTGAGCGGCGATCTGTCCAGCTACTGGAGCCGCCGCATCGATGATGCCAACCGCATTGTGTATCGGATCGATGGCAATGTGGTCAAAATCGTTCAGTGCGGTTCACACTATCGGGATAAGTGATGCAAAGCAGATGGCCTGCGGGCTGTCTGCTTTTTTGATGGGGAGAGGTCATTCACACTTTACCTGTTTACTTTGGAGCGATTTTATAGTAAAATAAGATGAATAAATCAGGGGCAGGGGAAACTTTGGCCTGATGAGAGAAATGATTTAGGTGGTGTATTGATATGGCATTGAAATATCAGCGTATCCTTCTGAAGATCAGCGGCGAGGCCCTGGGCGGCGAAAAGGGCACCGGCTTTGACGAGCCGACCATGGATGCAATCTGCGGCGGCGTGAAAAAGGCTCACGACCTGGGCGTGCAGATCGGCATCGTGGTGGGCGGCGGCAACTTCTGGCGCGGCCGTTCCAGCGGCAAGATGGAGCGCACACTGGCCGATAAGATCGGTATGCTGGCAACCGTGATGAACGCACTGGCTGTCTCCGACAAGCTGGAACAGCTGGGTGTGCCCACTGAGGTGTTCACCTCCATCACCATGCCGCAGGTGGCACAGCCCTTTACCCGCAAGGATGCCCTGCGCGCCATGGATGAGGGCAAGATTGCCGTGTTCGGCGGCGGCACCGGCAACCCGTTCTTCTCCACGGATACGGCAACCGCTCTGCGCGCTGTGGAAGTGAGCGCCGATGTGATGTTCAAGGCTACTATGGTGGATGGCGTTTACGATAAGGATCCCCACAAGTACGCCGACGCAAAGAAGTATGACACCCTCACCTTTACCAAGGTGCTGGAAGACCAGCTGGCTGTTATGGATGGCACTGCTGCCACTCTGTGCCGCGACAACAAGCTGCCCATCCTCGTGTTCGATCTGGCCGACCCGGACAACATTGCCCGTGCCGTGCAGGGCGAGAATGTGGGCACACTGGTTTACGAGGGCTGAAACGCCTGCAGCCGACATACATTATAGGGCAGACGCATTGCAGCGCAGCCCCAAGATAAAAAGGAACAGGAGACTACCGCAATGAGCAGCAACACCAAGGTTTACGAAGACAAGATGAAGAGCTCGGTCGAACATCTGGGCCGCGAACTGGGCGCTGTGCGCGCAGGCCGCGCAAATCCCGCTGTGCTGGATAAGGTCAGCGTGGATTATTATGGTGCCCCCACTCCCATCCAGCAGGTGGCATCCGTGGCTGTGGCCGAAGCACGCACCCTGACCATTACCCCGTGGGACCGTACTCTGCTGCGCCCCATCAGCAAGGCCATCATGGCCAGCGATGTGGGCATCACTCCCATTGATGACGGCTCTACTATCCGCCTGAACTTCCCGGCTCCCACCGAGGAGCGCCGCAAGCAGCTGGCAAAGGAAGTTGCCAAGCTGGGCGAGGAGGCCAAGGTGGCCGTGCGCAATGTCCGCCGCGACGCTATGGACAAGGCCAAGGCCATGAAGAAGGCCGGTGAGCTGACCGAGGACAGCCAGAAGACCATGGAAGAGGATGTCCAGAAGCTGACCGACAAGTATATCAAGAACATCGATGCTGCGGTGGAAGAAAAGCAGAAGGAGATCATGTCTGTCTGATCTGCGCAGATGCAATAAACTGGAGGTGCCGTGCGCTGAAGAAGAGTGCGCGGCACTTTTGTTGAAGGCGGCGTTGCTGCCGGGAGGAAACAATGGCGCATCCTAAAGAATTTGCCGAGGGCCTTTCCATCGGCATCATCATGGACGGCAACGGCCGCTGGGCAAAGAACCGCGGCCTGCCCCGCACTGCCGGGCACAAAAGAGGCGCAGAGGTGTTCAGCGATATCGCAGATTACTGCGATGAGCTGGGCGTTTCGTCGGTGTACTTCTATGCGTTTTCCACCGAGAACTGGAAGCGTCCGCTGGAAGAGGTCAACGCCATCATGCGGCTGTTCGGCGAATATCTGCTGAAGGGCTTTGACTACAAGAACCGCAATATCCGCATCAAGTTCATGGGCGACCGCACGGTGCTGGATGAAAAGCTGCAGCAGCTGATGAACAAGCTGGAAGCAGATTCTTCGGTCAAGACCGGCATGACCCTGAACATTGCCATCAACTACGGCGGTCGCCCGGAGATCGTGCGGGCGGCGCAGCAGCTGGCGGCAAAGGCGGCGGCAGGGGAGATAAAGCCCGAAGAGATCACGGAACAGCTGCTCAGCGATGCCATGTATACCGCTGGCCAGAAGGACCCGGATTTTATCCTGCGTCCCAGCGGAGAGAAGCGGCTGTCCAACTTCATGCTCTGGCAGGCAGCTTACTCGGAACTGGTAGAAATGGACGTTCTGTGGCCGGATTTCACCCGCAGCGATCTGGACGCTGCCATTGAGGAGTTCAATCATCGTTCCCGCCGGTTTGGCGGACTGTAAAACCCAAGACCTCCTGCACACGGTGCAGGGACCGGACGGCCCGGCGGCTTTGCCGGAGCCAAACTTAATCCAGAGGGGCGCGGCATCCGACCGGTGAAAAGGAGATCCAATCTATGAAAACACGTGTTATTACTGCGATCGTGGGCATCATCGTACTGATCGGCGTGATGTTCACCTTCAACACTCTGATCTTTAATCTGGTCATCGCGGCCATTACGCTGATCGCCGTTCACGAGATCTACAGTGCCCTCGGCTTTGAAAAGAAGGACTGGCTGATGTATGCGGTTCTGGTGCCGTATACACTGCTGGTCATGACGAGCAACTATCAGGTCATGCGGCGGCTGGTGATGCCGATGTCCTTTCTGCTGGTCACCTTTTATGCCATCTATCTGGTGGTGCGCAATGGCACCATCAGCTATCAGAAGGCCAGCGGCCTGCTGATGTTCTCCGGTATCGTGATCTTCTGCTTCTATTCCTTTATCCGGCTCAAGGAGCTGCTGCCGGTGGAGCAGTACGGCTACGATGCGGTGTTCTTTATCTTGCTCATCCTCTGCTTTGCCTGGGGCGGCGATACCTGTGCCTACTTTGCAGGCCGTGCCTTTGGCAAGCACAAGCTCTGCCCGGTGGTCAGCCCCAAAAAGACCGTGGAAGGTGCCATTGGCGGTGTTCTGGGCACCATGGTGTTTGGTGTGATCATCACACTGGTGTACTCAGTGGCGGCAAACCGGATGGAAGCCTTCACCCGCTCCAACATTGGCGTTTCCATGTACGTGATCATTGCGCTGCTGGGCTGCGTGGCTGCGGTGTTGGGCATTTATGGTGATCTGTTTGCCAGCGTGGTCAAGCGCCAGTGCGGCATCAAGGATTACGGCACCATCTTCCCGGGGCACGGCGGCATTCTGGACCGCTTTGACAGTGTGATGTTCATTGCGCCCTTTGTGACCATGGTCATTACGGCGGTGTTCTACTATTAAAAGGGGGAACGTGTGATGTCGAAAAAAATCACTCTGCTGGGTTCTACCGGTTCCATCGGCACCCAGAGTCTGGATGTGATCCGTGCACAGGGCTATGAGGTGTTCGGTCTTTCTGCCCACAGCCATGTAGACAAGATCCTGCAGCAGATCGAAGAGTTTCATCCGCGCTATGTTTGCATGACCGACCCAGATGCGGCCCGCAGGCTGGATGCGGAGCTTTCCGGTCGTGCAGATGCGCCCCGGCTGCTGGTAGGGCCGGAGGGGCTCAAGCAGCTGGCCGCACTGGACGGCACCGATGTGGTGCTGAACAGCGTGGTGGGCATTGCGGGTCTGGGCGCCAGCCTGTGCGCCATTGAAAGCGGCCATGATCTGGCCCTTGCCAACAAGGAGAGCCTTGTCACCGGCGGTCATCTGGTCACACAGGCTGTGGCAAAGCATGGTGTAAAGCTGCTGCCGGTGGACAGCGAGCATTCTGCCATTTTCCAGTGCCTGCAGGATAAGGAGAGCGCCCCCAGCCTGACCAAGATCCTGCTCACGGCTTCCGGCGGCCCCTTCTTCGGGATGAAGACCGAGGAGCTGCGCGGTAAGACCAAGGCGGATGCCCTCAAGCACCCCAACTGGAACATGGGCGCAAAGATCACCATTGACTCTGCCACCCTGATGAACAAGGGTCTGGAGCTGATCGAGGCAGTGTGGCTGTTCGGCCTGCCGCCGGAGAAGATCCAAATCGTGGTGCAGCGCCAGAGCATCGTGCATTCGGCGGTGCAGTTCAGCGATAATTCGGTCATTGCTCAGCTGGGTGTGCCGGATATGCGCATTCCCATCCAGTATGCGCTCACCTACCCAAAGCGCGTACCCGGCGTTGTGCCGGAGCTGGACTTTGCCGCACTCAAGGTGCTCACCTTCGATGTGGCAGACGACGAGACCTTCCGCTGCCTTGCCGCCTGCAAAAAGGCCATCAAAAAGGGCGGTCTCGGCCCATGTGCTGCCAACGGTGCCAATGAGGAAGCTGTCAAGCTCTTCCTTGAGGACAAAATTGGCTTCCTCGACATTGGCCGTCTGGTGGAAGCAGTCGTGGACAGCGACAGCTTTGGCGGCGGGTATACCCTCAGCGATGTGTACGAGTGCGACCGCATGGCACGAGAGTTCGTGCGCGCACATCTTTGATCTTTAGGAGACGCAATGTCAATTTTTATCACCCTGATCGCCGCATTGATCGTGTTCAGCGCTGTGATCGCCATTCATGAATTCGGGCACTTTACCGTGGCAAAGCTCTGCGGCATTCAGGTCAACGAGTTTTCCATCGGCATGGGGCCGGCTTTGTGGAAGAAAATTTACAAGGGCACCCAGTACAGCCTGCGTGCATTGCCGGTAGGCGGCTATGTAGCGCTGGAGGGCGAGGAAAGCCCCGAGAGCCAGCAGGCCGAAGCGGCCCGCGACGAACGGGAAGCAGAGGACGAAAACCCTGTCCCGCCGGAGCAGCGCACCGGCATCCCTTTGAACGAGGCACCGGTATGGCAGCGTGCGCTTGTGATGGTGGCAGGTGCCTTCATGAATTTCGTGCTGGGCTTTGTGGTGCTGGTCATTCTTGTGGCAGCACAGGAAGGAGCCATCACCAGCAAGACCATCTATTCCATTGAGAACGATGCCCTCTGCGGCCAGACCGGCCTGCAGGCGGGGGACGAGATCGTTGCCGTGAACGGCAGGCGCTGCTTTGTGGCCAACGACATCCTTTATGAGCTGGTGCGCACCGAAGCCTATCGCGCCCGGTTCACCGTGAAGCGGGACGGCCAAAAGGTGGAACTGCCGGACGTGCAGTTCGACACCTGGCAGGACGAGAACGGCCAGACCCATATGACCCTTGGCTTTACGGTGTACGGCATCAAAAAAACACCGCTCAATGTGTTAAAAGAAGCATGGAACAGCACCCTGTACTACGGACGCATCGCGTTTATCTCGCTGGCAGACCTTGTGCGCGGACGTGAGAGCATCAACAATCTGTCCGGCCCGGTGGGTATCGTGACAGCGATCGGTCAGGCGGCAAGCTACGGCTGGCAGGATCTGCTGGAGCTGCTGGCCCTCATCACCATCAATCTGGGCGTGTTCAATCTGCTGCCCTTCCCGGCACTGGATGGCGGCAAGGTGGTATTTTTGATCATTGAGGGCGTTACCGGCCATGCAGTGCCGGAAAAGCTGCAGGGCACACTGACCATTGCGGCCTTTGCACTGCTGTTTGGCCTGATGCTCTTTGCAACCTATAATGATATCATCCGGCTTGTGACCGGTGTAATGTAAGCAAAAACAGAAAGGGAAGCTTTATGCGGCAGTTAAAACGGGAAGTGAAAATCGGCAATGTGACCATCGGCGGCAAGAATCCTGTTGCGGTGCAGACGATGCTCAACGTGCCGGTGGAGGATATTGAGGGCAATGTGGCGCAGGCAAAGCGGTGCGAAGCTGCTGGCTGTCAGATCCTGCGCGTGACCTGCCCCAGCCCGGCGGATGCAAAGTGCATCGAAGCCGTCAAGAATGCGGTGAACATCCCCATTGTGGCAGACATCCATTTTGACTATAAGGCGGCTCTGGCCTGCGCAGATGTAGGCGTGGATAAGATCCGCATCAACCCCGGCAACATCGGCGACGATGACCGGGTGAAGGCTGTGGTGGATGCCTGTCAGCGCAAGGACATTCCCATCCGCATCGGCGTGAATGGCGGCAGTCTGGAAAAGCACATCCTTGCAAAATACGGTGCCCCCACGCCGGAGGCCATGGTGGAGAGTGCACTGTACCATGTGCGCCTGCTGGAAAAATTCGATTTCAACAACATCGTCATTTCCATCAAGAACTCCAATGTGCCCCGCATGATGGAGGCCTACCGCCAGCTCAGCGCTGTCACGGATTACCCGCTCCATGTGGGTGTTACCGAGGCGGGTACCTACCAGATGGGTCTGCTGAAAAGCGGCATGGGCATCGGCGGAATGCTGCTGGAAGGCATTGGCGATACCATCCGCGTCTCGCTGGCCGCAGAGCCGGAAAAGGAAGTGGAAGCGGGCTACAACATCCTGCGCGCCGTGGGCTTCCCGGTAGCAGGCCCGGAGGTCATCACCTGCCCCACCTGCGGCCGTACCCAGTATCCCTGCACCGAGATCGCCAATGAGGTGGAAAAGCGGCTGCAGGGCTGCAAAAAATCCATCAAGGTGGCCGTGATGGGCTGCGTGGTCAACGGCCCCGGTGAAGCCCGCGAAGCAGACATCGGCATTGCCGGCGGCAAGGGCGAGGCGGTGCTGTTCATCCACGGCAAGCCCATCAAAAAGCTGACCGGAGACAACATCCTGGATCAGTTCATGGATGAGATCTATAAACTGTAATTTGGCTTTTTTCACAGCTGCCACACCTGCAAAAAAAACGGGTGCGGCAGTTTGTGCTGTATAAAAAGGAGTACCATTTGTGACACCACTCGTATCCAACCTGTGGCCGCAGTTCATGGTGGACCCGGCATTTGCGGCCTGCTTCGGGCAGGTCATTGTGGAGCATGCGCAGATGCTGCGGCAGGAACGGCAGGTCATCTTTACCCTGCGCAGCGGTGCGCCGCTGGACAAAAATCTCTGTGCCCGGCTGCTGGCATCCCTGCAGCCGGATTATGAGGGCTTTGAGCTGCGCATCCAGAACCTGTTTGGCTATGCCATGCTGGACGAAGCGGCCCTGCGCGATCTGATGGAAGAGATGAAGCGGGACGGCGTGCCCATCAACGGCTTTCTGGACCGGTGCAAGATCAACATCATCGGACAGAAGATCACCATCGGCGTATGCCATGGCACCAAGTTTTTGCAGGAGATGCACTTTGAAAAGCTGCTGGCAGAGCGCGTTGCGGCCCACACCGGGGTAACGCCGCAGGTAACGCTGCAAAGCGCTGTAAGCGAAGCCGAGCAGCACCAGATGGAAGAAAAGCTGGAGCGCAAGATCGCGCCACCGGTGGTCAAGTTTGAGAAAAAGAACACAGCACCGTCCATCAAGGTGGATGGTCTGGACCTGACCGATAAGCCCGTCACCATTTTCCACGGCAAGATGTTCACCCCCAAGAACCTCACCCCGCTGAAAGACCTTGGCGGCGAGGGCGGCAAGTGCACGATCTGGGGCGATGTGTTCTTCTCGGAGGTCAAGGGCAACTTCCGCAAAATTTATACCGTATCCATCACCGATTATCAGGGCTCCATCAACCTGAAGATCCGCGCGCAGGAAGGTGAGGACTGCTCCAAGTGGGAGAGCCTTGGCAAAGGCACCACCCTCATTGTGCGCGGCGACTGCTCCTACGACAAGTACGAACACGATTATATCGTCTACCCCTACGATGTGCTCATCGTGGAGCGTAAAAAGCGGGAGGATACCGCACCGGTCAAGCGTGTGGAGCTGCATCTGCACACCAAGCTTTCCAGCATGGACGGCTTCTGTGATCCCGGCGGCATCGTCAAGCTGGCCCACCGCATGGGACATCCGGCCGTTGCCATCACTGACCACGGTGTGTGTCAGGGCTACCCGGAAGCCATGCTGGCAGCGGACGATATCCATAAATCAGACCCGGACTTCAAGCTGATCTACGGCTGCGAAGCCTACTTTGTGGACGACATGATCCCCTGTGTATACGGTGTGAAGGATCAGCCGCTGGACGGGGAGTTCTGCGTGTTTGATACCGAGACCACCGGCCTTGACCCCGGCGTGGAGTATATGACCGAGATCGGTGCCGTTATCGTGAAAAACGGCGAGGTGGTGGAGGAATTTGATACCTTTGTCAAGCCCGGCAAGCCCATCACCCCCAAGATCACCGAGCTGACCGGCATCACCAACGAAATGGTGGCAGATGCTCCCGGCGAAAAGGAAGCACTGGAAGCCTTCCTCAAATTTGCGGGAGACCGCATCCTTGTGGGCCACAACGTCCACGCCTTTGATATGCGTTTCCTGCGCGCCGCCGCCAAGCGCAGCGGCATCAAGCTGGAGCCGACCTATATCGACACCCTGACCATGGCGCAGGCCATGTACCCCGGCCTGCACAACTACAAGCAGGGCACCATCAACAAGCATCTGGAGCTGCCTGCCTACGAGGCCCACCGTGCCTGTGAGGATTCTGCCGCGCTGGGCCGCATCTTCGGGGTCATGCTGAATGACCTGAAAGAAAAGCAGGTAGCAAAGGTCAGTGAGATCAACACCGGCCTTGGCGGCAACCGCGAGGTGCTGAAAAAGAAGTATTACCACCTCATCATTCTGGTCAAGAACCAAATGGGCCTGAAAAATCTGTACAAGATCGTCAGCGAAGCCCATGTGAACTACTTTTTCAAAAAGCCCCGGGTGCCTCGGAGTCTTTTGAACAAATACCGGGACGGCCTGCTGCTCACTTCCGCCTGCGAAGCCGGCGAGCTGTACCGGGCCATCGTGGATGGCACCAGCTATGAAGAACTGAAAAAGATCGCGTCCTACTACGATATTCTTGAGATCCAGCCGCTGGGCAACAACGCCTACATGGTGCGGGACGGCAAGGTGGACAGCGAAGAGGACATCAAAAACTTCAACCGCACGGTCATCAAGCTGGGCGAGGACCTGCACAAGCCGGTCATTGCCACCGGTGACGTGCACTTTACCGAGCCGGAGGATGCGGCTTACCGCGCTGTGCTGCAGGCGGGCAACGGCTTTAAAGATGCCGACAACCAGCCGCCGCTGTTCTTCCGCACCACGCAGGATATGCTGGCGCAGTTCTACTATCTGCCCAAGGAAAAAGCCTACGAGGTAGTGGTGAAGAACCCCCGCAGGATCGCGGCGATGATCGACAACAATGTTCGTGCCATCCCGCGCGGCACCTACCCGCCCAGCATCGAGGGTGCAGAGCAGCAATTGCGCGATGCTACGTGGGAACACGCCAAGCGCGATTACGGTGACCCGCTGCCCGAAATTGTGGAAAAGCGGCTGCAGAAGGAGCTGGACTCCATCTGCGGCCATGGCTACGCCGTGCTGTACGTCATTGCGGTCAAACTGGTGGCCTATTCCAACGCGGGCGGCTATCAGGTGGGCAGCCGTGGTTCGGTCGGCTCATCGGCCGTGGCCCACTTCTCCGGCATCTCGGAGGTGAACAGCCTGCCGCCCCACTATCGCTGCCCCAAGTGCAAGCACAGCGAGTTCATCACCGACGGCAGCGTGGACGACGGCTTTGACCTGCCGGATAAAAACTGCCCCAACTGCGGCACCCGGATGCTGGTGGACGGCCACGACATCCCCTTTGAGACCTTCCTGGGCTTCTACGGAGACAAGGAGCCTGATATCGACCTGAACTTCTCGGGCGAGTATCAGTCCAACGTCCACCGCTACACCGAGGAGCTGTTCGGCAAGGCCAATGTGTTCAAGGCGGGCACGGTGTCCGGCATTCAGGACAAGACCGCCTACGGCTACGTCAAAAAGTATCTGGAAGCCCGCGGCCAGACCGTCAACCACGCTGAGGAGAACCGCCTGACCCTGGGCTGCACCGGTGTCAAGCGCACCACCGGCCAGCACCCCGGCGGCATGGTGGTTGTGCCCGATACCTACGAGATCTACGATTTCTGCCCCATCCAGCACCCGGCGGATGATGTGGCGGGCGGCCTGCTCACAACGCATTTCGAGTTCAAGTACCTCCACGACACCCTGCTCAAGCTGGACGAGCTGGGCCACGATATGCCCACCTTCTACAAGTATTTTGAGGAGTACACCGGCATCCCCGTGGACAGCATCCCCATGAACGACCCCCGGGTGTACAGCCTGCTCACCAGCCCGGAGGAGCTGGGCGTGACCCCGGAGCAGATCGACAGCCAGACCGGCACCTTCGGCATCCCGGAAATGGGCACCAACTTCGTGCGCGGTATGCTGGTGGAGGCACGGCCCAAGAACTTCTCCGAGCTGATCCAGATCTCGGGCCTGTCCCACGGCACTGATGTGTGGACCGGCAACGCGGACGAGCTGATCCGCAGCGGCACCTGCACCATCGCGGAGGTCATCGGCTGCCGTGACAGCATCATGCTCTACCTGCTGCGCAAGGGGCTGGAGCCCAAGATGGCCTTTGATATCATGGAGGCGGTGCGTAAGGGCAAGGTGGCCAAGGGCGGCTTCAAGCCCGGCTGGGAGGAAGCCATGCGGGAGCACGAGGTGCCGGACTGGTACATCGAGTCCTGCCGCAAGATCAAGTATATGTTCCCCAAGGCCCACGCTGTGGCCTACCTGATGAGCGCCATCCGGCTGATGTGGTTCAAGCTCTACCGCCCGGCAGAGTTCTACGCCGTTTACTTCACCGTGCGCGGCGATGATATCGACTATGAGGCCGCTGTGGGCGGTGCGGCTGTGGCCCGCGCCCACATGGAGGCGGTGAAGCGCCGCCTGAAAGAGGAGAAGAACGCCAAGGACGAGGACGTGCTGGTCAGCCTGCAGCTGGTCAACGAGATGCTGTCCCGCGGGTATGCGTTCCTGCCCATCGAGCTGGGCAAGAGCCGGGGCAACAAGTATATCGTGGAGGATGGCAAGGTGCGCCTGCCTTTCTGTGCCCTGAAGGGCGTGGGCGGCACTGCCGCCGCCTCGCTGGAGCGTGCCACCATCAACGGGCAGGAGTATATCTCCGTGGAGGAGCTCCAGCAGGCCACCGGTGTGACCAGTGCCGTTCTGGAAAGCCTGCGCACCGCCGGCGTGCTGGCAGACCTGCCCGAAAGCAGCCAGGTGAGCTTCTTCTGATAAAAAACTTGACACCATATGTGACACCACATATAATAGAAGCAGGAGCATGAACGATGTCAAAATGGGATAAACTGATCGCACGCATCTGTGCACTTTCCAAAGATATGCGGTTCGATGAGCTGCGCAAGGTGCTGGAAAGCTACGGCTATGTGATGTATGCGCCCCGGAGCGGGAGCAGCC
>OKRX01002594.1_pt1 | contig 11907 bp, 5 predicted proteins | sample 1601241 | NCBI WGS metagenome assembly OKRX01 (sample SAMEA3541500, study PRJEB24748) | human gut metagenome | biome: human gut; feature: human-associated habitat; material: faeces | place: China | collected 2012
TGCTCTCCCCTGCTGCGGATAAAATCACACAGCAGGAGTACCATGCGCAGCGGCGCGGCCAGCTGAATCTGGATATTGCAAATATGGAACTTCTGGGCGATGGCATCACTCCCATGCACACTACCTTTGAAACAAACAAAGAAAAAATCCGCAATGCCATTTCTGACATTGCGGAACGTGCTACGTCTTTTGAGGAATTTCAGCGGTTATTAAAAGCGGAATACGGAATTTTGGTAAAAGACCATCGCGGACGATTCAGCTATCTTCCTGCTGACCGACAGAGATTCATTTCTGCCCGCGCCCTCGGTTCTAATTATGACCGTGATAGGCTTCTCCGCATTTTTGCAGAAAATGCACGGAGCGCAGAACGGAACAATCCTCATTGGGCAGCAGATGATCCTATGGCCATTCTGTTCATTAAGTCCGATCTGCGCCTTGTGATTGACTTGCAGACCTGTGTAAAAGCACAGCAGAGCCGCGCTTATGCGCAAAAAGTCAAGATTTCCAATTTGCAGCAGATGGCACGGACAGTCGCTTATGTGCAGGAGCATGGATACGATTCTTATGAAAAACTTTCTGATGCCACCGATACTATTCAATCTAAAATGGCAAAGGCTCGAAGTGATGCCAAATTCACCGAAGCTAAACTGAAAAAGGTCAACGAACAGATTCGCTATTTAGGTCAGTATCTTTCTACCAAATCAGTCTATGGTGATTTTTTGAAATCCAGCCATAAGAAGTCTTTCCGTCAGGCCCATGCAGAAGATATTGCCAAATATGAAGAAGCCCTTCGCATCCTAAAGCAGCACTCCCCAGATGGAAAGTTCCCGACTATGAAAGACCTCCGGGCCGAAAAGGAGCAGCTTACCGTTCAGAAAGATGCCCAGTATGGTACTTACCACTATTTCAGAGATTACTACAAGGAACTCCAGACTGTATGCGCCAATGTAGATAATATTCTAGGAACAGAACGAGAAGCACAGCGCGAACAGCAGCAATCCCGAAAGAACGAACACTCTCTATAAAACAAAAAGCCAGCCCTGGTCTTTCCTGCGAAAGACTAGGGCTGACCCTTTTCTACCATATTACTCTTACTTTGTTTCATCAATCCAACGAATAGGATACCCTTGTGCTTGAAGCTGCTCAACATAGGTGCTTCTGTATGTAGAATCCTCAATTTCCTCCATTACCCACTTTGGTATCAGAATCAAATCGTATACGCTGAGGATTCCATCAGATGGATAGCTTCTCTGGCTCAACTCGTGCATAAAAGATGGCCTCCTTTTTGGGGAAGCCATCTCAACGATATTACGGTATTTTAACTTTTTCGGCTTCTTTCCTGTTCCTGCTGCGGCGTATTGTCTTTTTGTCTCCGCTCAGCCTGCTTAATATGCAGCCGATCAAGCACCGACCACCTGCCGCCAATGCGCCGGGGCTTTTTCGGTGCATTGTTGACGCAGCCATCTATCATATTGTAGTTTTGCTCTGTGCCGGATTCTTTGGCGCGTTCCGCTGTACCGTTTTCAAAGAACTTCTGATGGTGCAGCAGTTCAGGCTTTGGGCCTTGTAAAAAAGCACTCATCTTTCTGGTAGCTTCTCCATCGAAACCTAAAGCTGTCTGCGTCACAAAGGCTCCACTCTCGTGAAGAATAATGCTCGGCGGTGGATTCTTCGTTTGTTCACTTCTCATCTGAACAAACCGCTGACCATCGACCTCTACTTCATCCGATACCATCCATGTGCCTTTTTGTCCTTCCACCTGATAGCCGCCCTCATCAAGAATCAGGTATGTGCCACTCTGGGGCTTTGGGAAAAAGCCGTTGAATCTCACCAGCCTATCCTTATCAACATAGAAAAAAGAGGTTTTGCCTGCCTCAGTCAATCCGATTACATCACTGACCCCAAATTTTCTAATTTTGAATTTGTCCGGGTTAATGCTTTCCATCTTTTTACGAATCGCTTCCGCGCCCATTCCTCGCGTAGCCGTACCAGAATAGCCCGTACCATAATTGTCTGCGGTTATCATAAAGCCATGCTGAATCTGGTATTCGTAGCTGCGGCAGCGATACTCACGATTTTTCTCGGAATTGTCGATCTGGTAAATCACAAATATATCTGAACTCATTTTCCTGCATCATCCTCCGGCCTATGCCACTCCAACTCCAGCCCCTTGAACTGCTGCTCATTCAACTGCTGCATCATGGGGATAGTCTGCTGGACAAGCGCAGCCATCTCTGCATCCTCTTCCACAAGCTGCTGAACTTCCGTCAGCGTCTGAATCGTACCTTTGAGCGTTTTCTGCTCAAACATCGCCACCAGCATCAGTTCCAGTTCATCAAAACGCACATTCATCATAATTCCATTCCTTTCGATTTTGCTTTTTTCGGCTTATCCTGTTCCTGTGCAGGCTGCTCCTGTTTCTTGGCTTTCAGACTGCGCAGGGCATCCAGAACAGACTTTTTCGTACTGCTGCGTTCCTGCTCCTTGCTCTGCTGCCGTGCCGCCATCAGCTTTTCCATATCAGAAATAGCCTGTTGCACCAGCTTATCATCCCTGAAGTAGTTGATGGAATTGATGTTCTCACGCTGCACTTTATCGTTCACGACCAGCTCATACATTCCAACAAAGCCACCATCTTCCTCGATGCAGAATCCAATGCACTTGTCAGCATTCATCCGTTCGGACGGAATCTTGTCATAGACTTCCAAGGCTTCTTCCATTGTCAGATGGTCGTGGAACTCTCCCGCAAACGTAAACTCCAAACACTCCGCAACATAAAAGCTGAGCGTTTCCTCCGGCGCAGGTCTTTCTGCGGCGAGCTTTTCTTTCAAAACTTCTGCCTGCTGTTCAGCCACCGTATCGGCCTGTTCCCGCAGTTCTGCCGCGTCCATGATCCTGCCCTGTGCTGCATCACAGCCAAACTCTGCCAACAGCTCTGTCATAGCCTCCTGCACAGGCTTATCTCCATCCGTTTCAAGGATGCCGCCATCTCGCTCCGTGAAGTCCTTATTATATAAGGTATAGTCGAAGCCATCGTCACAGGTCTGGATGTGAAAATAGGCATCCGGCAGTTTGTAGGCCAGTTCCACTTCCTGCACGGCTAACGCCCCCTGTAACGGCTGGACAACGTGATTCTGGATATACGGGTTATTCCAGCCCGGAACCGTTTTATAGTCCTCTACGATGGTGTCAAGGCCGTTCCTGCACTGCAAAATATCCAGTGAACCCGGCAGCGGATCAGGATTTTTCTCCACACCCAAGGCTTTCATATAATGGTTCGGAAGTGCCTGATATTGCGACATTGCATCGTTGAGATTGCCAAACCGCCTAATTTCAAGCGGAACAGCCTGCCGGTTCTCGACCACATAGAATCGCTTTACAAATGGCTGTTCCAACTCTTTCTGCTTTTCCAGTTTCTCTCGGTACATCGTCACAAAGCCATCCAGTACAGCCGAATGGCTGGTAACTACCCAATCTGCTCGAAATTTAATGATTCTCGCATTATTCTCCGGGGTGCCGACTTGCTCCGCCCATTCCTTATTACTGTGAGAAAAGCGGTCATCATAGTTTTTGTAGCGCAAGGTATTCGCAAGAATGTACCCCACACGCTCCATACCATACTGCTTCACCACCTGATTGACTGCACCATCGCCAAGGTGCATCCCGTCATAATTGTCCGCAATCGCTTCATGGATTGCCTGCTTACACTCGCCGTTCAGCCGATAGGAGGTACGGTATAAATCCACCTCGTCATTTTCTTTGGCATAGCTGAACGGCTCATAGTAGACAGGCACATCCGAATAGTCCTGCGCGCTGTTGTCCGGCACCGGCGCAGCCTTTTCAATGATCTCCGATACCACATCATCCTTATTCGGCATGTTCCATTTTTCAGAAAGATACTCTTTTACCGCATCCAAAAATTCATCATCGAAGCCGTTCCACAAATCCTCTGCCACCAGCTTGCCCTGCTCATCGACTGCAACACAAGCCGCCATATCGCCGTGTTCCTCATGCTCCAGCAGGAAGAACTTTTCCCCACCGATCTCCGTTTCATCAACGGCATACCATGTACCGAGATGCCCCTCGACTGCGATGTGGTCGGAATCGCCGTGGATCAGACCATTTCTTTTCTGCTGCTGTTCCTCCATGAACTCTCGCACGGTCAACTCTGCGCCTGTGAAGTTCAGCCCATCCTCGCCAAGTTCCAGCCGCCCGTCTGTGCCAAGGTCAAGTTCTTCGGCCATCAGGACAGATGCTGCATGGTTCACCACCACCGTTTTCTCCACTGTAATGGGCTGGCCGGGGTCGTAGTCCGAGCCGCGCAGATCATAGCGATATAAGCCCTCCGGCACATCTTCATCCCGCAGTCGGCCATTGCTGAAAAGACCCGGCTTATCAAAGATTTCGATTTCCTGCAGTTCTTCGTTCAAAAGGTTTTCTTTCTGCAAATCCAGATTCCTTTCCTTGAAAAAATCCGGCAGTTCTGCAAATCCAATGCTGTCCACATAGTAGGCTTTGACTGTACTGCCATCATTGAGTACCACCACGTCGCTGACCGACAGCGAATGACCCGTAAAATCTGCCGGACGCTGGATATTGAACCGTTCATAAATGCCATCCAGCGTGTCCTTTTCCGTAAGCGATGCGGTATAGATCAGGTCATAATCTGCACGGGAAACCGTTATGCCTTTCTTCTGCACATAGTCCAGCCCCATGAAACGATAATTATGTTCCGGGTCACGTTCTGTGATCTGATAAATACCGAACTGCTTTTCGCCGTTATTGAGCAGCATATTTTCCTGTTCTGTCATGTTCCGCACCTGTTCCAAGTCAGCTATCGCAATCTGGAAGGTATCACTTCCGCGCTCGATTTCCTCTCGCGCCGTGACAAGAATCGGCCACGGGCTGATGCGGACGAGATAAATCTGCTTTCCCTCGTCATACAGTCGTAAAGCCTGTTCACGGTTTATCACTGTCAGCTGAAAATCCGGGCGTGCATACTCGTTCTCTGCATAATCTTCCCGCTGTTCCAATAGAATCGCATCCCATGCGTCTGCCTTAATGCCGAAAATACCATCGTGCTGCTCGATTTCCTCCTGGCTTGCATAATCGCCTGCTGTTCCATCACGGAATAACGGATAAATCCTCTCACCCAGCCGATGCCACTCCCGTGCGCCTTCTTTCGTCAGCGGCAGTACATCATCTTTCCGGTAGCCATAGTCGTGCATTTCGGAAAGTCCAATCATCCCATCCGGGAGATTTTCAATTTTCTCCTGCGCATCGTACATCAGGCGGTTGACTTCTTCTTTGTCATCCTCGGCCAGTGCAGCCGCAAGACCGTTCACCAGTTCTTCCGTTGCAGCCCGGTCATCCAGCTTAAAGGCAAAATTCACGATGAGGTTTCGCTGCTCATCATCGAAAATCGTTTTCTCTTGCTCCCTGTCTGCAATCAGCTTTTCCGCATACTGCATCGCGGTCATGCGCTCTGCGCTCCTTTCTGCCACTGCCGCTTCCAGCTTTTCCAGAAAGTCGGCTGCGGTCAATCGAATCGTATCCATCGAATCTTTCAGTTCCTTCATCTCCTTGCCGCTGGCCCAGCTTGCCACATAAGGAAATGAATAATCGGACGTATCAATACCAAGTGCCGAACAGACCGTAAATGCAATGCTTTCGGCCTCGGTTTCTTTCGTAAGCCGGTCTTTTTCTTCGCCGTTCTGCTTCATGAAATCGCTGTTATGCAGCATCGCATGAGCAACCTCGTGGATCATCGTCTTTATGGTCTGGCTCTCGCCCATGCCGACCTGAATGCAGATTTCTTTGTCTGCATCACTGTAATATCCTTTGGCTTCCCCTTTGATTTCATCGAACCGCATCGGCACAGGGGATACCTGCTCGATTGCCGCCGTAAGCAGCGCATAGTCTTTGACGCTGGCCGTCAGTTCGTTCACTTCCAGCGACGGAATCGGTTCCCCATCCGTCTGCGATATATCAAAAACTGTCGTCAATCGGAACCTCGGAACCACATACTCCACACGTTCCATTTCCGGTTCACCGTTTTCGTTCAGCACAGCCAGGCCCGTATCCTTGTCGATTTTCTCGCGTTCTTCCACTTCCTTGATGGGAGCCGGAGCAATGATCTGGATGCCCTTTTCGCCTTTTTTGACGTAACGGTTGAACTTATTCTTCCATGCGTTAAACCCTGCCACCAGTGTGGCATCAGGCCGCTGCATTGCGATCAGCAGCGTATTGTTGAAACTGTAATTGTGAAATTTTGCCATTGTGCGCAGATACGTCGTGTACATTTCCGATGTGAAAATGTCCTTTACACCCTGCTCCAACCGTTCCGTGATTTCTTTCATCTGCTGTTTGCGGTCAACTGCCATGCAAACCCTCCTTTTTCTTGACCCATCGTGTTTTCATCTGGCGCGGATATTGGTCGGCCTGTTTTGGTGCTTTTGCGCCGTTCCATTCCAAGCCTCCGGCTCTGCCCTCACAGATATACCCGGCAGCTTTCAGGGATGCTCCATTTTCCGTATCCAGAATATAGGTGATCACTTTGTTGTAACCCATGGCCCGTGCTGCACGGTATGCCGCCGCATACAAAATACTGCAAGCGTTCGGCGTTCCATTCGTACATAGACGGTTGACTTCCAGCGTGTAGCCATCGTCCAGCCGCCGTGCCACAGGTCTGCCGCAGATAGCAACCCCCACCAATGCGCCATTGTCCGATACGCCAATGGAGAACTTATGTCCTCGCGTCGGTTTATGGTGGCGGTGATGCTGCTGCACAAATGCGTTTGCCGTTTTCAAATTGATCGGTGTTAATGTCAGCAAATGCCCTCCTTCAAAAAAATGCCCCGCCAGACAAAACTGACGGGGCTGCTCTCATTTACAGTTCCATATCGTGACTTTTCCGCTTCTGGGATTTCTGCGGTTCTGCGCTGCGCTCTGCCTGTTTTGCATGAAGCTGCGCCAGCACAGAGGGTTTCCGCACATTGTCCGCAGTGCGCTCTGCAACGCGGCCTGCATAGTTCACAGGCTGGCGCGGCCTGTCTGCAACTTCGGTTTCGGCTGCATCCTCGTCCACTCCCAGCGCATCCTCACTGCCCTTTTCATCCATGTTGAGCAGAGAGTTCAGCTCCGCAAGGCGCGCAGATTTTTCAGCCAGTTCCGCTTCCTGCGCAAAGGGACGTTTGGCTTCTTCCTTTGCCTGCGCCAACTGCTGTTCCAAGGTTTCCAGTCTGCGTTCCACCTGCGGCAGCGTTCTTTCAATGCCTGCCAGCGCATTGGTAACGCGCAGAATGTTACCCTGCGGGTCTTTGCCGACTTCCATCGAGTAGTTCCATGCACCCTTGATGGATAGGCGGAACACCTTATCGAAGTTGTCAAACCGGGAATGCAGTTCAAACGCACCGTAGCTGCCGATTCTGCCCTCGGTGCCTGCTGCTTTCAAAGCCTTGCAAGCCTCGATAATGGCTGCACCTGCTTCCTTGCGTTCGCTGTACACCTTACCGCTGATTTCCATAGAGAAGTGGTCTTTGTCCTGCGCCAGAAGCGGTTTTGCCGCTTCCATATCGGTTTTCAGTGCTTCAATCTGACCCTGTGCCACAGTGATTTCTCGCGGATAGCGGCGTGCAATATCCGATTCCAAGCTATAAATCTGACTGGTGTGATTGGCTTTCAGCAGTTTGAGCTTGCTGACCTGAATATCCAAATCCATCTTTTCCTTGATGTAGGGATTGCCGGTTGCCAGTGCCTTGATTTCGGCATAGGAGAGGGCCGTATCATCTACATCATCGCAGGCACGGACAGGCGATTTGGAAGTCATGATTTGGCTTATGAACTTCTGCTTATTTTCCAGAATCTGCCACATGTACGAATCAAACGTATTTTCAGTGACGTAACGATAAATTTTTACCTGCTTATTCCGGTTTCCCTGCCGGAGAATACGCCCCTCCTGCTGTTCCAGGTCAGAGGGCTTCCATGGGCAGTCCAGATGATGCAGGGCAATCAGCCGATCCTGAATATTGGTTCCCGCGCCAAGTTTCGGCGTAGACCCCATCAGGATACGCACCTGTCCGGCGCGCACCTTTGCAAAAAGCTCTGCCTTTTTGGTTTCCGTGTTATACTCGTGAATGAATGCCACTTCTTCACGGGGAACACCTCTCGCCACCAGCTTTTCCCGCACATCATCATAAACATTGAATGTGCCATCGTTTTTTGGTGTCGATAAGTCACAGAAGATCAATTGCGTTCCCTTATCTGCCGAAGATTCTTCCCAGACCTCGAACGCATTGTCCACGCAGCGATTGACCTTGCTTTCCGGCTCATCCGGCAGCATCTCGTTCATAAGACGCTGGTCGAGTGCCAGTTTTCTTCCGTCGTTGGTAATCTTCAGCATGTTATCGGACTTGGGATTCACACTGCCGTTGCGTACAGCCTCGGCACGGTCTGCAAAGGAACTCACCATTTCTTCCTGTATCTCGCTAGGTTTCAGCACTTCGTTGATGTACTCCGCTTGCGGCACAGGCAGGTTCAGCATATCCGCTGTCTGCACATCTGCGGATTCTTTGAACAGCGAAATCAGTTCCGGCAGATTGAAGAACCGGGCAAAACGTGTTTTCGCACGGTAGCCGGTGCCCTCCGGGGAAAGCTCGATTGCCGTGACGGTTTCGCCAAAGGATGCCGCCCAATCATCAAAGTGGCTCAGTCCCATCTTCTGCAGGGTGTCATACTGGAGATACCTCATAATGGTGTACAGTTCCACCATCGAGTTGCTGACCGGGGTTCCAGTTGCAAAGGTCACGCCCTTGCCGCCTGTCAGTTCATCCAGATACTGACACTTTGCAAACATATCGCTGGATTTCTGTGCATCGGTCTGTGCAATACCTGCGATATTCCGCATTTTTGTGTAGAGGAACATATTTTTATAGAAATGTGACTCGTCCACAAACAGACGGTCAACACCCAGTTCCTCAAATGTAACCACATCATCCTTTCTCGTCTGGTCGTTCAGCTTTTGCAGCTTTGCTTCCAGCGTTTTCTTTGTTTTTTCCATCTGCTTGACCGTAAAACTGCGGCTGTCCTCACTCCGGGCATCTGCCAAGGCCAGCGTAATGTCATCGATCTGACGCTCTACAATAGCTTTCTGTCGTTCCGGGGAGAGCGGCACACGCTCAAACTGCGAATGACCGATCACGATGGCATCGTAATCGCCGGTTGCAATCCGGGAGCAGAACTGCTTACGGTTGCTGGGTTCAAAATCCTTTTTTGTTGCCACCAGCACATTGGCATTGGGATAAAGCCGCAGGAAATCTGCGCCCCACTGCTCGGTGAGGTGATTCGGCACCACATAGAGGTTTTTCTGCGACAGGCCCAGCCTGCGGCTTTCCATGCCGGCGGCAATCATCTGGAAGGTCTTGCCTGCACCCACGCAATGCGCCAACAGCGTATTGTTACCGTACAGAATGTGCGCAACGGCATTTTTCTGATGCGGCATCAGAGAGATTTCCGGGGTCATGCCCTCGAAACGAATATGACTGCCATCGTACTCACGGGGACGAATCGCATTGAAAATCCGGTTATAGGTCGCACACAAATCCTCGCGGCGGTCTAAATCCTTGAAAATCCACTGCTTAAACGCTTCCCGAATGGATTCCTGTGCCTGCTGTGCAAGCATGGTTTCCTGTTTATTCAGCACACGGTGGTCGCCATCCGCATCGTGAAATGTATCGTAGATTTTGGTATCCCGGAGGTTCAGCGCATCTTCCAGCAGCTTATAGGCATTGACGCGCAGGGTTCCGTAAGTGTTGGTGACAAGCGGATTGCCGCGATCCAGCGACTTGCTTGAAATGTTCCATGCACCAGAAATTTCGGAATAGGTTGCCTTAATGTCAATCCCGGCATAGTAGTTCGGTGTTTTGAACACTTCTTTCATAAACTGCGTGATATACTCCGGCTTCACCCAGTTCGCTCCCAGCCGCACTTCGATTTCCGAAGCGTCCAGGTCTTTGGGCTGTACCCTTTTCAGGTAATCCACATTGATCTGATACTCTGCATGGTTCGCTGCAAAGGTTTCTGCTGTGGCCAGTTTTTCACGAACGTTGCCGGACAGGTATTCATCCGAGGTTTCCCACTGCTGTGTTACAGGATTTCGGAAAATTACACCTGCCAGTTCATCCGTGATCTCCTGTTCCGGTTTACCGCAAAGCTGCACCATAAACGGCACATCCACCTTTGCTTTTTCTCCAATGGAAAGTGCCAGAGCTTCGCTTGGCGTGTCCACTGAGGTAACAGGCTCCGGCTTACGGATAGTACGTTTGGTAAAAATATCGGCAAGCCGTTTGAGGTTCTTCTCCTCATCCAGAATTTCCAGCGATGCCAGCAGACAATAGCTGCTGTCCTGTCGGAACGCCCGCTTGTTGGCCGTGCTGTTGATAAGGCCATACTGTGCCTTAAATGCGGTGTATTGCTGTTTCAGTTCATTCTGCAAAAGCTGCACTTCCGCATCCGAACCATCATGCAGCTGACAATCCAACAGTTTCCGGGTGGTTTCCCGTAGAGCGATCATGCCCAGCACTCGCTCTGCAGTTACGGCAGGCAGTTCCACCTTGTTCATAAAGGAATTTTCGCGGTAGTAAATCTGCCCATCCACGTTCGTAAAGCTGAAATTCTTCACGCTGGGGTCTGCCGGAATCGGTTCCTCCTGCACATCCAGTTCATCATCGGAAATTTCCGGCTCCGTGATGGTGGCATGGATATTTCCAACTGCTTCTTTCAACTGCTGGGCAAGGTCTGCGTCCTCGATGGGCTTGACCGTCGTTTCCTGCTTGCCATACTGAGTGCTTTCCGTGGTGATCTCCCCCAGCACCATCTCAGGATGCTGCGCAAAATACTGGTTGATGGAATATCCTTCCGGCGTTTCACCGAGATCCACCCAGTCAGCCCGTTCCACCGCTGCACGGTCACGCTTCTGCAGGAACAGAATGTCAGCCACCACGCCGGTGTTGGCATTGCGCTGGAACGCATTGTTTGGTAAACGAATCGCACCTACCAGATCGGCACGGTTGGCAAGGTACTCACGGACAGAGGAATCCTTCTTATCCATCGTACCGCTGGACGTTACCACCGCTACCACGCCGCCCGGACGCACAAGGTCAAGGCTCTTGGCGATAAAATAATCGTGGATGAGGAAATTGTGGCGGTCATACCGCTTATCCGGTACTTTGTAATTGCCGAAAGGTACGTTGCCCACAACACAGTCGAAGAAGCTATCCGGGAACTGCATGGTTTCAAAACCCTGCACCGCAATCTTGTTTTTCTGGTACAACTGCTGTGCAATGCGGCCCGAAATGCTGTCCAGCTCCACACCGTACATCCGAATCTTCTCCATGCTGTCCGGCACCAGACCCATGAAATTGCCGACACCACAGGACGGTTCCAGCACGTTGCCTTTGGACAATCCCATATTGCCCAGGGCTTCATACATCGCCTTGATGACCGTAGGAGAAGTGTAAAACGCATTCAGGGTACTGGCACGGGCTTCCTTATACTCATCTACCGTGAGCAGGGACTGCAGTTCGGCATACTCTTTCGACCATTCCGCGTTGTTTTCATCGAACGCCTGCGGAATGCCGCCCCAGCCCACATACCGGGAAAGTATCTCCTGCTCTTCTGCGGTAGCCTGCCGCTGCTCCGCATCCAGTGTCTGCAGCACCCGAATGGCTTCCACATTGGCTTTATACTTTGTTTTCGGCCCTCCTGCGCCGAGATCATCGTCCGTAATGCGGAAGTTAATGGGTTTCTGTTTGGGCTGTGCAGACTGTTCTGTTTCTGCTCCACTGTCCAGCGGAAGATTGTGCTGCCGCCGTGCATGGTTGACCTCTGCCGGGGTCATAGGCTGCTGGG
>OKRX01002598.1_pt1 | contig 11896 bp, 10 predicted proteins | sample 1601241 | NCBI WGS metagenome assembly OKRX01 (sample SAMEA3541500, study PRJEB24748) | human gut metagenome | biome: human gut; feature: human-associated habitat; material: faeces | place: China | collected 2012
CGTGGCTCGTGAGGGAATTTCCTCGCGCAGCGGGGAAACGAAAAGGCTTCCTGTTAAGTCGCGTCAGCGAAACCTGCATTACAACGAAAGTAATCAGACTGAATTCCTCTGGCGCTAACCATACTTTTTTGTATTTTTTTCTCTCACACTTTATCGACAAGCTGAACCATGCGCTAGGCGCGTGGTTCGGAAAAAATTCAGTAGATGAACAGAAAAGGTGCAGGGAAAGGCGGCATTCGTGAACACATTTTGAACTTTTGTGCGGTATCTGCCGGAGTACTTGACTTTTTTCAGCCTATGCCGTACAATATAGTCTGCAAATTACATATTTCCTTATTGAGAGCGGCTGAGGGAAAGGCCCTTTGAAGCCCGGCAACCTGCACATTGAAGCAGTGTGCAAGGTGCTAAATCCTGCGGTGTTAACCGAAAGATAAGGTGTTAAGAGCGCCCGTGGTTTCACTGCGAGCGCTTTTTTGTGCTTCTGTACCTCTCATATGGAAAAGAATCATAAAAGGAGAAACGAACAAATGGCAAGACATCTCTTTACCTCTGAGTCCGTTACCGAGGGACATCCCGATAAGATCTGCGATCAGATTTCAGATGCTGTCCTCGATGCCATCCTGGAAAAGGACCCACAGGGCCGTGTTGCATGCGAGACCACCTGCACGACAGGCCAGGTGCTCGTCATGGGCGAGATCAGTACGAGCTGCTATGTAGAGATCCCGCAGATCGTGCGCCAGGTCATCTGCGACATTGGCTACGACAGCGCCGATAAGGGCTTCGACGGCAACACTTGCGCCGTGCTGACCGCGATTGACGGGCAGTCTCCGGATATCGCACTGGGCGTGGACCATTCTCTGGAGCTGAAATCCGGCGAGAAGGACGCCTATAATCTCAATGGAGCCGGCGACCAGGGCATGATGTTCGGCTACGCCTGCAGTGAAACGCCGGAATTGATGCCCATGCCAATTTCCCTTGCGCATAAGCTCACCCGCCAGCTGACCAAGGTCCGCAAGGACGGTACGCTGCCCTATCTGTTGCCCGATGGCAAATCGCAGGTCACGGTGGAATATGACGAAAACGACCGCCCCGTGCGCATCGATACGGTCGTTATTTCCTCCCAGCACCGTGCGGACGTCTCCCTGGATGAAATCCGCCGCGGAATTGTGGAGCATGTGGTGCGTCCCGTGATCCCGGAGGACCTGATAGACGACGATACGATCATTTATGTCAACCCGACCGGGCGCTTTGTCACGGGCGGCCCTGTGGGTGACAGCGGCTTGACAGGGCGCAAAATCATCGTCGATACATACGGCGGCTATGCGCGCCACGGCGGTGGCGCATTCTCCGGCAAGGATCCGACCAAGGTGGACCGTTCCGCAGCCTATGCGGCGCGTTATGTGGCGAAAAACATCGTGGCGGCGGGCCTTGCAAAGAAATGCGAAATTCAGCTGGCCTATGCGATCGGTGTTGCCCGCCCGGTTTCCGTCATGGTGGATACCTTTGGCACGGGTGTGATCTCCGACGATTCTCTGAGTGAAATTGTCAAGGAGAATTTTGACCTGCGTCCCGCTGCGATTATCGACATGCTTGATCTGCGCCGTCCGATTTACCGCCAGCTCGCGGCCTACGGCCATCTCGGCCGCACGGATCTCGACCTGACATGGGAGAAGACAGACCGCACAGAAGTGCTCAAAAAGGCGGCCGGAATCGACAATATCGCGTAAGGCACGCCTTCGTAAAAACTTTTTCCGGCTTTTTTAACAGGGAAGCTTTGCTTCGACGCTTTTTGCACGAAAATTGAAGTAATATGGCGCTGAGGGAGTTTTTTCTCCCTTGGCGCTTTATTTTTGATGAAATGAGGACATCGCTGATGAACGGTATCATCACAAAAGCATTTGCGAAAACGGCGGTTCAGTGGCATGGAATATGGGTTCGCCTGTATACGTCCCAGATAGAAACGCTTCTGGATGCAGGGGAGTCCTATGCTTCGTCAAAGCTGTCCGGGCTCAGCGGCCGGTGCGCCGCCCATGGAATGAAGGCGGTGCTGATTGCGAAGCGGGACGGGTTTTATAAGCGGGGAAGGATTGTAAATCTTCCGGCTCGGAAAGGCACGGATTACATACAGGCTGATGCGCTTGAGCGATGACGGCTCACACCGGGCATGGGCACAGGCCGCTTAAGCCCGTATACACCGGGCTTAGCCGGTCGCAGATATATTCCACGAAATCCGGCTGTGGCAGGGGATAAGCGCCCGGCAGTATCTTAAGATCGCGCGGCAGAGCGAAGGCGGCCGCCGTACAGCCCTCGTTGCTCTGAAACAGGAGCGTGCCTTTATGCAGCTCCACGCACCGGCGCACCGCGCACAGGCCTGCGCCGTCCGTATCCGTCCCCCGCTGCAGCACGTTCAGCGGCGATTCCCCGGCGCTGCGCACGGTGACCAGCGCATGGCTGAGAGTGCAGGAGAGGCGCACCAGAATCGTGTCCGCTCGAGAGTAGCGGGCGGCGTTGGCGATGAGATTCAAAAGGGCACATCGCACGGGGCCGGGCGCGCATCCGAGAAGCGTATCCGGCGCATGCGTGTCAAAGAGGATCCGTTTGCCGCAGCCACTGAGCAAAAGGTCGCATGCGCAGCAGATATCATCGAGAAAGGAAACGATGGCGCAGGGCTCAAAGGAGAGTTCGTGCGCGCGGCATAATAATAAATTTTCGAGCTTTCTCAGAATTTTATGGCAGCCCTGCGTCAGATGCGCAAGGAATTGTTTTTGCGTCTGATCGGCGCTCCCGGCGCATAGATGGGAGAGTGTGAGCAGCAGGTGGATTCCCTCGCGCAGCTGCGGCTCGTTTTCCGGACAGACTGGGATTGCCTCCAGCCGGTCATATGATTTTTGCAGAAAAGAAAGCACGTATCATAGCTCCTTGCCTGGTATCAGTCATTTGAGAAGTTCGTCCATATCATACCCTTTTTTCCTCGCCAATCCGAGTTTTTGTGTAGCATTAACAAAACTTACCCGCAGTGGTTCATTTTACAGCGAAATCCTTGCATATTTTCGCAGAAAGCGTTAATATATATACGCATGTCCATGTAATAATCATATGGAGGTAGTTAGCATGTCAGTAAAAGTAGCAATCAATGGTTTTGGCCGCATTGGCCGCCTCGCGTTCCGCCAGATGTTCGGCGCCGAGGGCTATGAGGTTGTCGCGATCAACGATTTGACCAGCCCGAAGATGCTCGCTCATCTTCTCAAGTATGATACCGCTCAGGGCCGTTACGACGGCCATACTGTTGAGGCGGGCGAGGATTCCATCACTGTCGACGGAAAAGTGATCACGATTTATAAAAACGCGAATCCGGCCGAGCTGCCGTGGGGCGAGCTGGGCGTAGATGTCGTGCTCGAGTGCACGGGATTCTTCACCTCCAAGGATAAGGCTTCTGCTCACCTCGAGGCCGGCGCGAAGAAGGTCGTCATCTCCGCTCCCGCGGGCAACGACCTGAAGACGATTGTTTACAGCGTAAACGAAAAGACCCTGACTGCGGAAGACAAGATCATCTCCGCAGCTTCCTGCACGACCAACTGCTTGGCGCCCATGGCGAAGGCCCTTAACGATTACGCTCCCATCCAGAGCGGCATCATGTCCACCATCCATGCTTACACGGGCGATCAGATGATCCTCGACGGCCCGCACCGCAAGGGCGACCTGCGCAGAGCTCGTGCCGGCGCTGCCAACATCGTGCCGAACTCCACCGGCGCTGCCAAGGCGATCGGCCTGGTTATCCCGGAGCTCAACGGTAAGCTCATCGGCTCCGCGCAGCGCGTTCCGGTTCCGACCGGCTCCACGACGATCCTCACCGCTGTTGTTAAGGGCGAGAACGTTACAAAAGAAGGCATCAACGCCGCGATGAAGGCTGCCGCCTCCGAGAGCTTCGGCTACAATGAGGACGAGATCGTTTCCTCTGATATCATCGGCATCCGTTACGGTTCCCTCTTCGACTCCACGCAGACGATGGTGTCCGAGCTGGGCAACGGCCTGTATCAGGTTCAGGTTGTCTCCTGGTATGACAATGAGAACTCCTATACGAGCCAGATGGTCCGCACGATTAAATACTTTGCGGAGCTTGGCTGAGTTTCTCAATAATTTCAAAAATGCGTCCGTTCTGGCATTCGCCAGGGCGGGCGTTTTTTTATTTTCTGCACTTCCCCTGTTTGGATTTTTTATGGAAATACGCTTACACTAACACAAGAGTGTTTTCCATCTATCAATACTTACAAATTGGGAGAGTTAGCCTGTAAGCAACATTAGAATCGATTGCCAAAGGATGGTCATAAATTATGCGCGAACAGGAAAAGGCCAGTCAAAATGTAAAGGAGATTATCCTGCCTGTCGACGGGATGACCTGCGCGGCCTGCTCGCGTGCGGTCGAACGGGCAATCAGCCGGCTCGACGGGGTGGAGCAGGCGAGCGTGAGCATCGCGACTAACCGCGCCGCAGTCGCGTTCGATCCGGAAAAAGTGCGTGTAGCCGATATCAAGCTCGCCGTGGCAAAGGCGGGCTATACGCCCTTGCAGGTAGAGACAAAGCGCGATGTAGATGCGGAAAAGAAGCGCACAGCTCATCGAATAGACAGCATCCGCCGCCGCTTTCTTCTGGCGATCGTTTTCGCAGTTCCGCTGCTGTATATCGCCATGGGGCATATGGTGGGCCTGCCGCTGCCCGCCATGCTCGACCTCAAGCACCACGCGGGCGCATTTGCACTCTGCCAGTTGATCCTGACGCTGCCGATCCTCTGGGCGGGGAGAAGCTTTTTTACTACGGGTGTGAAAGCCATATTCCACAAAAGCCCGAACATGGATACGCTCGTCACCATCGGCTCTGCCGCGGCGTTTCTCTACAGCGTCTATTCTGTCTTCCGCATCTTCCGAGGGGAGATGGCAGCGGTACACGAGCTCTATTTTGAGTCCGCCGGTATCATCATCACCTTTATTCTGCTTGGCCGGATGCTCGAATCCCGCAGCAAGTCGAAAACTTCAGAGGCGATTTACCGCCTGATGGAGCTTGCGCCTAAAACGGCGCTGCTGGAGCGCGACGGCGTTGAAGTCACCATTGCGGCGGAGGAGGCGGAAGTGGGCGATACGATCATCGTAAAGCCAGGTATGCATATCCCCGTCGACGGCACGGTGATCGATGGCTACACCTCCGTGGACGAGAGCATGCTCACTGGTGAGAGCATTCCAGTTGAAAAGCACGCAGGCGATTTTGTATACAGCGGCACGGTCAATAAAAATGGATCTGTCCGCATCCGCACGGATCAAAAAAGCGGCGACACAGCCCTTTCCCAGATCGTGCGCATGATTGAGCAGGCGCAGAATTCGAAAGCGCCGATTGCACGGCTGGCGGATGTCATCTCCGGCTGGTTTGTGCCCACCGTCGTCACGATCGCCGTGGTTGCGGCAATCGCTTGGCTGATCGCGGGCGAGGGCGTGGCCTTTGCGCTGTCGATCTTCGTCGCTGTGCTGGTCATCGCCTGCCCCTGCGCGCTGGGCCTTGCCACGCCGACCGCCATCATGGCAGGGACAGGCCAGGGCGCGGAAAACGGCATTCTCATCAAAAGTGGCGTGGCGCTTGAGACGGCGCACAAGCTGACGACCGTCGTCTTTGACAAGACCGGCACGATCACCAACGGAAAGCCGAAGGTGACGGATCTCGTCGCGGTGTCCGGCTTTGAAAAGGCGGAGCTGCTGCGCCTTGCCGCTTCGGCGGAAAAGGGGAGCGAGCATCCGCTGGGCGAAGCGATCGTCGCGCATGCGGTGGAGCAGGGGATGGAGCCTGCGGGCGCAGCCCACTTTGAGGCACTGCCGGGGCGCGGGATAGCAGCCTCCATCGATGGGAAAGCCCTCCTTCTTGGCAATGAAAAGCTGCTGGAGGAAAACGGGATCGACGCCGCCCCCTGCTTGGCGGAGGTAAAACTCTTCGCGCAGGAGGGCAAAACGCCGATGCTGCTGGCATGCGATGGGGTGCTGGCCGGTGTGATCGCCGTGGCGGACACGGTCAAAGAGTCGAGTGCGGCCACCGTAGAGCAGCTGCGCGGCATGGGCGTGCAGGTTATCATGCTCACGGGCGACAATGAAGCGACCGCGCAGGCGATCGCAAAGCAGGTTGGCATCGATGAGGTGATTGCGAATGTCTTGCCCTCCGATAAGGCAGGCGTGATCGAAAAGCTCCAGAAGGATGGGAAGACGGTCGCCATGGTGGGCGACGGCATCAATGACGCGCCGGCCCTGACGATGGCGGATATCGGCATCGCAGTCGGCTCCGGCACGGATGTGGCGATCGAATCCGCCGACATCGTCCTCATGCGCGATGACCTTTCACTGGTGGCGCAGGCAATCGCGCTTTCCCGCCGCACCTTACGCATCATCAAGGAAAACCTCTTCTGGGCATTCGCTTATAATACGCTGGGCATCCCCGTGGCGGCAGGTGTGCTGTACCTCTTCGGTGGTCCGCTCTTAAATCCGATGCTCGCAGCGGGCGCAATGTCGCTGAGTTCCGTCTGCGTGGTGCTCAATTCGCTGCGGCTGCGGCGGTACAGGCTGGATCAATCATGATTCCATGTTAGCGAGAATGGGCCGCAGAAGCGCAGCTCTATGATGCATAGGGTGATTTTTTCACCTTTTTGCGATATGCTTTCTGCAAGGAGGCGATTCAAAAATGGATCATCAGAAAACAGGATTCTTTATCGCGGCGCTGCGCAGGGAAAAGGGTTGGACGCAGAAGGAGCTGGCCGAACGGCTCGGCGTGACGGACAAGGCGGTATCCCGCTGGGAGACGGGCAAGGGGATGCCGGACGTCTCTTTACTCAAGCCGCTGAGTGAAACGCTGGGCGTTTCCGTAAACGAGCTGCTCGCCGGCGAGGCAATCGAGCCGGAGCAGGTAATGGAGCGCTCGGATGCGCTCGTACTGCGGACAATGAAGGAGTCCGGCGAAAGGATCTGGCGGTTTCGCAGGAATGTTCTGTATGCGCTGGGTGTTGTTTTGCTGGCGGGCTCGCTGCTGTTTCTGGGCTTTGACGTCTCGTATGTGGCCGTTTTCACCGCTCTTGCGGGTGTACTGCTCCTTGCAGCGGCGGTCTTCCTGACCTTCCGGGGCAGGCCAAAGAAGGCCCTTTTAATGGCGGCGCTTGTGTTGCTGTTTTCGTTTTGCTTGCTGGAGGCGCGGGATTATGTGTTTGTAAAATATTACCGGCTTCCGCCCCAGTTCAACCTCCAGATTGTGTGGGGAGAAAACGGGATTCGGTATGATAAGCTTTTTTATGATGTGTACCGGTATCATGTAGATACAGCAGATGAGACCTATGTAATTGCCGCCAATCAAAAAAACGAAATGATAAATTCGAAACTCAATTGATAACGTACGGAAGGATTCGTTTGAAAAATCAATGTTTCAAACGCCTCGCAGAGAAAGGATGTGCATAACCATGACAAAAAGGATCCAAATCGAAGGCATGAGCTGCGAACACTGCGCTACGCGCGTGAAAAAGATGCTGGAATCGCTCGACGGCGTTTCCTCGGCAGAGGTGAGTCTTGCAGACAAATCGGCTGTGGTGACGCTTGAAACGGATGTACCGGACCGGCAGCTCAGAGATATGGTCTACGATGCGGGCTACGATGTGACAGCGATCACGGCGCAGTAAAAGCCGATGACCACCGCTTTGAAGAAGGGTCGGGTGTGTAACACACTCGACCTTTTTTGGATAACTGATTGCATATTATGCAATGATGGCTTAAAATAGATCTATTTTATTCATCAAAATTTATAAAAATTCATTTTGGCACCTCTTTAGATTGTACATGCGATTTCCTCATTTTCCCTTGACGCCGGCTGTAAAAAGGATTAAACTGAATACCATATTTTAGCGCTTTGAACCGCTAAGATTGTGAATGGAAAGAAAGGGTGAGCAAATCTATGAAAAAGAAATCATTCCTTGCGGCATTGATGGCGCTTGTCATGTTGTGCACGGTTTTCTCCTGCGGCATCACGGCCGCTGCGGCGGACGATACGGCGGCCTATGGCGTGGACGCCTACAACTATGTCAAATATCTCGATGAAAACCTGCGTGCGCGCCGTGCGGGGACGGAGCAGGAGACGAAAGCGGCCGCCTACATTACGGGCGAGTTGGAAAGCTTTGGCTATGAGGTCATAAAGCAGCCCTTCAGCTATACCAGCAACGGCGCGACGGTTAACAGCCAAAATCTTATTGTGACCAAGCCCGGCCGCTCCGAGAAGCAGATCATCGTCGGCGCACATTACGACAGTGTGAATACCGCCGGTGTGGACGATAATGGGTCCGGTACCTCTGTCACGCTGGAGACGGCAAAGCGGATGTTCCATGTCAGCACTCCTTACACGATAAAATTCATCTTCTTCGGCGCGGAGGAAGCCGGCCTGCGTGGCTCCAAGGCATATGCGGGCAGCATGAGCGAAGAGGAGATCGCCAATACCGTATTGATGATCAATCTAGATTCCATCCTTGCCGGTACGTACCGCTATGTCTACGGCGGCGTGGTCAACGGGGAGACCGGCGCGGTCGATCAGGCATGGGGCGTTTATCAGGCGAAAGCGCTAGCCGACGAACTGGAGCTCGGCATCCGTCTTAATGATACTCAGCTCAATTCCCTGCAGACGCCGACCACCGGCAATTGGAGCGATCATGCGTCCTTTAAAGATATCGGTCTGCCCTATGTCTATTTCGAAGCTGCCAATTGGGAGCTGCCGGATGATCCGGCCCATCCGGAGCGGGGCAGCACCGGCGCCTATGAGACGGAGTCTGGAGAGGTTATGCATGTATCGGGCCGCGACGACCTGACCTTTATCGAGAACGAATGGGGTACCCGTGCGAAGGATACGCTTGCTGCCTATGCGGAGCTTTTGCCCGCGATGCTGATGCGTGTCAGCCCCGATGGACTTCTGGCGGATAAGACAGAGCTCTCCGCCAAAGTGGAGGCTGCCGAAGCAGTAGATACCTCGAAGTATACAGACGCTTCCGTCACTGCCTTCAAAATAGCGCTTGCCGATGCGAAAAAGGTCCTTGCGGACGATACGATTCTTGCCGCGGACCAGCAGAAAGTTGATCTGGCTGCAAAGGCGCTGGCCGCTGCACAAAATGCGCTGCGGGAGGATAAGGGCCCGGTCATCGAAATGATCGAGCATATCTTCAAAGAGGTCTTTGTGCGCGTGGCAAAGATCATCCTGCATATTCTTTTGAAAATCATTTTCTAATCTGAACTGAAATGTGAAAAAACGGAGCTGTTTCATTCAGCTCCGTTCAGACTGTAGACAAAGCGGCTCCGGGATGAACTTTCCAGAGCCGCTTTTCTCTTATCAAACAAATTGTGTCCCAAATAAAACTTTGAAACAGTTTCTTCTTCTCCATTTAAACACCCTTACTGGCAGGAAGCAAACAAAAGAAGGAATCGTGAAAACGAATAAAACATTTTAGCGCAAGACGCGAGGATGAAACGGCTTGCGCTTCTCTTACTTCTCTCGTTTAAAAACGATATTCCATCAGAAATTCCTCTGTATTTTCACCGATGATTTTAAAACCTATCTTCTGATACATACGCAACGCATAATTATCTTTTTGGACAGCAAGGGAAGCCTTTTTATATCCTTTTCTTTGAAGCGCTCTCAACATTTGCTTCATCAATTCTGTCCCTATGCCATTGCCGCGAAAATCCTGATAAAGCGAAATCGCAAATTCTGGTGTATCATCATCAACCCTTCCAAATCCGGCGATATTTCTTACCCAGACAGCACCTACGACTTTCTTTTCAACTTCAGCACATAGACAATAATCGTCTTTCATTGTACCAAAGTCTTTAATATATACTTGTAATGCAGGGTCGTTGATGATTGTTCTCGGTGCTAAATGATTTTCATCTCTTTGAAAAATTGCTTCATACAAAAAGTCATTCAGAAGTGTATATTCATGTTTCTGCATTTCTCTGATAAGATAATTCATAAGTACCTCCGATTTTCATATCTTTTAAAAATCGGTGCTTGTTCCACACATCCTAACCTCACCTTTCAAATATTTATTCTTGTTCACTAAAATATGAGTTTAGCAGTGAAGATGATGCAATCGCCTCGATAAATTGGGCTCCCTATGCACCATCCTTAGGAGATCCCACTCCACCAAATCCCGTGAACGGAACAGGAATGCAGAAACACCATAGGGAAAGCACTTAAAAAACTGAAAAATTGCTTTCGTAGATCAATTGCCTTTCGCCATTAATGCATAACATGCAGCGTGTATAAAAGAAGGCTCGTATGAGTAGATTTCTCAAGCAAGATTAAGTTATTACTTCAGGAGAGAAATTCAAAGGTCCAAATATCCGCATAGAGAACGCCCAAAACAGCAATACAAAATACGATGGTAAACAGGAAACACCGTTGCTTAAATATTTTTTGATTTTTATCCTTCACCCGGAGGCAGATCGTAAAAATGACAAGAAGGAGCAGGAGAAAAGGGACGGCGAGTATCCCAAAATAGAGGGCGGGAATCATCATAAAATTAAAAAAGCACAAGGCAATATTACCGAGATTTTGAAAGAAAGGAATCTCAAAAAGATCCAGAACAAGCAAAAACAGATAAAATATCAGCATATATGCAGACCAGATCAGAGAAAGAAGGGAGATGCCTCGGATTGCTTTTTTCATGTTCATCCACATCCTTTCTGTCTACAGCTTAGCAGATTTCCGGTGGGACGGGAGAGGAAATGTTATTTTTGATTTTTCTGATGTAAAAACTGGCTGCATTATGCGCTCTGTATCCGTTTTTTCTTGATTTGAGAAAGACGGGACAGCAATAACCCCAGTAAGACGCCTGCGGCCGCAGGAAGCACCCATCCCAGCCCGACGGCGGCCAAAGGGACCTTATCGATGACCCGCGTTACAGCCGGGAGCATAAGTCCAGCGTCCGACACGGCGTAGAGGATGCTGGCAACGCTCGTTAACAGAATTGCAGCCGGATAGACAAACCGCTTTCCCGCCAGCCATTTCTGAAAGAAAGAGAGGAGAATCAGCACGATCGCCACAGGATAAAGCGCAGAAAGCACCGGAAGCGAAATCTTCAGAATCCGTGTCAGCCCCGCGTTGGAAATCAACATGCTTGCCGCTGCAAAGAAGAACACATAAAGCTTGTACGGTATTTTGGGGAACAGGCCCGCGAAGTATTCGCTGCAGCAGCTGAGCAGTCCAACGCAGGTGTTGAAGCAGGCGATGACAAAAATCGCAGCCAATATGAGCATACCCCACCGCCCATAGAGAGCTGAAACCAGATTGGTCAGCGTCTGGGCGCCATTTGCGGCGCCGGGATACGCACCGCCGGAGATGGCGCCGATCTGCGTGAGCATGGCATAAATGGCGAGCAACATCGCGCCAGCGATCCAGCCAGCCCGGATCGTACCTTTGACCACACTGCTTTCCTCTTCGATGCCGCGGGCGCGGATGTTGAGTGCAATGACGATCCCGAAATTGAGTGCCGCAATGGTATCCATTGTCTGATAGCCGTCCAAAAAGCCCTGAGTAACCGCATGGGAGGCATAAGCGGCTGCCGGGGAGGCGTATCCGCCCACGGGACGGACGATGCATCCGATGAAAATGACGACGATCAAGACCAACAGGGCGGGGCAAAGGATTTTTCCGAGACGGTCTGTGAGCTTTTCTGGATGCAGGGCAAGGAAAAACGCGGCCGTAAAAAAGATTGCAGAATAGATTAGCTGAAGCAGCCAGACCGGTATTCCGCCCGACTGAAGGAAGGGGATAACCGCCATCTCAAAGGAACTGCTGGCTGTGCGGGGGATTGCAAGGCACGGTCCGATGGAAAGATAGATGAGCA
>OKRX01002602.1_pt1 | contig 11889 bp, 5 predicted proteins | sample 1601241 | NCBI WGS metagenome assembly OKRX01 (sample SAMEA3541500, study PRJEB24748) | human gut metagenome | biome: human gut; feature: human-associated habitat; material: faeces | place: China | collected 2012
TTTAAGCGTGAGTTTGTGATATTGGGTGTGGTATCTTTAACTATGGGAAACTCCTGTCTCCCACCTTGCCACAGCCTGCCGTGTTACCCTCAGCTGCTCTGCCAGCATTTCCTGGGTCATGCCTTTTTCTTTCCGGGCGGATGCAATTTTCTCTCCCAATGTCATGGTGCTATTCCCCTTTCTTTGGGGCCAGCATAGCACAGCTGTACTACTATTTTCAAGCAACTTTGTATCACTTTTCTGCCACTTTTCCGCAATAAGCAGTTTCATTCCCCGCAAAGCAGCATAAAAAATCCCCCACAGTACCCTTTCCGTTCGCAGTTGCCCGTGCGGAGAATGCTGTGGGGGATGTTATGTTTTATTGTCAGGCTAAGCTTATCAGATAAGAAAAGTCTTACTTTTCAGCGTGGTCGTAAGCGCTGCCTTCGGCATCGCGGATTTCCTCGGCGCGAGCCAGCTCTTCTTCAACCTCCGGCAAACCGGTTCCGGCGGGGATCAGCTTACCGATGATGACGTTCTCCTTCAGACCGGCCAGCGGGTCAACCTTGCCCTTGATGGCGGCTTCGGTCAGAACGCGGGTGGTTTCCTGGAAGGATGCAGCGGACAGGAAGCTGTCGGTTGCCAGGCTGGACTTGGTGATACCAAGCAGGATCTGACTGGCCTGGACCAGCTTCAGGTCGGTTTCGCCTGCATCAATGCGTTCCTGAATCTTCTCGTTCTCGATCATCACATCGCGGCGGTTGACAACGCTGCCCATGATGAACTCGCTGGAACCTGCATCGTCAATGCGAACCTTACGCATCATCTGGCGGACGATAACTTCGATATGCTTATCGTTGATTTCAACGCCCTGCAGACGGTAAACCTTCTGGACTTCGCTGATCAGGTAGTTCTGGGTAGCAATGCGGCCCTTGACAGCCAGGATATCCTGCGGATAAGCATGGCCTTCGGTCAACAGTGCGCCCTTGACGAGCACATCGCCCTCCATCACCTTCAGGCGGTGGCCGAACGGGATCAGGTAGCTCTTGGTAACCGGTGCGCCGTTATCGTCAACACCGGTCACTTCAACGTGGCGGCTCTTCTTGGTATCGTCAATATGGACGGTACCGGCGATCTCGGACATGATAGCCATTGCCTTCGGGCGGCGGCTCTCGAACAGTTCTTCAACACGCGGAAGACCCTGAGTAATATCTTCAGCAGATGCGATACCGCCAGTATGGAAGGTACGCATGGTCAGCTGAGTACCGGGTTCGCCGATGGACTGTGCCGCAATGATACCGACGGATTCACCGACCTTAACGCACTGGCCGTTGGACATGTTGGAGCCGTAGCAGCGGGCACAGACGCCAACGTGAGCACGGCAGGTCATCACGCTGCGGATCTCCAGCTCGGTAATACCGGCAGCTTTGATCTTTTCAGCGTCGAACATATCCATCATCTTGTCCTTGGACACAATGAGTTCGCCGGTCTTGGGATCCATCACGTCATGCAGAGCATAACGGCCAATCAGACGCTCGGAGAAGCTTTCGATGGTAGCGTTGCCTTCGCTGATCTCGCTGACGAGGATACCCTCGGTAGCGTGGCAGTCTTCCTCGCGGATGATGACTTCCTGAGAAACGTCAACCAGACGGCGGGTCAGGTAGCCAGAGTCAGCCGTACGCAGTGCGGTATCGGTCAAACCTTTACGAGCGCCTCGAGAAGAGATGAAGTACTCCAAGATGTTCAGGCCTTCGCGGTAGTTTGCACGGATAGGCATTTCCAGGGTTTTACCTGCGGTGTTAGCCAGCAGGCCGCGCATGCCGGCCAGCTGCTTGATCTGGTCCATAGAACCACGAGCACCAGAGTCGGACATCATATAGATGGGGTTGCGCTGGTGGTTGGTCTTCAGGTTGGTAGACAGAGCGTTGGAAACTTCCTCGGTAGCTGCCTGCCAGATCTCAACGGTGTTCTTATAGCGCTCTTCATCAGAGATAAGACCACGGTTGAAGTTCTTCATGACCTTTTCAACCTTCTTGTCAGCCGCAGCCAGGATCGCCGGCTTCTCTTCGGGGATGATAGCGTCAGGCACGGCAACGGTGATGGCGGAAAGGGTGGAATACTTATAGCCCTGTGCCTTGATGTGGTCCAGCATGATAGCGCAGCGCTTGGTGCCATGCTTTGTCAGGCAGCGGCTGATGATGTCGGGCAGCTTCTTCTTGGTGACCTGGAAATCGACTTCGTAATCGAACTTATGTTCGGGGTCGGTGCGATCCACATAGCCCAGATCCTGCGGGATGGGGGTGTTGAAGATGATCTTGCCGACAGTGGTGGTGACAAGGGCGGTTTCGGGGCCGTTGCCAAAGTCCATGGTGCGGCGCACCTTAACGGGAGCCTGCAGGGTGACGATATGCTCGGCGTAAGCCATCAGGGCTTCGTCCTCATCGCGGAACACCTTGTCGTGGCCGGGGTCTTCGGGATTGACCATGGTCAGGTAGTAAGAGCCCAGGATCATATCCTGCGTGGGCACGGTGACGGGTTCGCCGTCAGACGGCTTCAGCAGGTTGCCGGAAGCCAGCATCAGCATCTTGGCTTCGCGCTGTGCTTCGGTGGACAGCGGCAGATGGACAGCCATCTGGTCGCCGTCGAAGTCAGCGTTGAAGGGGGTGCAGACCAGCGGGTGCAGCTTGATGGCGTGGCCTTCGACCAGAACGGGTTCAAATGCCTGAATGCCCAGGCGGTGCAGGGTAGGTGCACGGTTCAGCAGAACGGGATGGCCCTTGATGACGGTTTCGAGAGAGTCCCACACCTCGGTGGAAGCACGCTCGACCTTTTTGCGGGCAGCCTTGATGTTGGAGGCAATGCCCTTCTGGACCAGGTCCTTCATAACGAAGGGCTTGAACAGCTCCAGAGCCATCTCTTTGGGCAGACCGCACTGGTACATCTTCAGCTCAGGGCCGACAACGATAACGGAACGGCCAGAGTAGTCAACACGTTTGCCCAGCAGGTTCTGGCGGAAGCGGCCCTGCTTGCCCTTCAGCATATCGGAAAGGCTCTTGAGGGCGCGGTTGTTGGGGCCAGTGACCGGGCGGCCGCGGCGGCCGTTATCGATCAGGGCGTCAACTGCTTCCTGCAGCATACGCTTCTCGTTGCGCACGATGATGTCGGGAGCGCCCAGCTCCAGCAGACGGCGCAGACGGTTGTTGCGGTTGATCACGCGGCGGTACAGGTCGTTCAGGTCGGAGGTGGCAAAACGGCCGCCGTCCAGCTGGACCATGGGGCGCAGGTCAGGCGGCAGAACAGGCAGCACATCCATGACCATCCATTCAGGACGGTTGCCGGAAATGCGGAATGCCTCAACTACTTCCAGACGCTTGAGGATGCGCACGCGCTTCTGGCCGGAGGACTTTTCCACCTCGGCAGTCAGCTCTTCACTCAGCTGATCCAGATCGATCTCCTTCAGCAGATCCTGAATGGCCTCAGCGCCCATAGCAGCCTCGAACTCATCACCGTAGTGGTCGCGCATCTCACGATACTCGCTCTCGGTGAGCAGCTGCTTCTTTTCCAGACGGGTAGCGCCCGGATCAGTGACGATATAGCTTGCAAAGTACAGCACCTTCTCCAGCAGGCGGGGGCTGATGTCCAGCATCAGGCCGATGCGGCTGGGGATGCCCTTGAAGTACCAGATGTGGCTGACGGGAGCGGCCAGCTCAATGTGGCCCATGCGCTCACGGCGGACCTTAGCCTTGGTCACTTCAACGCCGCAGCGGTCGCAGATCTTGCCCTTGTAGCGGATGCGCTTATACTTACCGCAGTGGCACTCCCAGTCCTTGGTAGGTCCAAAAATGCGCTCACAGTACAAGCCGTCGCGCTCCGGCTTCAGGGTACGGTAGTTGATGGTCTCAGGCTTTTTGACCTCGCCGTAGCTCCAGTTGCGGATCTGCTCCGGGGAGGCAAGGCCGATCTTGATGGAATCGAAAACGTTGTTTTCCATGAAACGAACCCTTTCTTAATCTCTAGTTGTCTCGATGATACAGGCGGCTTTCTTGTTCAGGCCACAGGCCCCTCTCCCCTGCCGCAGCACGCGGAACAGGGGGCTTGAGGCTTGTGTTCTTTGTCTGATCAGAAATCTACTTCGTCAGAAGAAGCGGGAGCTTCGGCACCGGAGTTATTGTCCTCCAGCACAGAAGGATCATCGAAACCGGCATCGGCATCCTTAATATTATAATCGTTGAGCAGTTCGCTCTCCTGCACGACGTTCTCAGTGCCGGCAACATCGCGCATATCAAAGCCGGTCTCTTCGTCGTCGAAGTTCTGACGCATGTCGATCTCGTTGCCGTCCTTGTCCTGAACAACAACGTCCAGACCCAGAGACTGCAGTTCCTTCAGCATAACGCGGAAGGACTCGGGAATGCCGGGCTGCGGGATCGGCTCACCCTTAACGATGGCCTCGTAGGTCTTCACACGGCCCTCCACGTCGTCGGACTTGACGGTCAGGATCTCCTGCAGAGTGTAAGCAGCGCCGTAAGCTTCCAGTGCCCAGACTTCCATTTCGCCAAAGCGCTGGCCGCCGAACTGGGCCTTGCCGCCCAGAGGCTGCTGAGTGACCAGAGAGTAGGGGCCGGTAGAACGTGCATGGATCTTATCATCGACCAGGTGATGCAGCTTCAGGTAGTACATATAACCGACGGTAACGCGGTTATCGAACTTTTCGCCGGTGCGGCCATCGTAAACGGTGGTCTTGCCATCGCGGTCCAGCTCGATCTTGGAGAAGTCGATGATGTGTCCCTTCTCGCCCATGATCTTGGGGAGCTTCGTGGGATATGCAGGAGCATTCTCACCATGCCACATCTCGCGGGCGGTATCAAAGGTATCGCCGATGTCGTTCTCACGAGCAGAGTCGAAGACGGGAGTCATGACCTTGATGCCGCATGCCTTGGCAGCGTAGCCCAGGTTGACTTCCAGCACCTGACCGATGTTCATACGGGAAGGAACGCCCAGGGGGTTCAGCACGATATCCAGCGGGGTGCCGTCAGGCAGGAACGGCATGTCCTCCTGCGGCAGAATGCGGGAAACAACGCCCTTGTTGCCGTGACGGCCTGCCATCTTATCGCCAACGCTGATCTTACGCTTCTGGGCGATATAGACGCGCACGCAGGTGCGCACGCCGGGCTGCAGCTCGTCAGAGTTTTCGGGGGTAAAGACCTTAACATCCACAACAATGCCGTAAGCACCGTGGGGAACGCGCAGGGAGGTATCACGTACTTCCCGTGCCTTTTCGCCAAAGATGGCGCGCAGCAGGCGCTCTTCGGCGGTCAGTTCGGTTTCACCCTTCGGGGTAACCTTACCAACCAGAATATCGCCGGTCTTGACTTCGGCGCCGATGCGGATAATGCCGCGGTCATCCAGATCCTTCAGGGAATCATCGCCGACGTTGGGGATATCACGGGTCACCTCTTCAGGTCCCAGCTTGGTATCGCGGGCTTCGCTCTCGTACTCCTCAATGTGGATAGAGGTGTAGATATCCTCGCGGACCAGCTTTTCGTTCAGCAGAACAGCGTCCTCATAGTTGTAGCCTTCCCAGGTCATGAAGCCGATCAGAGCGTTCTTGCCCAGAGAGATCTCGCCGTCCTTGGTGGCGGGGCCGTCAGCCAGAACGTCGCCCTTCTTGACAACATCGCCCACATAGACGGCGGGGCGCTGGTTGACGCAGGTTCCCTGGTTGGAGCGCATAAACTTAATCAGTTCATAGGTATCGGCGGAGCCATCTTCCAGACGGACAACGACCTTATCTGCGTCAACGCTTTCAACGGTGCCGTCATGGGCAGCCAGCACGCAGACACCGGAGTCGGTAGCAGCCTTGTATTCCATGCCGGTAGCAACCAGAGAGCGCTGGGTAACCATCAGAGGCACAGCCTGACGCTGCATGTTGGAGCCCATCAGAGCACGGTTACAGTCATCGTTTTCCAGGAAGGGAATGCAGGCGGTAGCCACAGAAACCATCATTCGCGGAGAGACATCCATGAAATCGACCTGTTCACGGGCAAACTCCTGAATATCGTTGCGATGACGGCCGGAAACGCGGGAACGGACAAAGCGGTTGTTCTCGTCCAGCGGTTCGTTGGCCTGTGCCACGATGTATTCATCTTCAACGTCGGCGGGCATATAAACAACTTCATCGGTAACAACGCCAGTTTCTTTATCCACGCGGCGGTAAGGTGCCTCAATGAAGCCGTACTTGTTGATCTTGGCGAAAGATGCCAGATAGGAGATCAGACCGATGTTGGAACCTTCGGGCGTCTCAATCGGGCACAGACGGCCATAGTGGGTATAATGAACGTCGCGGACTTCGAAGCCTGCGCGGTCACGGGACAGACCGCCGGGACCCAAAGCGGACAGACGGCGCTTATGGGTCAGCTCAGACAGCGGGTTGTTCTGGTCCATGAACTGAGACAGTGGGCTGGAGCCGATGAACTCACGGATGGCAGCCACGACCGGGCGGATGTTGACCAGGCTCTGCGGGGTGATCTCGCCGGATTCCTGGTTCTGCAGGGTCATGCGCTCGCGCACAACGCGCTCCATACGGGCAAAGCCGATGCGGAACTGGTTCTGCAGCAATTCGCCAACGCTACGCACGCGGCGGTTGCCCAAGTGGTCGATTTCATCGGTCACGCCGATGCCATGGTCAAGGCCCAGCAGGTAGTTGACGGAAGCAAAGATATCGTCAACGGTAACGGTGCGGCTGATGAGCTTATCATGATTCTTGGTCAGCAGTTCTTTCTGCTCTTCCGGATCGGAGGTAGCATCCAGAATCTTACGGATTTCGGCGAAGGAAGCGCGCTCGTTGATGCCGCATTCCTTCACGTCAAAGCTGAAGAAACTCTGGGCATCGACACAGCCGTTGGAGAACACGATCACATTGATCGGATCCTGGCCCTTGCGCTCCACGATAACAGTAACGCGGGAAACACCGGCGTTATCAATTTCAACAGCCTTTTCGTGGCTGATGCGCTCGCCCTTGGCGGCCAGCAGTTCGCCGGTCAGCGGGGCAATGATGTCCTCAGCAGTCTTATAGCCCGCAATACGGCGGGACAGGCACAGCTTGTTGTTCATCTTGAAGCGGCCAAAACGAGCCAGGTCGTAACGGCGCGGATCAAAGAACAGCAGGTTGATGTGGCTGCGGGAGCTTTCCACCGTCGGCGGCTCGCCGGGGCGCAGCTTGCGGTAGCACTCCAGCAGGGCTTCCTCTGTGGAATGGGTGATATCCTTTTCCAGGGTGGCGTTGATTTTGGGTTCAGAATCGCCGAAGTACTGGCGAATCTGCTCATCGGTGCCAAGACCCAGTGCGCGCAGGAAGGTAGTAACCGGCAGCTTGCGGTTTTTATCAATGCGCACATAATATACATCGGAAGAATCGGTTTCGTATTCCAGCCATGCGCCGCGGTTGGGGTTCATGGTTGCGGTGAAAAGGTCCTTGCCGGTACGGTCCTTGCTGGAAGCATAGAACACGCCGGGCGAACGAACCAGCTGGCTGACGATAACACGTTCTGCACCGTTGGAGATGAAAGTGCCGGAATCCGTCATGAGCGGGAAATCGCCCATGAAAATTTCCTGTTCCTTCACTTCGCCGGTGCTCTTGTTCAACAGGCGCGCAGTGACATAAAGCGGCGCAGCATACGTTGCGTCACGCTCTTTACATTCTTTAATGGTATATTTGGGGTGCTTGTCCAGACGGTAATCGACAAATTCCAGCGAGAGATTCCCGGTGTAATCCTCGATCGCGTCAATGTCGTGGAACACTTCGCGCAGGCCCTCGTCCAGGAACCAGTTATAAGAGTTTTTCTGGATCTCGATGAGGTTGGGCATGCCAATCACTTCGTTGATGCGGGAAAAGCTCATTCTGGAGGTTCGACCGTTTTGTACGGGCTTGACCTTTACCATAAAATGCGACCACTCCTATTCCGTTCAGATTTGTTTTTGGCAAAAGCGCTCCGCCGAAGCAATGATTTTCTTGGAACATTCGTCGTTTTTAACAAAGTTTGAAAAAACGCGGAAAAATCAAAATTCCTTTAGGGCGCTCTATTCCATTTTGTGATACTATGCCAGTATACCAGCCAAAAAGCTGATTGTCAAGGGCTCTTTTGGCATTTTGCGTGTTTTTTTATCAGGCAATTGAACGCCCGGCTACGTGTCGCATTTCTTTTGGCAAAGTGCTATTTTTGCATTTCTTCTGCCACTTGACAAATCCTTGAAATGCCGCTAATTGGCACAATGCCCAATTACCTTGTGTGTTTTTTGTATGGGTTGCAGCCTGCGTTTTTTCTGCATTTTCCCGGTTTTTACGCTTTGCAAATAAAAAGTGCCCTTCCCGCCGTTATCCGTGTGCAGGGTGGGCACTCGTCTGTTTTTGGTGTTATGCGTTTGATGCCGGGCCCGCCACACGGGTATTTACACCAGCTCCACCCGGTATTTTTGCAGCCAGTAATTCAGCTGCACAAACCAGGCAATGGTCTGCGGGGTGGTCATCAGCTGGCCATACCAGGGGGTCGCAGTCTCGGCAGCGGTCAACAGCTGTTCCAGCGCTGCCCTCTTGGCAATACGTAGCAGCGGGGCATCCGGGTCCTGCATCGCACTGCGCAGCATGGCGCTGACAGCGTTCAAATACGCCGGGTTCCATGTTTTAGGGTAGGGGCTCTTTTTTCGCCACAACACTTCCGTGGGCAGCACGCCCTGCATCGCCTGGCGCAGCAGGCCTTTTTCGTGGCCCTCGTAATCCTTATATTCCCACGGCACGCTGTACAGGTATTCCGCAATGCGGTAATCGCAGAACGGCACGCGCACTTCCAGCCCGCTGTACATACTCATTCGGTCCTTGCGGTCCAAAAGGGTCTGCATAAACCAGTTAAAGTTCAGGGCAAACATCTGGCGCATCCGTTGTTCCAGGGGATCCAGACCGGGGCGGATGGAAGTTTGCTCCAGCGTGGCGCGGTAGCCTTCATCAATATACGCCGCCGGGTCAATGCCGCCGAACACCTCCGGCTTAAAAAAGCTAACCCTGTATGCCGTGCTCTGCGCCCAAGGGAAGCCATACCGCTCCCGCACGGTCTTATCCCTGTACCAGGGGTAACCGCCAAATATCTCGTCCGCGCACTCGCCGGAAAGTGCCACGGTGGCTGTTTTACGGATCTCACGGCAGAACAGCAGCAGCGAGGAGTCCACATCCGCCATACCGGGCAGGTCGCGGGCGTCCACCGCTTCCAGCAGGGCGGCGGCCAGTGCTTCGCTGTCCAGCGTTACCCAGGTATGCTGCGCGTTCAAGAACTGGTTCATGGTGCGGATATACGGCGCATCCGGGCTGGGCTGGAAATGGGTGGCGTGGAAGTACTTTTTGTTATCCTGATAACCGACCGAGAAAGTCTGCAGCGTTTTGCCCCGCGCCGTAAAGCAGGAATCCGCGATTGCCGAAATCAGGCTGGAATCCAGCCCGCCGGCAAGGAAGGTTGCCACCGGCACATCCGATACCAGCTGCCGCGTGACGGCATCCATCACCAGGTCCCGCACTTTGGCTGCGGTGTGGGTAAAATCATCGGGGTGTTCGTGGTCGGTCAGCTGCCAGTAGCGGCGCACGGTGAGGCGCGGCGCACCAACCTGTGGCACAGTGTATTCTGCGCAGCAGCCGGGCTTCAATTCCTGCACATTGCGGAACACCCCGCACCCCGGCGTGCGGCCGGGGCCGAGCAGCAGCACATCGGCCAGCCCATGGGCATCCACCTGCGGCGGGATCTCCGGGTGGCAGAGCAGCGTTTTCAGCTCGGAAGCAAAGATCAGGCTGTCCCCGCGCAGGGCATAGAACAGCGGCTTGACCCCGACGCGGTCCCGCGCCAGAAAGAGTTTTTGCGCCCGCTGCTGCCACACAGCAAATGCAAAAATACCGTTCAGCTTTTCCAGACAGTCCGGCCCCCACTGGGCAAAAGCATGTAACAAAACCTCAGTATCGGAATGGCTTACAAAGCGATGGCCCAGAGCCGCAAGCTGGGCGTGCAGCTCCGGCGTGTTGTACAGCTCGCCGTTGTACACCAGAATGTATTTCTCCCCGCCCCGATCCAGCACCATGGGCTGGCAGCCGTTTTCCAGATCCACCACAGCCAGCCGCGCATGGATCAGCGCCGCATGGCCGTGCAGGTATATTCCCCGCTGGTCCGGCCCGCGGCGTGCAAGGCTTTTCTGCATTCGGCAGTAAGCTGGGTAGTTGGCTGCAATCTTATTTGGGTCCGCGCTGATCTGTCCGGCAATTCCACACATCGTTATCCCCTCCCCTATATCATCAGGGTAATCGTATGCTGTGGCTTTGCCATTTATGCCTGCTGCACACAAAAATACACCCGCACCGCCGGGCAAACAGCAGTACGGGTGCAGATGATTTTAATTTGCTATTTCTATTCTATATAAGAATCACGGCATCAATCCAGGAAGTCGCGCAGCTTTTTGCTGCGGCTGGGGTGGCGCAGCTTGCGCAGGGCTTTTGCTTCGATCTGGCGGATACGTTCACGGGTAACGTTGAACTCCTTGCCCACCTCTTCCAGCGTGCGGGGGCGGCCATCTTCCAGGCCAAAGCGCAGGCGCAGGACCTTTTCTTCACGCGGGGTCAGGGTTTTCAGCACATCGGCCAGCTGCTCTTTCAACAGGGTCTGGCTGGCGGCTTCGGCGGGAACGGGGGCTTCCTCATCGGGGATAAAGTCGCCCAAGTGGCTATCTTCCTCCTCACCGATGGGGGTTTCGAGGCTGACGGGTTCCTGTGCCACGCGCATAATCTCGCGCACTTTGTCCACCGGCATATCCAGGCGCTCGGCAATTTCTTCGGCGCTGGGCTCATGGCCGTTTTCGTGCAGCAGTTGGCTGGAAACCTTTTTGACCTTGTTGATGGTTTCCACCATATGCACAGGGATACGGATGGTGCGGGCCTGATCCGCAATGGCGCGGGTGATGGCCTGGCGGATCCACCACGTTGCATAGGTGGAGAACTTGAAGCCCTTGGTATGGTCAAACTTTTCAACCGCTTTGATCAGACCCAGGTTACCTTCCTGGATCAGGTCCAGGAACTGCATGCCGCGGCCCACATAGCGCTTTGCAATGGAAACTACCAGACGCAGGTTGGCTTCGCTCAGGCGCTGCTTGGCGCGTTCGCCGTCCTTGCCGCCTTTCTGGATATCCAGGGCCAGCTGCACTTCCTCATCGGGGGTCAGCAGGGGCACGCGGCCGATCTCTTTCAGGTAAACCTTAACGGGGTCATCGATGGTAATGCCGTCCGAGGTAACGGTATCCTCAAAGTCATCCATCCCCTCCTCGCCCATATCGGCCACAGCGGACATATCAGTGGCGTCATCATCCACCACTTCAATGCCGTTGCTTTCCAGCTCTTCATACAGCTTTTCCATCTGCTCCGCGTCAATAACACGGCTGCTTTCTTCCATAGCGTCACTGATTTCGGTGCTGGTCAATTTGCCTGCACGGCGGCCCTGTTCAATCAGGTTGCGAATCGAATCTTTCTTTTCTGCCATAAGTAGTTTCTCCTTTGGTTTTTATTCTGCCCATCTTACTGGAACGGGATAAAACAACATGGTTTTGGCCGGGTGGAAATTATTCTTCCGGCGGGCGTTCGCCCACTTTTTTGCGGGCAAGGGCGGCAAATTTCTGCCGGAATTCATCGTCTGTGGTGCCTGCCACCTGGGCGCTTTCGGGGTTTGCGGTCTGTAAACGATCCAGCAGCATATCAATATCCCGGCGGGTCAGGCGGGTACCGGCGTTTTGGGCCTGGGCCAGCATCACCTGGCTGTAGGCTTTTTCCTCCAACAAGGGGGAAAGGGTCGTGGCGTTGGCGGGCTGGCCGCGGGCGGCGCAGTCGTAAATCGCCTT
>OKRX01002609.1_pt1 | contig 11872 bp, 10 predicted proteins | sample 1601241 | NCBI WGS metagenome assembly OKRX01 (sample SAMEA3541500, study PRJEB24748) | human gut metagenome | biome: human gut; feature: human-associated habitat; material: faeces | place: China | collected 2012
TCCAGATCCGTATGCCCTACATCAAGGGGATGCTCCATCAGGTGGATTTCAAGGACTTCTTGAAGAGAAGCGGTACCCAGAGCATCGTGGACATCTGGGGCAAGGTGCACCCTGTCCGCAGTGTGGACATCATCCTCACCCGCAGTCAGTTCAAGGCATACGGATGGCTGCGGGAGAACGGCATGACCTGGGAGGACTATTGGGACGCCTTCCGGGACTACAACCACGCCCTGTACATCACCAACCTGGGCAAGACGGAGCCGGAGAAGCTGGTAGAACTCAACTACCAGTTTCTCTCCACCCTCTCCATCCAGCCGGAGGAGTTCCGCCCCGTCGACCTGCCGGAGGGCTGGGACCATAGTCCGGAGGACGATCCCCGGCAATGGCTGACCAAGTCCACCGAGACGGCCTACTATAACTTTCGTGCCAATGAAGCATATCAGCAGGAATACTTTTGCCGGGGCCTGAGCCATCCAAAAGGAAGCCGGGCGAACATCATGGCCCGGGTGCTGGAGAAAAATCCGAAGTTTATCCGGGAACTTATCTACGCGGAACAGCTGGACGGACAGGCCCGAAAGATCCTCCGAGGCTACGCCGTTGGGCGGTTGCTGGTGCCGGGGGACAACCGTTTTCTCTCCGGTGATCTGCTGGAACTGCTGCGGCAGTTAATTGCGCCCCGTGTGTTCCAGTTGCCCGGTGAGCGGGACTTCTGCAATCAGGTGATGGGAGATTTCTTTGCGGAGGACAGCTTCTTTGCTCCTGGTGCAGCCTATGACCATGAGGACAGCTGCACCCTTCTCCGCAACCCTCACATCGCCCGGAACGAGGAATTGCAGCTGTCGGTGTATCCGGGGGGAGACGCACTGCGCCAGCATTACCTGGGCCACCTCACCGATGTGGTCATGGTGTCCGCTGACAGTTTGGCGGCGGAGCGGCTGGGCGGCGCAGACTACGACGGCGACCTCATCAAGACCATTGCCGATCCCATTCTGAACCGCTGTGTGAAGCGGAACTATGACTACGATGTCCACCAGCAGCTCTCCAATAACGCCAACCTGCCCCTGCTGAAAATTCCCGCTCTATCAGCAGCCAAGTCCGACGCCAACGACTGGCAGGCCCGGTTTCAGACGGTGGAGAACACCTTTGCCGCCCGCATCGGACAGATCTGCAACGCTGCTCTGGATCGCAGCGTCATCGCCTACAACGACCACGCCGACCCGGAGGAGCGCAAGCGGTGCCGCCGGGACTTGGAAGCCCTGGCCATATATAGTGGGCTGGAGATCGACGCAGCCAAGACCGGTGTGCGGCCCAACCTGGATGAATTTCTGGGCGGACGGAAGGTAAAGCGCACTCCTTTCCTCCAGTACAAATATCTGTTGGAGCGTGCGGAGGAGCGCCGCCGTGCATGGTATGAGCCCACCCACCGGGAGCGTCTGGATGCCTTCTTTGCCGGGATCGACTGGGACCAGGTGGATTCCCCGGTAGAGCGATTGCCCTGGCTGGCCCGCCAGCTGGAGCGCAACACGCCCAAGGTTCAGAAGAAACCGGCAAAGGATAGCGAACTATTCACCTTCGCCCAGGAACGAAGTTGGAAGAAACAGCTGAATGAGAACATTCTTTCTTCTGTCTCTGCCTTGCTGTGGGACTACGAGCACTGTCTCTCCCGCATCCGGGCCTGCCGCGCCCCTGCCAAGGGACAGCAGCGGAAAACGGACATTGACCGCATTCTCTACGCCAGGGGACAGGAAGAAGTCTACGACAGCGACGAACTGTATGCCTTCTTCCAGCAGCTCTCCCCGGAGCGTATCGCCGCTCTGCGAAAGGAGATTGTGGAACAGCAGTGGCACCTGATGACAGAAGCACAGAGAGAAACATTCCTGCGGGAGTGGCTGCCGGAGGGAGGCGACTACTACGATTTGCTGACCGACTTCCGCCACGGCGGCTTCCGTATGCTGGGAGATCTGGTCTGCGACATCGAGGATCTGGAGTCTGCCCGGGAGCGGAAGCAACTCCGCCGCCCGGCGGATTCCCCCGCCTTCCAGAAAATGATGGATGCCTATCTGTCTGCCCCCTTCAGCGGCAACGAGCGGGCCGTGGTGTCCAAGGTCTGCCGCAAGCTGCTGAATAGGATTATCCGGCCCAGCCTGGCGGTGCCCTATGTGGTAGCCCTGGGCAAGCGGAACCTGCTGTGGGATCTGCTGCTGGACCACATTGAAGAACATGTTCTGGAGGTGGACCATGCTGAATGAGTGGAAAGAGTTTCAGGACTATGCTGGTGCGGTAGACTACACCGCCCGGAACAAGCAGGACACCACTTATCTGGGCCGCTTTACCTTCGACACCATCCTGGATTTCGAGGGACTCAACCGGGTGCTGACCATCCTGGCAAGAGGGTTTCTGTTTCATAACGAGAATGGCATCCCCGCCGAAGCACCCCGGGAACGCATCGACTATGCCAAGCGGGGCTTATGCGCCTGGTGCAGTGTGCCGGACAGCAAAAAAGCCACGCCCCGGGAGGCGTGGCAGTTCGGTAGTGATTTTGGGGACCTTCATTCTGAATTCCCCAGCCTTGTGGATGAAAACGGCAGCGGATGGTTTCACCGCCATGTACGTCAGGTGGTGGATTTTGTGCGGGAAAATTCGGAGAGGGTATCCAGCAGCGCCCAGAAGAAGTGCGCCGCCATTGAAAAAGGCTTTGACCAGGCCTGGCGGGGCAAGGTGATCCAGATGCAGGTCCCCCTGTTTGCTCCCACCACCAAGGGACAGTGGGGCCTGCGGTTTGACAGTTTTCTGGCCCAGGCGCTGGAACTTGGGCCGCTTGGCAGCGAAGATCCGGAACTTTCGCCTGCGCTGGTGGAGCGACTTCGCAGCCTCACGCCCAAGGGCGTTCCCGTGGAGATGGTGGAGACGCTGGTGGCCTACTACTTTGCCAACAAGCCGGAGGACTCCGACTGGGTGGTGCTGCCGGTGGCCAACTTTGACGCATATTTCGGCACCACCAGCTTTGGGCGTAAGTATCTCAGGCAGATCCCAGAGACCATTTTAGAGCGATCTGAAACAGGCTTTGGGCTTTGCCGGTACCGGTTGGAGGCAGAATTGGATGACAAGCAAGAAGAAAAGTTACTTTAGAAGTGGTTTTAACATTCCTTTTTGAAAGGGAAATTTTTGAACTATGCCAGTGCTGGTAAACTTTGTAAGGAGGCACAGAATCTAATGCTTCATCTAAAAAAGTCTTCCGTAATTTTGGCCCTCCCAGAAATGGCGCATATCACGACATAATTGTTAGTGAATGCTCATCAAAAGAGGATAATTACTTTTCACATCTTGTAAATCATGCTATACTTAACATAAGGGGTGAGATAACAATGTCTCAAACAACAAAATGGGCAATGGCTATGGCGTTGAAATGTATTATGACACAAAAGCCTCTGTCTAAAATCACGATTGCTGATATTACGGAAGCCTGCGGCATCAACCGCATGACATTCTATTATCATTTCCAAGATATCTTTGATCTCATTGATTGGATATGCCAAGAAGAAGGTGCTAAGGCCATACAAGGACGAAAAAATTATAAAACTTGGCAGGAAGGTTTTCTCGCTTTATGCTGCGCAACAAGGGGGAATAGGGCATTTGTGGAAGGTGTGTATCACTCCATCCAGCGAGAAAAAATTGAGAATTATCTTTGCCGAGTTGTTTATGATTTGCTGTTTGATGTTGTATGTGAACTATCCAAGGACTACTCCATTTCTCTCGAAAACAAACAGTATATCGCCGATTTTTACAAACATGGATTTGTGGGTATCATGTTGGAGTGGGTCAAGCATGGAATGAAAGAAGATCCGAAAATATTTGTCAGTCGGGTGAGTCAGATGATACATGGCCAACTTCTTTTAGCTATTAAAAATATGGCAGAGACACCAATTTTATCAAAAGAGCTGGAATGATAAAACTCTTTACAAAGCACCTTGGATGATGTAATTTTCATCATCCAAGGTGCTTTGTTTATTGTTTGGGTATTGGATAAAAGATACAATACAGGCAAAGAAATGATGAAGGAGGTCATTTGAGTGTATTATTCCAGTGGAAACTATGAAGCTTTTGTTCGGCCACTCAAACCGGAGGGCGTAGAACGAAAATCCGCCTATATTGTTGGAACCGGTTTAGCTGCTTTGACTGCTGCCTGCTATTTGGTGAGAGATGGGCAGATGCCGGGAAAACGCATCCACATCTTTGAGAAAGATCCTATCCCCGGCGGGGCCTGCGACGGCTGGGAGTACCCGGGCTTGGGCTATGTGATGCGCGGCGGCCGGGAGATGGACAACCACTTTGAGGTGATGTGGGATCTGTTTCGCTCCATTCCCTCCATTGAGAACCCGGAACTGAGCGTGCTGGACGAGTACTACTATCTCAACAAGCGGGACCCCAACTACTCCCTCATGCGGGCCACCCAGAACTGCGGGGAGGACGGCCGTACCGACGGAAAATTCGGCCTTTCTGACGCCGGGGCCATGGAGATTATGAGGCTGTTCTTCACTCCCGACGAGGAACTCTACGACAAGCCCATCACAGACTACTTCAGCGACGAGGTGCTGAACTCCAACTTCTGGCTCTACTGGCGCACCATGTTCGCTTTTGAAAACTGGCACAGCGCCCTGGAGATGAAGCTCTACCTCCGCCGCTTCATCCACCATATCGGCGGTCTGCCCGACTTCAAGGCCCTCCGTTTCACACGTTACAATCAGTACGAATCCATGATTTTGCCCATGGTGGCCTATCTGGAGAAAGCAGGCGTACAGTTCAACTACAATACCAAGGTCATTGATGTGGACTTTGACATTCGCGCTGGCCAAAAACTTGCCCGCCGCCTCACCTTGCAGTTTGAAAGCGGAGAGGAGCAGGTCGATCTCATGGAGCAGGATCTGGTCTTTATCACACCGGGTGGCTGCGTGGAGAACTCCGCTCTGGGTTCTCAGAACACTCCCGCTCCTTACAAGCCGGAGCTGAAAGAGGGCGGCGGATGGGATATGTGGCGGCGTATCGCGGCCCAAGATCCTTCCTTCGGCCATCCCGATAAGTTCTGCGGAGATCCGGAGAAGAGCAACTGGATGAGCGCCACCGTCACCACCTTGGATGACAAGATCCCGCCCTATATCCAAAAAATCTGTCAGCGGGACCCTTTCAGCGGCAAGGTAGTTACCGGCGGCATCGTCACCGTGAAGGATTCCAACTGGCTTTTGAGCTGGACCTTCAACCGCCAGCCACAGTTCCGCAGCCAGCCCAAGGGCCAGCTGGTGGGCTGGATCTATGGCCTGTTCAGTGATAAACCCGGCAACTATGTGAAAAAGCCCATGCGGGACTGCACCGGTAAAGAGATCTGCATGGAGTGGCTCTACCACTTGGGCGTACCTGAGGAGGAGATCGAGAATCTGGCCGAGCACAGCGCCAACACCGTCCCCTGCATGATGCCCTATATCACTGCCTTTTTCATGCCCCGGGCGGCGGGAGACCGGCCGGCTGTAGTGCCCGAAGGGGCCGTCAACTTTGCCTTTATCGGCCAGTTCGCCGAGACCCCCCGAGATACCATCTTCACTACGGAATACTCCATGCGCACCGGCATGGAGGCGGTATATACCCTGCTGGACATCGACCGGGGAGTGCCAGAGGTCTGGGGCAGTACCTTCGATGTTCGAGACCTGCTCAATGCAACGGTACAGTTGAGGGACGGCCGGAAGATCACAGATATGCATTTGGGCTTAAAAGAGCGTATGGCATTGAAGGAAGTGCTGAAAAAAATCTCTGGTACGGATGTGGAGAAGCTGCTAAAGGAATATCATGTCATCTGACTTTTCTTATACCTTTTCCACCGAATAGAGCGATATCGTATTTTATCAATTCTTCCAGTCAGAATATTTGCAAACTGTGCAGTGCATAGCCGTGCGGCAAACAGTGCTCAATGGAAAGATACTACAAAGGAGAAATAGAAGATGGACGTTTCTATGCAGATTAAAAAAACAGCCCTGCGCACAGCGCTGGGATATATTGAAAAAAATCCCGAGGAAAATGTGCTCAAACTGATGGACTGGGTGGATAAGCTGGCAGGAGATGGACCGAACAGCTTCCCCGCGCAGCGCAAAGCGTTTCGAAATGTTTTAAACGATCCGGAATGCAGCATGTACCAGCTCATTATGAGCGTTTTCCGGGACATTGACAATGATGTGTTGAAGGTGGTTTTTGAGAACTTCTTCCTGAATGCCAGTCTAATCGGCTGGCCCAAGCAAGAACACTATCGTAAGGAGTTGAACTGCAATATTCCTTGGGCGATTCTCATGGATCCTACCTCTGCCTGTAATCTTCACTGTACTGGCTGCTGGGCTGCTGAATACGGCAACAAGCTGAACCTGACATACGAGGAACTCAGCGACATTGTCCGCCAAGGCAAAGAGTTTGGAACTTATATGTACATCTTCTCTGGCGGCGAACCTCTGGTTCGGAAAAAGGACATCCTCCGGCTGTGTACCGAACACAGCGACTGCCAGTTCCTGGCTTTTACCAATGCCACTCTGATTGATGATGCGTTTGCGAAGGAAATGCTTCGGGTGAAAAACTTTATTCCCGCCATCAGCGTAGAAGGGTTTGAAGACGCTACCGATTTTCGACGGGGGGCGGGCACCTATCAGGCAATCATGAAGGCTATGGCTATTCTGAAACAATACAAATTGCCCTTTGGTGCCTCCTGTTGCTACACCTCGAAAAATGTGGACTCCATCAGCTCCGAGGCTTTTATTGATCATCTGGTGGAGTGTGGGGCCAAGTTCGCCTGGTTCTTCCACTACATGCCGGTGGGTAACGAAGCAGTGACCGACCTGCTGCCCAATCCGGAGCAGCGTAAGCTCATGTACCGGAAAGTGCGGGAGTACCGTTCCAGCAAGCCCATCTTCACGATTGATTTTCAGAATGACGGCGAGTATGTAGGCGGCTGCATCGCAGGAGGCCGTAACTATCTCCATATTAACGCCAATGGAGATGTGGAACCCTGTGCGTTTATCCACTACTCTGACTCCAATATCAGAGAAAAAACCTTGCTGGAAGCTTTCCAATCTCCTCTGTTTATGGCCTATCACAACCACCAGCCCTTCAATTGCAACCACCTGCGTCCCTGCCCCATGTTGGAGAATCCTGACATGTTAAAAATGATGGTACATCAGTCCGGAGCCCATTCTACGGATCTTCAATCTCCGGAGAGTGCTGACCATCTGTGTGACAAGTGCCGTAACTATGCTGCTTGTTGGGCCCCGGAAGCGGACCTTTTATGGAACGAAAGAAATAAGAATTGAGCCAATGGGCTGTCTCTGACAGAGCAAGCCGTCGGAATCTCTGTTTGCGGCAGAGATTTCGACGGCTTCTAAATTATGGGGAGATTTCATGATAAGTGTTACACAAATTGCACTTGGGCTTATTGGAATAGTTTGTATCTTGTTTCCAAAGCAAATCACCTCTCTTTTACCATATTTGATGGGCATTATGATGATCCTAATTGGCCTGATTGGTATCCAACCAGTTGGGGAAAAATTCCGGCAGGCTCCTGACATATTTGCTCGTAAATTGGTTCTATTGATCTTGGGACTTTCTTTTCTGGTTCAAGGCAAAACCGCGCTGGTGCCAATAGGAATTATCTGGGCCGTCTTGGGGCTTTGGAAGACGACAGATGCTTTCGTTGACTTCTGGGAAGCATATCAGGCAAAACAGGGGGTCCTATCTGCTCTCGGAGAACTACTTATTCGTCTGATTTTATCTCTCCTTCTGTTATTTGACCCGTATGGAAAATTCACACCACATATTGCTATTTTGGGGGCGACACTGTTGCTAAACGCCATTTTCCCCGAAAGGCGATGAAATCGGATGAGATAGTCGTTATAAACTTTTCGAGGTGCCCTATGAGAAAAAGTCTGTCCCCAAAGAAAAAAATAGTATGTTCCGCAATACTCAGTTTTCTTACATTGTTTACCTTGCTTTGGTTTGTTTTCCGAAACCACTATAAAGAAATATTTCAAAACATTCAAACAGCCAGTATAAGAGGCTTGCTTTGGATCCTTTGCATGGGATTTGTCTATCAACTCTTAGATAGTTTGCTCTGTCTCATATTCGTAAGAAGGACGATTCGTTTTTTTCTTTCAAACAGGCGGTAGAGGTCACACTATTGGGTGTGTTTGGAAATGTTGTTACCCTTTCTGTGGGATCAATCCCCATGCAAAGCGCTTATTTACATCGTAAGGGAATGGAGCCTGGAGAAGCTGCGGGAATCATGAGTATGGAATATGTGCTCCATAAATCAACCATTTTGCTGTGTAGTAGCGTACTACTTCTGCTTGAGGGGCAGAAGCTTTTTAGGCAACATCGAAATTTGCTCAGATATGTCGTGTTCGGGTATCTGATATGTATTATTATCATTATATTGCTCATTCTGATATGTACTCTGGAAAATTTCTATCGGTTCATCTGCAAAGGAATTTGTCGATTAGAAAGTCTTTCAAAGTGGGCAGATCGTGCGATTCAATGGAAACAACAAGTAGATGCGCTACATATAGGAGCAAAGGATTTGCTTCACACCCCAAATATAATCTTGGTTGGGGTAGGAATCAACGCAATCAAGTTGATGGGGCTCTATTCAATTCCATACCTGTGCATGAGAGCGATTGGCATTGATTATTTTTCTCTTATTCAAATACAGACATTATCTGCTTTGGCACATGTTATTTCCAATGCTCTGCCTAATATTGCTGGAATGGGCTCAGTAGAAGCAGCTTTTCTGCTGTTGTTTTCCTGTTACATGGATGCGGCAGATGTATCTTCTGTACTTGTTCTCTATCGGCTCTCCACATATTTTGTTCCATTTTTGCTTAGTGCGTTTGCAACAGAAAGAATCGGACTGCGCTTGTATACAAAAGAAAGGTCCAATACCTCAATGCACACGAATCAGGAGGAGAATCATGGAATATCCTAATTTGACAAAGCAGGAATCGGCAGAATTACAGGAGTATCTCTCTACACATCAAGATGATCTGCTCACACACATTGTTCAGTTTAACGAACTGATGCGAAAATATCAGGCAGCAACAAAAGAGATTACTACAAAACTGGAGATACTCCAGGAAGATTTTGTGGCTCAAAATGGACGTACCTGCATTGAGGCTATTACCTGCCGATTAAAAGCACCATCCAGCATTATCAATAAACTGAATCGAAAAGGAATCACTCCCAGCATTGAGGCACTACGCACGCAGTTAAATGATATTGCTGGTGTAAGAGTAATTTGTCCTTTTTTAGATGATATAAATATAGTTGCTCAGTCACTTGCCCAACAGGATGACATCAAAGTGGTTTCCATAAAAGACTATATCTCTCAACCGAAATCGAACGGATATCGCAGTTATCACATGATAGTGGAAGTTCCTGTGTTTTTTCTGCAAAAAAAAGAATATATGCGAGTTGAAGTTCAGCTTCGTACGGTGGCTATGAATTTTTGGGCAACTCTGGAGCACCAAATAAAGTACAAGAGTAAATCTACCAAGGAAGTGGAAATAGTTGACACGCTTCGAGACTGTGCCGATATAATTGCAGATACAGATAAACGAATGCTGCAGATACGAGAATATACAAACAAGGAGAAATAATGTTATGTCTGAAAACTGCTCATTGCAATATAAGATTCTTACTGATGCCGCATCTGATTTAACCGATTCCCTGGTGGCAGATTATCCTGAAGTCCAGGTTCTTCCCATGGAAGTTATGGTTGGAGGAGTCTCTTACAATTATGGGCCCGGTGGGAATCTAAGCAGCCAGGAATTCTATAGGTTGCTGAAGCAAGGAAACAAACCATCCACCTCTCAAATTAATCCTTCATGCTATCTGATAGAATTTACAAAAATTCTTGAACTTGGCTACGATATTTTATATCTTGGATTTTCATCCGGCTTATCTGGAATGTATCAAAATGCCAAAATGACAGCTGAAATACTTTCTGAGCAATATCCGCATCGAAAAATACGCTGTGTGGACACTCTGTGCGCTGCACCGGGTGAAGGATTCTTGGTTCTGGAGGCAGCCAAAAAGAAACGAGAGGGATTCTCGCTGGACGACCTGGCAGATTGGGTTGAACTACATCGTCTTCAGGTCTGTCATTGGTTTACGGTGGACGGACTATCTTATCTGCATCAAGGGGGACGAGTATCCACGGCGTCAGTAGTCGCTGGTACCGCTTTGCAGATCAAACCCTTGTTACGATTAAATAATGAGGGGAAATTGGAAGTGGCCGGAAAGCCACGTGGGAATAAGCGTGCATTGCTGGAGCTAATTACTAAGATGAGGGAGCAGTGGAATCCTCGGATTTCCAAGTCTGTGGCCATCGTATACAGCGGGGCTCCTGAGCAGGTACAATCACTCTGTGATACAGTTATTTCCCAATTTCCAGATGCAATATGCTATACCGCATCAGTCGGCCCGGTTATTGGGGCTCACACAGGACCTGGACTACTGGCCCTGGTGTATTGGGGAAATCAAAGATAAGAGAAAGATGTGAGGAAAATGAGCAAATATGTACTTAGCTGTGAGTCAACAGTAGATTTAACAAAGTCATACCTTCAGCAAAGACACATCGCCTATATCGGTTATCCTTATGAATTGAATGGCCGTTTTTACCAAGATGATTTTGGGGAAACACTCTCTTTGGAGAACTTTTACCGAGAAATGGAACAAGGTGCCAGTACGAAAACTGCCCAAATTAACGCTTATGAATTCACTCAATATTTTGAAACTTTTCTTTCACAAGGGAAAGATGTGTTACATATCTGTTTATCATCCGGGATTACTGGTGTATTGAATGCTGCACAGATGGCAAAAAACGAGTTGGAAGATAAATATCCAGATCGATCAATTTATCTTGTAGACTCTTTAGCCGCCTCGGCTGGCAGTGGGCTTCTTGTAGAAAAATTAGCTGACTTGCGAGACGAAGGAATGGATATAGAGCAATTATGGCAATGGGTTCAAGAAAATAAGCTACGGGTTAATCATTGGTTCTTTTCCAGTGATCTTAAATACTATATTCGAGGCGGCAGAATTTCCAAAACGGCTGGAATAGCAGGGACGATGTTGGGAATTTGCCCTTTGCTGGATGTGGATGTGAAGGGAAGGTTAATCCCACGGGAAAAAATCAGAGGGACGAAGCGGGCGATTGCTGCTTTGAACGATAAAATGTGCCTACTGGCCGACAATGGTCCAAATTATAATGAATCTTGTTTTATAGCGCATTCCGGCTGTGCAGAGCTTGCTATGCAAGCAGCGGAACTTCTAAACCAAAACTTCCCAAAAATTCCCGGCGGGGTTCGGATTTATCAGATCGGTACAATTATTGGAGCGCATACTGGCCCAGGAACTGTAGCATTGTTCTTTTGGGGGAAAGCTCGCAACAACTAAATGAGGTAATGATATGGAAGGAAATACTCATACAGAATTTGAAAAATTAAGACTAACATCCATTGTGGATGGGTTGCCGCTGGCGATAGAAGTTATCGAACCTATTGGTCCAATTTACGGTGTTATACAAATTTCACATGGCGTGGCAGAACATAAAGAACGATACAGAGACTTCATGCAATTCCTTTCCGCACACGGTTATGTGGTTGCTATTCATGACCATAGAGGACATGGCGGCAGTGTACGAGACGTATCCGATTTGGGCTATTTCTATACGGATAATGCCCAAGTCATTGTGGAGGATTTGCATTTTTACATTTTCTAATGAAACCCTGATGATTTCTTCAAGATAAACTCTTACTGTGACAGTCTACCCATCCCCTGGGGAAAAGTGAGGTGA